>Ga0335077_10003844_pt1 | contig 18250 bp, 14 predicted proteins | sample Lox_Sample_31_FD_207151 | JGI IMG/M metagenome (GOLD analysis project Ga0335077, IMG submission 207151) | Soil microbial communities from Loxahatchee National Wildlife Refuge, Florida, United States - Lox_Sample_3.1 | ecosystem: Environmental > Terrestrial > Soil > Wetlands | place: USA... | reverse complement strand
CATCCACAACATTCGGGACCGATTTGAACTGTTTCTCCAGCACCCAATCCTGCAAGGCCTTCAGTTCCATCAGGTCGTATTTCGGATTGCTGCTTTTCAATGTGTACCAGTAAATCTGCCCCACCGGACTATAGTCCGTCCCTATCTGCGGCTGTAGTCCTGCCGGCAGCGTCACCATCGACAGCCGTTCCTGCACCTTTTGCCGGTTCCAGTCATTGATCGAATCGTCGTCGAAAATCATCATCACGCTGGAAAGACCGAACAGCGACACGGAACGCAGGTGTGTCAGATGCGGCAGACCGTTCATTTGCACTTCAATCGGGATCGTCACCTGTTGCTCGATTTCTTCCGCGGCCCTTCCTGGCCACTGAGTAATCACCTGCACATAGTTGTTCGCAACGTCCGGGTATGCTTCCACCGGCAGGTTGTGGAACGACACCGCTCCCCAGATCAATAGGAGCGCCCCAACCCCCAGCACGATAAATCGGTTATCGAGCGCGAAATCCACGATCGCGCGAATCATGATTTCGCCCTGATGGCCCGTTCCATCATGCCCCTACTGCTCCACCGTGTTTTGCAAGACCAACGCATTGCTCACCACTTGCTGCCCCGGCTTGATCCCCTCTCGGATCTCCTGCATCTTGTCCGGCAGCATGTTGCCGGCGCGCACCTCCAGGCGGCGAAACTTGTTCCCACCCGCCGGCACGTATACCCAGTCCCGGTCGTGCAAGTGCAAGATCGCCGCGGCAGGTACCGATGCGTATTCCACTTTCGTCTGGCCATGGAACGTCGCGGTCACAAACATCCCCACACGCATCAGGTGATCGGGATTGCGCACCTGAATTCGCACTTTTGCCGTGCGAATGCCGGGATCCAGAATCGGCCCAATATTGCTGATTTTCCCGGAGTACTTACGGTCAGAATAAGCATTCAACGTGACGTCGGCGGTTTCGCCCACGTGCACATTCTTGAGATCGTTTTCATACACGTCGCAAAGAATCCAAACGTTCGAAAGATCGGAGATCGTAAACGGATTGCTGCCAGACAACCCCTGCACTCCCGCGGCATTGGTCACTTGCTGGTCGGTGATGACGCCGGAAATTGGCGCCTTAATGTCGACGATCGCTGCCGGGTGATCCTGGTCTGCCCCCAACACGTGAAGCCGTTCGCGTGCGGTCTCCACATCCACCTTGGCCTTCTCCTCGGCGCTCTGCGCTACCTGCATTTCATTGAGAGAAATCGCTCCTTTATCGTAGAGGTCCTGGGCACGTTCGAACTGCTTTGCCGCGAGACCTTCGTCCGCCACAGCTTTCCGGTAATCGGAAAATGCGGACGCGATGTCCGAACTCTGCACTCGCAGCAACACCTGACCCTTCTCGACTACGTCCCCTAAGCGAGCTCGAATCTCCGCCACCCGGCCCGAAGCAATCGAAATCACGGGCACTGTCCGGCTAACGTCCGGACTCACTGTACCAGTGACGCTGAGCGCGGGAGCGGCAAGATAGGCTGCTGCGCTTACCAGGGGAAATTGTTGTGGATGATCCACCTGCAGCACGCTGACGTCCTGCTCGTTCTCAACCTTCGCAGCGGGAGGCGCGCCGTCCTTGGCCTCGCCTGCCTTCCCGCCGCAACTTACGAAAAGCAGTCCGGCGAGTCCACACAAGACGCACACTGGCAACTTTATCCTACGCATGGAATACCCTTTCACGTCGATACACTCCACCAAAGATGATTTCCGCCGCGGCGAATCGCTCACGGCTTATCGGAACAAGAACAAAGATGGAAGTCTTAAGAAACGGTGGGAGGTGGTGATCGCCCGTCCTGCAATCCCAGCTCGCGTGAACGCGCGACCGGTCTTTTCCGCACCGCCAGGAGAGAATCCAAGTTCTGTGAAGATTTTTCGCGCTGCCCTGCAACGTCCGCATCAAAGCTACTTCGTGCGACGGCTAGCCCCATCCGGTCCGACGGACCCGGTTCTCGCTCGCGCAGCTCGAACTCCCCTTCCCGTCCAACGGAAAAGAACAACCCGGGTTCTGCCGCGGCGAACTTCCCGTGGCCATCATTGAGTAGGACCTGGATGACTCGCCGATCCATCACCGAGGTCAGAATCAGGTCCAGCCTGTCGTCACCGTTGACGTCGCGGACCGCCAGTCGCAGGCCGCCGAGAGGCCCCTTCACTCCAATGTAGGAATCGCCTCCGACGGCAAACTGCAAACGGATCGCATAGCTAGTCGACCTTGACTGCGCCTCCGCAGTCTCCACTGAGGCCAGATCCGGAGTCTGGTCGCCATCCAGGTCCGCGATAACAAATTGCATGCCCGTCACCCCTGCCGAACTGCGCGGAACCGAACCCGCGACGGCTACGCGCTCGCTGCGCGCCATATTCAGGCAAAGCAGCAAGCCAAATCCGCATAGCCAGGCCAGTCTTCGGGGCCTAATTTGGAGAATCCGGCGCATGACTCGATATACAACCTCAGCGAATACCTATACCCTCGGAGAGACTCAAGAATACACAAGGAGTGAATCGCGGGAAAGCGGGCGATTTGCCATTGTGACGCACGTCACAAATCGTTGTGATGTGTGGCGCGGCACCACGTACGCCCTACCCCTAACCTTGTTCCTGTCAACATCGTGCTGCGTAACTTTAGAACGGTGGGCGCTCGATTCCAGTACCATAGTCGAATGTAAGTCCACTGAGTACAACAAGTTAAGCCAAACGTGGCGGCCTCGCCCCGAATTGGGCCAAAAAGTCAGGAGCTTCGGATGTCCACATCAACCTCAGATTCCGCACCGAATCCCGGTTTGCCCACTAAACACGTCTTCATCCTTGCCACCTTTTCCTTGGTCGCGGGCTTGGTGGTCGGGTACGCGTTCCTCGGCAAACGCGTGGATCCCTCCGTCGTCCGCCCGCAGACCACTGCGGCCACTGCGCCAGCGGTCGCCATGGGGAATCATCCCAAGCTGACCCTCGAGCAGATGAAGCAGATGGCCGACGTTCAGGCATCCGCGCTCATCGAGAAGTCCAAGGCGGAACCCAAGAACGCTCGGTTATTGGCTCAGATCGCCGGCATCTACCAATCCACCCACCAGTTCAAGGAAGCTGCTGACTATTTCGGCCGTGCGCTCAAGATTGACCCGAATGACTCCGCGACTAGAACGCAAATGGCTTCGTGTCTTTATTACGCCGGTGATGCAGATGGCGCGCTCGCTCAACTTAACCAGGTTTTGAAGACGAATTCTAAAGACACCAATGCGTTGTTCAACATCGGGATGATCAAGTACCGCGCGAAAAACGACAATGCGGGCGCTATCGCGGCATGGGAACAACTTCTCAAAACCAATCCAAATCTTGACCGCAAGCCAATGGTGGAGCAGCTGATCGCTGAAGCCAAATCTGCTCCGGCGGCGAAGAACTAGCCCACAGAGCTACTGAGAGGAAAAAATGACTGAACTGAGAACCACTTCTACCGACACTTGGACCTCTACCCAAGCCTTCGCTCTGGCGGCAGTGTCACTGCTTCTTGGGGTCTGCGGAGGCTGGATTGTGCGCCGCGCCACTGCCTCCGCCACTCCGCCGGCCCAGCAAGCCGTCTCGGCTCCCGTGCCCGTCGAGACCCCTTCCCCCCTCCCCCCGCCCACACTTGGCTCCATGGCCGCCCTGCCTTCGGAAGCAGATTTGAAGAAAGCCGCTGATTCGGAAGCGGCACCCTTGTTGGTCCAGTTGAAATCCGCGCCCACAGATGCCGGGCTGCTCGCAAGAGTGGGAAACATCTATTACGACGCCAAGCGATATCCCCAGGCAATCGACTACTACGAGCGTTCTCTTAAGTCACAACCAAATGACACTTCGGTCCGCACCGATCTTGGCACGGCTTACTGGTACAAGGGCGATGCCGACGCTGCAATCACTCAGTTCAACACAGTGCTCTCTTACGATCCCACCAAAGCCGACACACTTTTCAATCTAGGTATTGTAAAGTGGCAAGGTAAAAAGGACGCGAAGGGTGCCGTCGCTGCCTGGCAGAAGTTGTTGGACACCAATCCCGGCTACGCCAATGAAGATAAAGTCCAGCAACTGATCGCGCAGGCACAGGGCGAATGACGGTCGCGACTATTCGATTCGACCTGCCCCTACTCGCCAGCAAAGAAAGCAACGGATGACCGCACAGCCCGCAAAAGCCATCATCGTCGGAGCCGGACCTGCCGGGTTGACGGCCGCATACGAGTTATCGAACGCGGGCCAGTCCGTCGTCGTTCTGGAGAGTAACCCGGAGTATGTTGGCGGTATTTCGCGCACGGTTCAATATCATGGCTACCGATTCGACATTGGTGGCCACAGGTTCTTTTCGAAATCGAGTGAAGTCGAGGATCTTTGGACAGAAATTCTCGGCGCGGACATGCTGCAGCGCCCCCGCTCTTCAAAAATCTACTACGGCGGCGAGTTTTATGCCTACCCGCTTAAACCCTTCGAGGCGCTTTCGAAGCTGGGGTTCCTGCAATCCACGCTTTGCGTCTTGTCGTTTTTTTTTGCGCGTCTCAATCCTACCCGCGATCCCAAGTCCTTTGAAGATTGGGTCGTCAATCAATTCGGCCGGCGCCTCTTCCGGATCTTCTTCAAGACTTACACCGAAAAAGTCTGGGGCATGAGCTGCAAGGAAATCTCCGCCGACTGGGCCGCACAACGGATCAAAGGCTTGTCTCTTGGCTCCGCCATCAAGAACGCGCTCTTCCCCCAAAAGCCGGCGAAAGATCGCGGGCAAGTTGTCAAAACCTTGATCGACACCTTTCGCTACCCACGCCTTGGTCCTGGAATGATGTGGGAAACATGTGCCAACAAGGTCTGCAGTATGGGCGGCGAAGTCCTTCTCGGGCGCAACGTGGATTCCTGCCTGTGGAACGCGTCGACTGGGCAATGGACCGTCACAGCCAGCGCTCCGTTTGGGGTAGCTGAAACGTTCACAGCAGAACACCTCATTTCCTCGATGCCTGTTCGCCAGCTCGTTGCCCAACTCGAACCAAGACTTCCCGCCGCCGTCCGTCAATCCGGCGACTCCCTTCGGTATCGCGACTTCCTTACCGTCGGATTGATTCTTCACGAGCGCAACCGCTTCGCCGACAACTGGATCTATATTCACGATCCCAGCGTCAAAGTCGGCCGCGTCCAGAACTATAAGTCCTGGTCGCCGGAGATGGTTCCAGATCCCAACTACTGCTGCTACGGCCTGGAGTACTTCTGCTTCGAAGGCGATGGCCTCTGGGCGACTGCAGATTCCGAGCTCATTGCTCTTGCCAGAAAAGAATTACAGCAAGTCAAACTGGCCGACTCCGCCGATGTTGTCGACGGCTGCGTGATTCGCCAGCCTAAGGCTTACCCGGTTTACGACGACGACTACAAACGTCATGTTCAGATCATTCGCGACGCCGTGGGTTCTCGATTCCCCACCCTGCATCTCGTCGGCCGGAACGGCATGCACAAGTACAACAATCAGGATCACGCGATGATGACCGCCATGCTCGCCGCGCGCAACATCCTGGCCGGCAAGCAGATTTACGACGTCTGGGCCGTCAACGAAGATGGGGAGTATCACGAATCCGGCGAGGCCGGCGGGAAATCGGCCCGCGACTGGAAGCCCGTCGCCGCCCCTGCCGCAGGCTCATGAACTTTCTCCGCAATAAATGGGTCCAGCTTTCCGCTGTTGTCATTTATCTTTCCGTCGTCGGGATCAACGCGCTCCACTCAAAATATGCCGTTCGCGATCCCGATCTTTTTTGGCACCTCAAGGTTGGCGATTGGATCGTTGAACACTCCGCACTCCCTCACACCGGCATTCTCTCCCGCACCGCCGCCAATCTGCCGTGGGTGGCTTACAGCTGGGGCTATGAGGTTCTACTTTCCTTCTCTTATACGGCGCTCGGACTCGTGGGGGTCGGCATCTTCGGTGTAGCACTCACAGTGCTCGTGGCATTTTCCCTTTATTGGATGTTGTATCGCCTGTCCGGCCAACTTTGGCTCTCTCTAGCCCTGGCCGCGGTCACGTGTTCGGCGTTCCTCTTCAATGGCATGCCCCGTCCGATGTTCCTCTCAGAAATGCTCTATGCCGTTACCTTGACGCTGCTTCTCGAAGCCCACCGCCGCTCTCCCGTGCAGACTCTCTACTGGCTTCCCTTGGTGTTCTTTGTCTGGGCGAACCTCCACATTCAATTCATTTACGGCTTGTTTGCTGTCAGCCTTTTTGTGGGCATCAATTTGCTGCAGAGAATCCTCGCGGCCCTGAATTTCAATCCTGACCGGCTCGTACCATCCGTGCTGCCGCTCAAATCCCTGCTCACCATCTTTGCACTTTGCTTTATCGCAACCTTGGTGGGCCCGAATTTCTACAAGCCCTACGTCGTGGTCCTTGGCTATTCGAAAGCGAAGTTCACCTATTCGGTCATCAGCGAGCTTCAGCCGCTGAGTTTCCGCGGTTACAGCCACTTCGCTGAGCTTTTTATCGCTGCCGCCGGGTTCTATGCGGTTGGCTGGCGCAAGAAACTTGACCTCTTCAAATTGGCGCTACTTACTTTTGCGGTGGTCGTCGCGTTCCGCACGATGCGTGATGCGTGGTTCCTTTGTTTCTCCGCCGCCGCTTGCATCGCCGACTACTCGGAAGAACCGCCAGCCACCGAACCCGCCTCGAAATCGCGGCGCGATTTGGCGATTGTTGCGGCCGCGGTTCTGTTTATCTTGTTTATCGCGGCACCGGCTACCGATTTCAACATGCGTACAATCGATCGTTCCATCAGCGCCGACTACCCCGTGAACGCCATCAATTTCCTGCGCCGCAACCCCGTCCCCGGCCCCCTCTACAACAACCTCACCTGGGGCGGCTTCCTGATGTGGTATCTGCCCGAGCTTCCCGTGGCCATCGATGGCCGCAACGATCTTTATGGCGACGATCTTGATAAGCTTTTCTATGAATCCGAATCCGCATTCCCTTCGTTCACGACAGATCCTTATCTCGATCAAGCCGGCGTGGTCATTCTGGATTCGAAGCTCCCTCTGGCAAAAATCCTGACCATTGATCCCCGCTTCAACCTCGTCTATCACGACGACATCGCCGCGGTGTTTGCCCGTCGCTCTACGGTCCTGCCGAGCCCCTCCAACCAGCCATGACCAACTCCGGCCACAATTCCTCAAAGAGCTCCAGCTTGCGATTCTGGCTGCCCCGCCTCGCCATCGCTCTCCTTGCGCCCGTTCTTTTGCTTGCATTGGTGGAAGGCGCTCTCCGCCTTTTCCATGTCGGCCATTCCACCGCCTTAATGGACCCTTGTACCGCGCACGGCCGCCCCACGACCTGCTACAACATGTTTTTCGCGGCTCCGTTCTTCCCCCCGGGGATTATCAAAACCCCTCAGTTTTTTTCGCTTTCGCCAAATAGGCCTCCGAATACATACCGCATCGTCATTCTTGGCGAGTCCGCGGCCATGGGCGACCCTGATTTCGCTTATGGATTCGGCCGTTACCTCGAAGTGATGCTCCGAGAACGTTTCCCCGGCACGAAGTTCGAAGTCGTCAATACGGGAATGGTCGCTATCAATTCGCACGTCAGCGTGATCATCGCGCGCGAACTCGCCGACTATCATCCTGACCTCTATCTTGTTTACGCCGGCAGCAACGAAGTCGTCGGACCCTACGGTCCGGGCACCGTCCTCACGAACTCGTTGATGAATCCCGCGGTTATCCAAGCCAGTATCTTTGCGCGCTCCTCCCGCATCGGTCAGCTTCTTACGGAGCACGGCAAGCCCCCAGGCGATTGGCGCGGCATGGAGATGTTCCTCAACAAACAGGTGCGAGTAGATTCACCCCGCCTCCCTCAGGCGTACCGCAATTTCGAGCGCAACCTCCGTGAAATCGCTCACATCGGCACGGATGTGGGCGCGCAGGTCCTGTTCAGCACGATCGCCACGAATTTGCGAGATTGCGCTCCTTTCGCCTCCCTGCATCGCGAAAATCTCACTCCCGATTTACTGCGCACCTGGACGGACTTGGTTCAGCGAGCCGAAGCGCTCGAGACCTCGGGTGCCTACTCCGAGGCCCTCAAGCTTTATCTGGACGCCGCGCGGATTGATGACCAGTACGCTGAGCTGCAATTCCGTATCGCGCGCTGCTACTGGGCTCTTGCCGACTATTCTTCTGCAAAGCAGCGCTACGTGCAGGCGCGCGATCTGGACACCCTGCGGTTCCGCGCCGATACCCGCATCAACGACATCATCCGCACGGTTGCAACGAACTCCGGCCCGCACGTTCGACTCCTCGATACCCAGTCTTTGTTCGCCACCGAAAGTCACAACGGCATTACCGGCGGCGAATTGCTCTACGACCACGTCCATCTCACACCGCTAGGCAGTTACCTGCTCGCGCGTTCCGCCTACCAGCAGATCGCCAAGGTACTCCCGCATTCTGGCCAGAACACCGATCCACTCGCCCAAGCCGAGTGCGAACGTCTGCTCGCTCTTACGGCCCATGATCGTGCGCGGGTCGCAGGAGAAATGGTCGAGCGTATCCAGAAACAGCCTTTCGCGAGCCAGTTGAATCACTCCGAACAGGTGCAGAATCTGCTGCTGCGCTCCAACTCTTCCGAAACTCCGCAAGAGACACTCGCCCAATATCAATGGGCCATCGCGCAGCATCCCGACGATCTCACCCTCCACTACAAATTCGGATTCTTCCTTTTCGATTACAATCGGCAGGCCTCCGCCCAGGAGTTTATCCGTGCCCAGCCCTGTGACGGGTTTCCCGTGTTTCTTCCCGATGGCACGCGCGTGATGTGAATCAGGCGCTCAGAACTGCGAATAAATGAACTGACTGTGGTTCTGGTCAAACAGCAGGAATAGCGTCAATCCAAACAAATACGCGACCGGCCGGACCACGATTCGGAACATCGAGAGCCCCGACGCCCCGGCTTCTTCATCGGCTTCCTCCAATGCGCGCAGGATAAGTGGCTCGATCGCACAAAACAGCGTTACTGCCAGGGTGATCTCATAGAAAAATTCCCCATATTCGAGTCGCCACGTGAATCGCGCGAACATCGCGCCCAGAATCGAACCGGCTTTGGCCAGCGAAGGCGCTCGAAACGGAACCCAACCCGCAATTACCGCAACTAACGTCGCAAGTCGCCAGATTCCTGCGGATATACCTCCATCCTTTGCCGATGAACCACCGCCGCGCAATCCCTCGTACATACGGTAAACCGAAAGGTATACGCCATGCATCGCTCCCCACAACAAAAAGCCCCACCCCGCCCCGTGCCATAACCCGACCAAAGCCATCACTCCAATCAGGCTCAGATACAACGGCAGCGAAGCCCCCTTCCACCTCGCATTGATCGGGAAAAACAGATAATCGCGGATCCAGCGTGACAACGTCATGTGCCAGCGGTTCCAGAAGTCCGCCGGCGATGCCGCATGATACGGCTGCCGGAAATTTTCTGGCAATTGCACACCAACCAGCCGCGCCGTCCCAATCGCTAAATTCGTATAGCCCGCAAAGTCGAAATAAATCTGCAGCCCAAACGCAATCGCCAGAAACCAGCCATCGACCGTCGAAAGCCCGCCCCATGATTGTCCCCCAAAGCCCCGGTCGACCCAGATTCCCAGGACGTTGGCGATCACATTCTTCTGCACCAACCCCCAAACGATGCGGTCCAATCCTTCGAATGCAAACCGCGGCTCAAACACCTTCTCAAATCTTAATTGCGGCATCAGTTCGCGGGCCCGCAGGATCGGCCCCGACAAGATATTCGGCCAGAAAAAGAAAAACAGGCACAGATCCACAAAGCCCGGCATCTTCACCCGGCCCTGTCGCACGTCGATCAGATAGGCGATCGCTTCGAACGTATAGAATGAAATGCCCACGGGAAATATCAGCGAGCTTGCAGTCGAAAACGAGGTACTGTCCAACTCCAGCCCGATATGGCTCAAGTTTGCAATCAGAAAAACCCGGTACTTGAACGCTGTCAGCAGCGCCAGCACAATTCCAATGCCCGTCCACAACCACTTCCTTGCCTGACTCGGATTCGCCTGAATCAATCTGCCACAGAGGAACACAACCGTAGCCACCGCCAGCGGTACCCAAAGGAACACCACGTTCCACGAAGCGTAGAACACCACACTGGCCGCCAGCACCAACGCACGGCGCAATCCCGCCGGGAAAAGCCAGTAAACAATCACCACCACAAACAGGAAGCCAAGATAAGTTAGAGAATTGAACGCCATTCGTTGTTCGCTCGTTAACGCCGCTTACTTCCCCGCTCTTCCCACTCGTTCGATCGTTTCCACGATCAAAGCCACATCGTCAAAGTCTTCCGGCTGCAGCGTTTCCGCCGGAATCACGATGTTCAGCTTCTTCTCCAGCATGGAAATCAGCTTCAATACTGCCAGCGAGTCGATCAGGCCGGAACTCACCAGTTTCTGGCTGTCCTTAACACCTCTGCCTGTCAACTCCGCCGCCGCCGCTCGCGCCGCATTTCGAAGCATCTCCGAATCCGGTAGCACAAATCCTCCTAAGATCCTCCTGCCAGTTTTTCCTTCAGAAACCGCTCCCGCGTCTCACGCCGCGATATTTTTCCCGCCGTGCTTTTTACGATCCATCGCTGCGGGACAATCGCAACATACCGCGGCGCAACGCCGATATTCGTCAGCACCAGTTTTCGAATCACCGCTTCCATCCGCGAGACTTCTTCCTCTCCCAGGGCTATCTTCGTCTCCGCCACAATCGCCAAACTCTGTGTCTCGTAGTCCTTGTCCTCCACCCCGAAAGCCACTACCCGGCCCGGATAGACTCCGTCGACCATGTTTACGACTGCCTCCACATCCTCGGGGAAAACATTGTTCCCACCCACGATCACGATGTCTTTGAAGCGACCAATCACGTACAACTCACCGTCGTTGAAGAAGCCGTAGTCGCCAGTCGCGTGCCACACATCTTTCAGAAAATGTATTTGAAAACCCTGGGCGCCCCAGTAGCCCGAAAACAGTGATGGCGTGCGCACGTAAATTTCCCCAGCACATGCGTCGCGGCAAACTAAGCCATCCTCGCCTATGATTTTCACCTCGGTGTCCGCTAGTGGTTTCCCCGAAGAGACATACACCTCATCGATCAAGTCAAACGCAAGCCCCGAGTAGTTTTGCGTTCCCCGGCCCACGGCGCTGCGCACAGCAGACGCCAATTCCGCACCCAACTGCGATTGCGTGATCGCGAACACGGTCTCCGCCATTGCATACGACGCCTGCAACGATTCCCTCCGCACACCCCACTCTCCGAACGCAGTAAAGAATCCCTCCATCGATCGCGCGCGCACCGGTTCCGAGCAATTGATCCACGCCTTCACACCGCCTAACCGATATGTACCTCGCATCAGTTCCCGCCGCTGGCCTAAATACGAAAACGCGAAATTCGGTAGCCAACAGAATGTCGCTTTCCCCTGGTCGACGTAGCTAAGGAACAATTCCGGGTTCATCACCCAATCGTTGGCGCCAATCTGTATCGAACCCGCCCCATACCACAGGGGCAGCCAGTAACACGCGATCAATCCCATGTCGTGATACAGCGGCAACCAGGACGCCACACAATCGTCCTCGCCGAACTGCAGCGCCCTTCCAAGCGTGTTTAACTGCGCCGTAAGCATCGGCGCCGTCACCACAATTGCTTTTTGCGCTCCCGTCGTACCACCGGAGAATTGCAGGAACAACGCATCCTCTCCCGCTTCGGATGGACTGAGGTCCGCTTCGCGCTTTTCGAGTCGTTCACTGATCGTTCCGGCCGGAAAGATCTTCTCGAAGTTGGGGGCATGCTCGATTGCCAGGCCTGCCACGGGGTACGGCAACGCGCCAGCCAGGTTCTCCGCCAGCCGTGGCGACGTCACAAGCAGATCAACCGGCAAATTGCCCAATTGGTGCACCAGATTGCGCTGGTATTTCTCCGGATCGACTCGGCTGGTTGGCCACGCCAGAATTCCCGGGGTCTGCCCGTTCAGAACGAGTCCAACCTGCAGCAGGAACAACTCCGCGGAATGAGGTAGCAGCAGCAACACCACGCCGCGATCACGCGTACGGAACCGCGCCGCCAGGTTCTCCGCAAGGCGCAGCAGCGAAGCTCCAGTAAATTCAGCGGGTTTATCGAAGTTCGGTCCAACCACAACCCGCAACAACACCTTATTCTCACGCGCCAGTAGGGTATCTCTGAGGTGCTGGCAGAACTCGCCGCGGGCACTCACTCAAGGCCCCCTTTCCCGGCCGGCTCCATTTTGCCGCACAGGTCCCCTGCCATTGCTTCCGCCGCCACGCGGTGCCCCGTTTCATTCCAATGGCCCGCGCCCCTGTTGTGGTCGTTGAAACCGTTCAGATAAACGTGGTGGGTCTGGGCGTAGGCCGCCAACCTCGGCGACAACAGCGTTACCGGGATATTTTGTTTCGCGCCGAACTCCTGAATCCGCTCATCGGCATACGAAAGATCTGGCACTCCTAGCCTCGCCAGCAATTCCAGTTTCTTTGCCGGATCGGGCAGCACTTGCGGCCGCGTCGCCAACACCACTACGCGAAACTCCGCGCCGTGCGCCTTCACCTCACGCTGCGTCAATACCAAAAGCCCTTCCGTAACCCGCCACGCTTCCCGCATCGCCGCGGACTGCGGTGGCGCATAGATGCTGTATTCCAAATCGTCGACGCCAAATTTCCGGGCGTGGTCTCTTGCTTCGGCGGTGGCGAACCGCAACTTCCCCAATCGCTGCAGCGCGTTTATGGCCTGCAGAATTTGCACACGGTCATCAATGCGGTATTGCAATTCCTGAAGCCCAATCTGTCGCGGTTGAAGTGAGGGCAGATCGCGAAAAGCGCTGTCTTCGATCAATTCGCCGCCCCGATAAACATAATAGGGAGACTGCTCGGGATTCGGGGCGTTATTCAGTTCGCGTATATTATTCGCAATGTCTCGCGCTGGATAAAATGCCAAGATCACCAGGTCCGGCTTGTACTTCCACACTTCCTGCTGCAACGTCAGCAATTCCTGCCCGGTTGAATAGCCCGCCACCCCAAAATTTAACACCTCGATGCGCCTGCCGTTGAAGCATGCACCGCCTTGTAATTCGGTCTCTAGTACACCCGGATATGTTCTATCGAGCGGCACTTGCAGCGCTTCGGTCCAGGAATTCCCGAGCACCGCGATCCGGAATGTCCCGCCGGGCTTCTCCCAGTCTCGCTCGCGATCTCGAAATCCATGGCTATTGATGCGCACCCTCTGCGGGGTTTCCCCGGACACCACCCCGCTCGCGCCAGGCCTCAGCGTCCAACCCCGCTCACGGCTTGGTTCGTAGAGTTGCGGCTCGAATTGTGCTCCCGAAATCCTTAACCCCGCCTCCACTAACAGCGGAAGCGCCAGGAACACCAAACCTGCCAGAACCAGTTCCTTCCGTGTCGTTTCCATAAATTCAACACAAACGAGCGGCAATAGTTTGGTGCGCCCGCAGCATCGTTGTCGGATTCATCTCCGAATCCGCCCCCGACAGGTGGCTCAAAACATAAATGATCGCCAGTAGTATGAACAGCACGGCGGCCCCGAGAAGCCACCAGTGTCTTTGTAAAACGCTGTGTTCACTTTTCTGATGATCTGTCGAGCCGCCCATGGTGTCCTCACTGATCCAACTGTCTGCGAAAAATAAAATACACTTCTCGCTCAAAAACACTCCGTTTGTAGAGGTAGTAGCCGTCTGAGAAATGCACCAGTTCATATCCGCGAGTTGTAAGTTCGGGAACGCCCGTTGCCACCATCTGTTTCGGGTCATTCGAATACGCCACCACGTACTCCGGTTTTACGCGGTTCAATTGTTCCACATCGAGAGTTGTGGTCGTCAGTGGCAAACCATGATGAAAATACGAGGTCGGACTGTTCACAAAAATATTGCGATCAAAATGGGCTTGAATAGCGACGACGCCGAAGAGCAGTCCGAACATCGGGCCCTGATCAGCGCCAACGTTTCTGAGGTAGTTCACGGCGTCGTCCGATCCACAATACGGGTAAAGGTATTCGCGTTGAATCACCACCACCGAATCCCAAATGTTGATCCCAATCAGAATCAGCAGAAGACCTTCTACCGCCGCCACTTCCCACCGATCGACACTCTGAAATTCAACCGCTTGCTCGCCGTTAGGCCAGACGACCCATAGCCCCGTGATTGCTGCCAGAAAGACCGTTCCGTGGTGGTGGGCCGCGCCGTGCACAACTCCGTAGAACGCTATTAACGATGTCGTCGTGAGCACAAAAACGAGCGAGCGGCGGCGCCACACCGTCCACACCGACAACACTGCCCAAAATACGATTGATGGGACAAACCAATCCAGGAATGCACCCGAGATTACCGCCTCGAGCTTCGTTCCGAGCGTCGGGAATCGCGCCTGTACCCACGCTGGAGCCCGGGCGACCTCGTCTTTCAGAGCGATTTCTTCTACGTCTGGTGTCGGCCGGAGGATAACAAAAAGAAACAAAAGTACGAACACAATTGACGCGCCGCAAATCCAATACTCGCTTCTGGTCTTCCCATCAAAGGATCTCCACTCCTTGATTGCTTGACCAAGGTATGCCACGCCAAAGCAGCAAGCGAAAATGGCGCCATGCACCGTAAGTAGGCATAGCATTACCAGGATACTTGTGATTCGGCGCGGGTGTTGAAGATCTCGAAAACAAATCGCTGCGCAAAACGCCAACAGCGGCAACATCGTGTACGGCCGCGCGATCACCGCATATTGATAGACCATCACATACGTGAATGCCAGCGGCCACCGCACGTAGCGGGGAAACGGCGCCAAGAACAGCAGCACCGCCGCGCCAGCCATCGCGAATGCCGCGCCTATATACCCGATCGCTCCGTATCCCGCGTGAAATGCGTGCTGGGCTACCCACAAAATCGTGTGCCACAGCCCGGGCGAACCCTCGTATCGCAACTCGTGGAACCAGATGGTCCTGAGATCCAGATCGCGTGCAATCAGCCACGCCTGCGCCTCATCTGCCCATTTTTCGTGATAACGCAACGTCCATAGCACCACAGCCGCATACGCGAGCAGAACAACACTATCGCCAACTCTCCACCAGTCGAGTTTCCGCGGATTCCCAGCCTTTGTCATCGCTTGCGTTGCGCTCGCCACAATTATTCCTTTGCGCCCTGCAACAGCACTATCGCCACATCGTCTTCGTAAGCCACTTGAAATCCAGGGACGTTTCGCAAACCACCCCCCAATACGTTGGATTTTTGTAGAAGGATCGTCCGTGCGTTTTTCATCGCGGGCAGACTCTGATACGGGATCTCGACTCTCATCACCTTGAAATAGTCGGTTTCCAATTCCTCGGGATAGAGTCCTCGCCGTGCATCAATCGCCACCGGATATTCCGGCAAATACCAGGTCAAAAACGCACCCCACTCGTACGCGTTAAACAGAGGTTGCGGCAGACTTGCGCTTCGAATGTAGTCGCACGCTTTCACCGGCAACGTCTCGGCCACACGTCTCATCAGCACACTTGACTCGCGTGGAATTAGGGCAAGAAACGCCATTCCCGTCACCGCCACAGTCAACCCGGCGACCAAGGTCTGCCGGATACCGGGTGTCCGCGCCACCGTTGTCCCCGCAATTTGATGCGCACCGGGGAACATGGCCCCGATCACCGTAACCGAGCTCACGACGAGCAGCCAATTTTCCCGCTGCGAATGAAATGCCGATGCGGCGCTGCCACAAAGCAACGCAATCAGAAAAGCGTCACGCGATCGCCTCAAACCAAGTGCCAGAAACGCGCCCATGGCTAAAAGAAGCACCACGAAGTCCAAAACTTGTCGAAAGCCCATGGCGCCATATCCAGGGATGTTCAGGTTCGCCGCGCTAGTTTCCATTTGCCAGAACCCCGCATAGCCTGCAAATCCGTAGGGTGTAATTCCACTGACGGTAACGCACGCCACGAGCGCCACTGCCGCGTTGCGCGCCAGTTTTCTTTCGTCCGCCGTGATCTCGCCCGTCTCAGTGATTTGTGCTGCAAACCGGCTGATCACGAACAGCACCAGCACGATTATCCCGTAGACGAACCCTAGATCCAGATTTGCCCAAATCACGATAAGTACTGGCAAAACGAACATTACCCGGACATCTCGGCCTTCCCGGAATTCCAGAAGCAGCAACAATTCGGCCCCGAACAGAATCGCCGACACTCCGGTCGACACAGGTCCTAAGCCCGAAAGTGCGCAGAGTCCGACCGCGGCTAACCCCGCTGCGCCGCGCAGTTTCCCCCGCCGCGCGCCAGCCAACAAAAACAACGCTGCCGTAACGATCACTCGAAAGGCGATCGCCATCAGCGGTACCGCCCGCGTTCCAACAACTTTGTATGCCACAGCGACAATCGCGTCGTATCCCCACGAAAAATCTCGCCATGGTAGGTTCGCCGCCTGAGAAAAAATCCCGGTTCGCGGGAAGCTTTTGTTCTCAAGGATCCACATCCCAGCCCGCAGATGCCCCCAAACGGCCGGATTCTGGAGCGATGCCAAGTGCACACACTCCATGATCGCGCCTGCGGCGAATAGCGCCACCAGCCCTGCTGCCCCATACCAACTCCCCATGTGCAGACGGCCAGCAGCGCGGGTTGAATCTCCGTGTGCCATGTGAATCTCTACCGATTACTCAGAAATCACGAACTTGGTGCCCGGTTTCAGTGGGCGTGGTTGTGGCACGTCAACGAGCATGTATTCGCAGCTCTGTTGTATGAAATCGGGTTCGCACCATTCGGCCCGACCACATTCAAGTCGAAATTGACCAGCCGCTCCCCGGAAACGCTTCCGTTCAGCGCGCCGATGCCGTGCGCCGTGTGACAGACCGAACAGGAGAACCCGTCGTTGATATGCACGCTGTGCGGCGGCCAACTCGCGGCGAGTAGCGTTAAATCGTGGCATTTCGCGCACATTGAATACGGCCCCAGTGGACTCAGATCCGGATTCGGATACAGATTCGTGATTGTCGTTCCCGGGCTTGCTGCCTGACTAAATTGATAGTTCCGTTCCAGGATGTGGGCGTTCAGCGATCCGTGTGGGCCACTTGGACCCGTGCCGCCAAACTCACGGTTGTCGTCACTGTTGTGACAGTCCGTACAGAAAATCCGTGGACTCACCAGCCTCCCGGACGCTGTGCCGTTCAGATTCGTCATATACGTTAGCAGGCTCGGCTGCGGCAGAGGGCTGGTGCGGTCGTGGAACACGGGATGGCTTGAAGTCGCGCTGGCACTGAACTCGGGAATGATGTTCAACGGGTCGCCGGCGAACACCAGGCGCGTCGGCAGATAACCGTATTTGCTCGCTACCGTCTGCTTTCCGATACTCGTCCCGTGGCACCGTAGGCAGTTTTCATACTGGTTCACAGCTGGCGTAAGAGCCGTGACGCCATCCACTGCACTCACGCCGGAGACACCATTCTGCGGCGGCCGGATTGCCGGAGGCAGCGTGAACGTCGTCATCGCATTACTCGCATGGGCACTGTGGCAATCAACGCAGGTCGCGTGCCGGTTGTTGTTCAGCACCGCGCTCTCCGCGGCATCGTGCCCGTTCGCCCCAGTTGGGAGAAGGTGCGCTCCGGTCTTCGCAAACTCGTTGAAAACATTCGGCGCCGCCGGGGAAACATTCGAACCACCGCTGTGGCAGGTAATGCAATCTTGCGTTGTGGCGTCGACACTCGGCGCAGGAGGCGTCGCCGGCCGCAGCAAGCGCACCGAACTATTTGGATTGTGCTCCATGTGGCAGGAGGAACACGAATTCACCGCCACCGTGGGGTACAAGCCCACGTTTGCCGTATTGGCCACTTGATTCGTCGCCACCGCATGAATGCCGCCGGTCCAGCCAGCCAACGGATTCGGCGCGCCGGTGAACACGCGGTTGGGGTCATGACACGCCAGGCACATCTGCCCATTCGAACTGTCGCGTACCAGAAAATTCTGCGCCACCTTGTCGATCCCTTGAATGTGCGGGTCGTGGCAGCTGGTGCACTCGATATTGCCGTTCACCAGTTTCACGGCGCCTGTCGGGTCCGCCGTGACTCCCTGCGCTACTAGGGACACGGCCAAATCGGGCGCGTCTTTAATCGGCAACACAAAGTTGAACGGATGAGATCCCGTCAGATTCGTGCCCAGCACGTCCTTGGGGTTCATGCTGCCCTGAACCGGAACCGCCCCATACGCCGCGGTTTGCCCGACTCC
>Ga0335077_10003843_pt1 | contig 18250 bp, 18 predicted proteins | sample Lox_Sample_31_FD_207151 | JGI IMG/M metagenome (GOLD analysis project Ga0335077, IMG submission 207151) | Soil microbial communities from Loxahatchee National Wildlife Refuge, Florida, United States - Lox_Sample_3.1 | ecosystem: Environmental > Terrestrial > Soil > Wetlands | place: USA... | reverse complement strand
ATCCACGGCGGACGACGAAGCCGGCCATTCGTTAGTCAACACAGTGAACGAACAGCTCTACCGCAGCAAAGCGATGTGTGTCTGGTGGATGCTGCGCGACATGATCGGCGACGCCGCGCTCAAGAGAGCAATTGCCGCCTACAAACCCGAAGACGACGATGGCCCCTCCTACATGCCGCGCCTGATCTCTGCGCATTCCCAGCGCGATCTGGGATGGTTCTTCGACGATTGGGTTTACCACGACCGCGGCCTGCCGGACTTCAAGATCGAATCGGCATTTTCCAGCAGGACGATGACGAAATCGTTCATGGTTGCGGTGACCATCGACAACCTGGGCGCAGCCGGCGCGGAAGTCCCGGTGAAAGTTAAGTTTGCCGGAGGAGATGTCAGCAAACGCCTGGAAATCCGGGCCAAACAGAAAGCCACCATCCGCATCGAGACGCCCGCCGCAGCTCAGGAAATTGTAGTCAACGACGGCAGCGTGCCGGAAAGCGACACGACGAACAATACGCTCAAAGTCGACCCGCCCTCCAGCTAGACTTCACCGCGAAGACACCGAGGCACGGAGAAATTCATTCAGACCCGTCATTCCGAGGAGCGAAGCGACGAGGAACCTGCTTTTTGCCGCAAACAGCAGGTTCCTCCGCCTCGTTCTGCTCGGCGTCGGAATGACAAGATTAAACAGAATTTTCCCAGCCTTCCCGTGTCTCTGTGCCTCTGTGGTAAGGTCTCTCGTTGGAGGCACAAACTTGGCCTACATCCAGTTTCTCGGCGCTGCCGGCACCGTCACCGGATCGAAGCATCTGATAAACACCGGCGATTCAATCGGCAAGGGCGGATTCCAGGTTCTGATTGATTGTGGACTGTTTCAAGGTCCCAAGGAATGGCGCGAGCGCAATTGGCGCGACACGCCGATCCCCGCCAAAGAAATCGACGCCGTGATTCTGACGCACGCGCACCTCGACCACTGCGGATGGATTCCGCGGCTTGTCAAAGAAGGCTTCCGCGGCCCGATCTATGCGACTTCACCGACAATCGATCTGTGCGGAATTATTCTTCCCGACTCCGGCCACCTGCAGGAAGAAGACGCGCGCTACTACAACAAAACCGAAAAATCGAAGCACCATCCTGCCCTGCCGCTTTATACCTTTGAGGAAGCGCAGAAGTCCCTGCAGTATTTCAAGCCGGCGCAAGTGGGTGAGACAGTGCAACTTTCCCCGGAAATCTCTTTTCGCTTTGTCCGCGCGGCGCACATTCTCGGCTCGTGCATGGCAGAAATCTCGTTGCAGGTGAACGGACAGGCGAGGCGCCTGCTGTTCACCGGAGATATCGGCCGCGTCCTCGATCACAAAGTTGCGCCGGGAAAGGTCGTCCACTCGGGACCGCAGGAGGGCGAAACGGCCGACCTGGTTGTGATGGAGTCCACCTACGGAAATCGCCTGCATCCGAAGGATGATCCTCTGCCTGTTTTGGCAGAGTTGATTCGCAGCACAGTGAAGCGCGGCGGCAGCGTGATCGTTCCGGCATTTGCTGTCGAGCGCACGGCCAAATTCATTTTCATTCTGAAACATCTGATGGAGTCCGGAGAAATTCCACGCCTGCCAGTCTTCTGCGATAGCCCGATGGCGATCAAGGCGGTCGAAATTTTTCTCAAACACGCGGAAGAGTACAGCGACGAGACGCGCGAGATGATCCGGCAATACGGCTCGCCGCTGACCTGGCCGGGCTTCACCTTCGCATCGACGCCGCAGGAATCGAAACAAATCAACGAAACGACCGCGCCCTGCGTCATCATCTCCTCGAGCGGCATGGTGACCGGCGGGCGCATCCTGCATCATCTGGCACAACGGCTTCCGGATCAGCGCAACTTGGTCTTATTCATTGGATTTCAAGCGCCCGGCACGCGGGGCTTCGCGATCAAGAACAAGACTGATGAGGTGAAGATTTTTGGTGATTACGTGAAGGTGCGCGCCCAGGTCGCGGCGCTCGAACAGTTCAGCGATCATGCCGATCCGCCCGAATTGCTCGAATGGCTAAGGACATTCCGCAATCGGCCGGCGACGACGTATCTGGTGCATGGGGAACCAGACGCCGCGAGTCAGTTGCGCGAGTTGATGACGCGGGAGTTGGGGTGGAATGTGCAGATTGCGGAATATCTGGAGAGGGTGGAAGTGAAATAAGGTCTGCTAGTTGTCATCCTGAGCAAGGATCTATGCAACCTGTGAAAATTTACATAGATCTTTCGGCGCAAAAGCTGCGCCTCAGGATGACAATGCTTAGGCGGTCGAACTGAACCGCACCAGCGCATCCAACTTCCCCGCCGCGGCCCTCGAGTCGATCGACTTCGCGGCAATCGGAATCGCCCCTGCGATGTGATCCGCGCGGCCTGCCGCGACGAGAGCTGCCGCAGCATTCAGCAGCACGACATCCCGCCGTGGCGATCTTTCTCCATTCAATACTTCGCGGATGATCGCCGCATTCTGGGCTGCATCGCCGCCAGCGATATCCTGCAGCGTGCCGCGCTTCATCCCGAACTCTTCCGGTTCGACTTCGTACGATCGCACTGACCCCTCCCGGGCTTCGGCAATCCGCGTGACGCCCGTGATCGTGACTTCGTCGAGTCCATCCAGACCATGGACGACCAACGCCCGCCGCAATCCCAACATGCTGAGAGCCTCGGCCAGTTTGTCGACCAGATCGAGCGCATACACACCGACGACCTGACCGTTGGCGCGAGCGGGATTGGTCAAAGGCCCGAGCAGGTTGAACATCGTCCGCATGCGCAGTTCACGACGCACGCCCTGGACTTGCTTCATTGCGGGGTGAAGATTGGGCGCGAAGAGAAAACAGATGCCGACTTCCCGCAGGCATCGCGCCGCGCGCTCCGGCGAGAGGTGGATATCGACGCCGAGCGCTTCGATCACATCCGCCGATCCGCATTTCGAACTGATGCTGCGATTACCGTGCTTGGCGACGCGGACGCCGGCGCCGGCTGTAACCAACGCTGTGACGGTGGAGATATTGAAGGTGCCGCTGGCGTCCCCGCCGGTACCGCTGGTGTCGACGAGAGAATCCGAGAAAGGTTCGTCGGCCAAGGCATCGCGGCCTGTTCCGCTGACCAGGGCATCAGCAGCGCTCGCCCGATCAATCGGCAAAGGGGCAGCCGCTGCGCGAATCGCCTCGGCAAAACCAACGATCTCCTCGACCGTCTCGCCCTTCATCCGGAGCGCGATCAGCAGAGCGGCGATCTGGGCATCGGTGCACTTGCCTGTCAGCATGCTGCCCATCACCTCGCGAGCTTCTTCGCGGCTGAGCGAGGCTTGGTGATTGGCGAGGCGACGGATGGCGTCAAGGATCATGCAGGCGAGCATTGTACGGCATGAGTGAAAGGGGAGATCAAGAATGGGTTGCCCACGTCTCGTCACTTTTGCGAGACGTGGGAGTTCCCGGGCCCGGAACAGATTCGGGTTGGAGGAGTGAATTCTATCCCTCTACCGTCGCCGGGCCCAATAGTCTCTTCCGCAGATAATCCCGCCAATCTTCGGGCAGCGCGGGACTCGTCATCGCTTTGTTGAGGAGTTCCTCGTTGTACTTTTCATCCACAAACAAACGGTTCATCTCTGCGATCGTGATGTCCAGTGGCTCGCGGCTCAAGAACTCGAATGTGTCCCCCGCTTGCACGGTCCCTTCCTGCTCCACCGAGAAGTAGAAGCCGCTTCGTCCGCTGACCAGAAATCGCTGGAGGATGTCGTTGCGCTGAAACTTCACAGCCAGCTTGTAGCAAGGAATCCGCGGTTGCCGCGCCACGACAATCGCTGAACCAATGCGTAGTCGATCTCCGATGTGCAACTCGCTTTCAAACAATCCCTCCGTCGTGAAGTTTTCCCCGAACATACCCCACGGAAGATTCGCCCCCAGCAGTTCCGCGTTCCAGAATTCATAGTGTTCCGAGGGATAGCCGTAGACGGCTTTGAACGGGCCGCCGTGCACAACCAGATCGGCCTGGCGGTCTCCATCGAGATTCAACGTCCGCAACTGGACCGGGCCAGACACCGGCTGTTTGAAAATCCCTGTCTTTACGGTCTGCGTTCGATAAGTGGCAAGGCGGGGAAGCGCGACGTTGACGGAGATCAGTTTCATCGAAGCTCCAATGACATCATCCCAGCAGGACTGAGTTGGTCGATCTTTATTTCGTCGATCTGTATTTCGTCGACCTTATTTCGTCGATCTCAGTCGAAGTTGGATGCCCCACAGATTGCAATCGACCCACAAATTGTGGGTCCATTTTGGCACAATCGGACTTCAAAACCTGCAATCCTCGTTTGCCCTGGTCTCATCCTCTTCTATAAAATCAAAAGTTTGCTGCTCCACTCCCGTGTCTCGTACATACGGCGAGATATCGGGCACCCGACGCCGCAAGCAGGGTCCTTCCGATTCTTAGTTGATCGAGTTTCTTATGAAAATTCATGAGTATCAGGCAAAGGCAATCCTAAAGAAATATGGCGTTACGGTTCCCCGCGGATCGATGGCCACCTCGCGCGAGGAAGCCGAGTCGATCGCGAAAGAGTTGCTGAACTCCGGCTCCAGTGGGGTCGTAGTCAAAGCGCAGATTCACGCCGGAGGCCGCGGCAAAGGTGGAGGCGTCAAGATTGCCAAGTCAGTCAGCGAGGCCGGCGATCTCGCCGGAAAGATGCTCGGCATGCGCCTGGTGACGCACCAGACCGGTCCAGAAGGGCGCATTGTGCGTCGTTTGCTGATCGAAGAAACGCTGCCGATCGAAAAGGAACTCTACCTCGGAATTCTGGTCGACCGCGCCGAGGGCAAGCCGGTATTCATGGCATCGGCCGCGGGTGGAATGGAGATCGAACAGGTCGCGGCGGAAAACCCAGACGCGATTTTGAAGCAGCACATCGATCCCGGCATGGGACTGGAAGCGTTCCAGGCGCGCAAGATCGCTTTCAAGCTAGGTCTGGGCGCGAAGCAGATCAATCCCGCGGTGCAGTTCCTGACCAGCCTTTATAAAGCTTTTCTCGATTCCGATGCGTCGCTGGTCGAGATCAATCCTTTTATCACCACGACCGATGGCCGTCTGTTCGCGCTTGATGCCAAGATCAACTTCGACGACAACGCGCTGTTCCGCCACGCCGATCTGCGCGAACTGCGCGACATTACCGAAGAAGATCCCTTGGAAGTCGAAGCCTCGAAATACAGCCTGAATTACATCAAGCTCGACGGCAACGTCGGCTGCATGGTCAATGGCGCCGGCTTGGCGATGGCGACCATGGACATCATCAAGTACGCCGGCGGGATGCCTGCAAATTTTCTCGATGTCGGCGGCGGCGCGAGTTCCGAGCAGGTGGCGCACGCGTTCGAAATTCTGCTCAGCGACAAAAATGTGAAGGCAGTACTGATCAACATTTTCGGCGGCATTTTGCGTGTAGATACGCTGGCCACAGGCGTGGTTGAAGCGGCAAGAAAGACGAATATCAAGTTGCCGATTGTTTTACGGCTTGAAGGCACGAACGTGGACGAAGGCAAGAAGATTCTGATGAGCTCCGGATTCAACTTCGTTGTGACCGACACGATGAAAGACGCGGCCGACAAAGTTGTGGCCGCAGCGCGCGGCACAGCGAATGTGACGGAGTGGCGTTAGCCTCGTCGCATGTGCATGCGTGGAAGAGCGGCCCGTCAGGGAGATTAATAATGGGGCTTTAGCCCCGGTGAGGAAGTCATGGCAATCTTAGTCGATAAAAATACTCGAGTAGTGGTGCAAGGTCTTACCGGACGTGAAGGAACGTTCCACGCAAAGGCGAGCGCTGCATACGGCACACAAATCGTCGGCGGCGTGACGCCCGGCAAGGGCGGCACCACGCACGAAGGCTGGCCGATTTTCAACACCGTGCAGGAGGCGGTAGATAAAACTGGCGCCAACGCTACCGTCATCTTCGTCCCGCCGCCGTTTGCTGCCGACGCCATCATGGAAGCCGCCGATGCGGAAATCGATCTGATCGTCTGCATCACGGAAGGCATCCCGACGCTTGACATGGTGAAGGCGTGGGAGTTCCTGCAGGACCGCCGCTCGCGCCTGATCGGTCCAAATTGTCCGGGCATCATCTCGCCGGGAAAATGCAAGATCGGCATCATGCCGGCTTCGATTCACAAAGAAGGAAATGTCGGGATCGTCTCGCGCTCGGGCACGCTGACGTATGAAGCCGTGCATCAGCTCACGCAGCGCGGCATCGGGCAATCGACAGCTATCGGAATCGGCGGCGATCCCATTATCGGCACGAATTTCATCGATGCGCTCGACCTGTTCAATCGCGATCCTGAAACTGAGGCCGTCATCATGATCGGCGAGATCGGCGGCAATGCCGAGGAGACTGCGGCGGAGTTCGTGAAGACTCACATGAAGAAACCAGTCGTAGGCTTCATCGCCGGACAGACCGCGCCGCCCGGACGCCGCATGGGCCACGCCGGCGCCATCATCTCCGGCGGCAAGGGAACGGCTGCCGAGAAGATCAAGGCTCTGGAAGCGGCGGGAATCCGCGTGGCCAAATCGCCAGCGGCCATTGGAGAGACGCTGGCGGCAGCGATCGGGGTGCACGCGTAGAAGCAGGTTCCTCGCTTCGCTCGAAATGACGAAGCATTATTAACGCCGGCAGCAGACGAGGAAAAACCTCGGGACTCAGGACTAAGGACTAGAACTGAATGAAGACCCTGCAACGCACTCTCACTATCGTCAAACCTGACGCCGTGCGCAAGAATGCGATCGGCGACATCATCGAACAATTCGAGAAAAACGGATTCCGCATTCTCGCCATGAAGATGCTGGAGATTTCCAAGCATCAGGCGGAGCAGTTTTATGCCGTCCACGCCAGCCGCCCGTTTTTCAATCCGCTGACCAATTTCATGTCGAGCGGGCCAATCGTTGTCCTGGCACTTGAAAAAGAGAACGCCATCGCCGACCTACGTAAGCTGATGGGCGCCACCAATCCGGCGAACGCCGAGGAAGGCACGATCCGCAAAAAGTGGGCGACCAATATCGAGCACAACGCCATTCATGGCTCGGACGCGGAAGATACCGCACGGTTCGAGTTGAGCTTCTTCTTCGCGGGATACGAACTCGCGAAGTGACGGCGCTTTGCGGGCGTGAGCGACGCGGGAACCCGCAGCCGTCATCCTGAGCGGACTTGTCGAGCGAAGCGGACGACAAAGGAGTCGAAGGATCGCAACGTATGCCTCTCGTCCAGATCACGATGCTCGAAGGCCGCACCGCCGATCAGAAGCGCAAGATCGCGCGGCGGATTACTGATGCGCTGGTCGAAGAAGCCGGCGCCCGCCGCGAAGCGGTCATCATCGCCTTCCACGAAGTTTCGAAGGAAAGCTACGCCTCCGGGGGCGAGTTACTCATCGACAAATCGACCGCGAAATAGTTACCCCGGAATTACCCTCGTAATCCTTTTCCCTCGCGGCGTAGTATTTATACTGCGCTCGAAAGCGAGGAGTTCATCATGAAAATGTGGACAGTGGCCGCTGCTCTGCTTTTTGTGAGTGCAGTTGGCTTTGCGCAAACCGATCAGACCGCCGCTCCCACCGCAAGAAAATCCTGCGACGATCTCAAAGCCGAAATCAGCAAGAAACTTGATGCCAAAGGCGTGGTGAATTACACGCTCGATGCGGTCGATAAAGGCAAAGAGGGCGACGGTAAGGTGGTTGGTACCTGCGACGGCGGCACCAAGAGCCTCGTCTACAGCCGTGGGGCTGCCCCGGCTTCCAAGCCCGCGCCGGACACGAAGAAGTAGTTGTGGTGTAGCCCCGGAGGCATTCCTCCGGGGTTCCGCGCGCAGCACGCAATAAATAGGCTGGCGCTACCCTTGCATCCTCTCGCGGGCAGGAGTGCCCGCGGCACACACGCTATCCCAGGGGCTCGAACAAGTGTCCTTCGACGCGGTCGGCGATCTTCGGCAGATCTTTGCGCGCGTGCTGCAGGAAGTGAGCAGCACTGCGATGCGCCTCCAATGCCGCATCGTCTTTGTATTGCTCGTAAATGAAGAAGCGGCGCGGATCGGTCTTGTGCCGATGCACCTGGTACAGGGCGCAACCCGGTTCCTTGCGGGAGTGCTCGGTGAGTTTCTCGAACAGGGCGGCCACTTCGGCCTCGTGCCCAATTTTCGCCATCCAGGTAACGGCCAGCACCACCATCGTCCTCTCCTTCCGTGCGGCAGGGTCTGCCGGGGGAAGCAATTCTAGGACTTCTTCGCGGCTGCCTTCAACTCTTTCAAAAGCCCGTCGAGCAGGATGGTGTGGCCGCGGTCCGGGCCCGTGGAAATCATCCCGATCTTCGCGCCGGCTTCTTTTTCCACGAAGGCCAGGTACTCGCGGGCCGCTTTCGGCAGCTTCTTATAGTCGGTGATGCCCTCGGTCGAACTGCGCCAGCCCGGCAGCTTCTTGTAGATGCACTCGATTTTCTCGAATCCGCTGGCCTGCGCGGGAGCTTCAACCGTTTTCTTACCGTCGATTTTGTAACCGACACAAACCGGAATTTCGTCGAGTTCATCGAGCACATCGAGCTTGGTCACAACCAGCCAATTCGTGCCGTTAATCATCCCCGAATAGCGAAGCAGCGGCAGGTCGAGCCAGCCGGTGCGACGCGGACGACCTGTGACCGCGCCATATTCGTGCCCTCGCTTGCGTAAGCTTTCGCCGGCCTCGCCCTTTTCTTCCGTCGGGAATGGGCCTTCGCCGACGCGCGTGCAATACGCTTTCGTGATTCCAATGACAGTGTTGATGGCGTTCGGAGCTACGCCGGTGCCGATCACCGCGCCGCCGGATGTCGCGCTCGAAGATGTCACAAACGGATACGTTCCATGATCGATATCGAGCATGGTGCCTTGTGCACCCTCGAACAGAATCGATCCGCCCCGGTTCAACGCCTCGTTCAGCAGGACGGCTGTGTCGCGCACGAACGGAGCGATCTGCTCTGCCGCCTCGGCATAGTCGGCATACATCTTGTCGGCATCGAGTGGCTCGGAGTTGAACAGCGCGTGCGCGATCATGTTCTTCTCGCGCACCGCGTTTTCGATGTGCGTTTTCAGCAGCTTCAGATCGAGCAGGTCGGCGACGCGCAGGCCGCGGCGGCCCATCTTGTCTTCGTACGCCGGACCAATGCCGCGGGAAGTCGTTCCTATCTTCACGCGTCCCGGCGCATTCTCCGACGCCAGTTCGATCATGCGGTGATAGGGCAGGATGACGTGCGCGCGGTTCGAGACGAACAGGTTGCCATCCACCTGCACTCCCGCATCGCGCAGCGCGCCGGTTTCCTTCAGGAACGCGAGCGGATCAAGCACCACGCCGTTGCCGATTACGCTGCGGCAGCCGCGCCGCAGCACTCCGCAGGGAACGAGCTGCAGAATAAACTTCTTGCCCTTGATGATGACCGTGTGGCCGGCGTTGTGTCCGCCGGCATAGCGGGCTACGACCGAGAAGTTCTCCGACAGCACGTCGACGATCTTCCCCTTGCCCTCATCGCCCCACTGGGCGCCAACAATCACCGCGGTCTTGCCTTTTTTCAATGGCAGCTCCGTATGTTCTCGCGTCGGCACACTTCTTGCCCGCAGGTTTCCTGGACAGAAAATTCTAGGGATAAACGGAGAAAGACGTGTACGGGACATCTTATCGTGCGAGTGAGATGAATAGCAACGCGGGGGAGGTTCCAATAGGTTCGATGACGTCATCCCGAGCCGAGCCGTTTTGGTAGACCTCCGGCTTTAGCCGGGGGCGAGCGCAGCAAGGCGAAGCGAGGGATCTCTCCTGCAAGGGCCGCGTCAACGGGAGATCCCTCCGCCCGCTGGTGCTAGCGCGGGCGTTCGGGATGACGCCTCGGAACGAGAACCATGAAGAAAGGAACATGCTCTCCGCGGACCAATCCTGTCCGCAAATCGATCGACTTGGCTTTACTTTAACTGCCCGCTCTCGTAACTTTGTTGCGCCATGCCTTCTTACTTCACGCCCGAGCTCTTTGGGTTTCTCAAACGCCTGAAGCGCAATAACGATCGCGACTGGTTTCAAGCGCATAAACACGAATATCTGGCGCTCGCGCAGGAACCGGCGCTGCGCTTCATTGCCGACTTTGCCGGGCCACTCTACGAAATCTCGGCGTACCTCGTGGCCGATCCGCGGACCTCGCGTGGGTCTTTATTCCGGATTTACCGTGATACGCGGTTTTCGTCGGACAAGCGTCCCTACAAGACGCACCTTGCCATGCGCTTCTCGCATCGCGGAAAAGACGTGCATTCGCCCGGCTTCTATCTTCATCTGGAACCGGGAGGCTGTTTTGCTGCCTCTGGCCTTTGGCATCCCGAACCCCCGACGCTGCTCAAAGTCCGGAATGCGATCGTGGAGCGTTGCGATGAATGGCGCGCGGTGCGCAAGTTGCTCAACTGGGATGACGCAAGCCGGCTCTCGCGTCCACCGCGCGGATTTCCCTGCGATCACGAGTTCATCGACGATCTCAAGCTGCGCGATCTGGGAACGTCGGTTGACTTCAGCGAAAAACAGGTCTGCAGTCCGCAGTTCATGACGATTTTTTCCAAGGCTTGCCGCACGATGTCTCCGCTGCCGAAATTTCTGAGCGGTGCGCTGGGATTGCAGTTCTGATTTGTATTGTGAGGATTTGTCATCCAGAGGAGGGCATCAGCCCTCCGAAGGACCTTACGGCCGTTAGCGCGGTCGATGCAGTGGAAAGGAGTGACTCGACGCCACATGCACCTCGGAATCTCCGTCCACTTCATCCAGGCTGGACACTCTCGTCCGATCCCTCACGGCGTCTTCGCCGCCGTTCAGGATGACATCCGGTAGGCGGTCGCCCTTGATCCTGGTAGGCCCGGCAGGAATCGAACCTGCAACCCTCGGATTAGAAATCCGATGCTCTATCCGTTTGAGCTACGGGCCCTCGCCTCTACAACGGTCGCCCAGCGACGACGGAGTCTGGAACTGTTATGTCATCCTCGGTTTTCCGTTGCAACCTCATTCTGCCATAATGACGCGCGGATTTCCGCTGCCGGCCTCCCCCCCAGCCCCTGTCTGATTCTGGACACCGGACTCCACCACCGGACGCCTTTCTCGCTCGACGTCATGACCCGATGTTGCAGCCATGGCACTTCTCTCGATCTCGGTCTGGAATCTGGCATGCTGCGGGCCTTCGAGGAGTTGGGCAGAGGTGTCGACCATGAAAAAGATTGAGCGCATGCGGCAGGTCGTCTCCGGCCCGGTCGGGACGGACGATTTCAAACAGCAGGCTGAAAAAGGATGGAAGCTCGTCGCCATGGAGTGGGAGCGAGAGGTCGATGCCGCCGAGGAGCATCTGCCGGGCGACGTCCCTTACGGGCTTAAGGTCACCCCCGAAGGCCAGCGGCTGGAAGAGAATCCAGGGGAGCGCGAAATCATCCTGCAGTTGCTGGAATTGCTGGTCCAGGAAGACTCCTATTCGCGCATTGCCCAGGAGATCAACCGCCGCGGATTCCGCACGCGCGACGGCGGCCCGTGGACTCCCATCTCCGTCTTTGAAATGCTGCCCCGTTTAATTGAGGTCGGGCCGCACGTATTCCGGAGCAGCGAGTGGCAAAAACGCAGACAGCTCCTGAGCAGGCCGCATTAGGCTGAATGTGCCGCTCACGAAGCCCTTTATTTCGTCGCCTCGTCCCATTCTTCTCCGCCGTGCTCGAGTACGGCTGAGCGATCTTCCGGCAGAATCCAGCGCTGCTTCAGCAGATCATCCAGCGCAGATGTGAACCGCGACATGTAATCTTCGCGGCTGGCATAGCGCTCCGCGGTCGACTTGCGCGGATCGCCTGTCTTTTCGCGCTCGGCGGCGGTACGAGGAAAAGGAATGTACGACGCCTCGAACGCTACCCGTTGATCCGGCGCGCCGATCGATGGATCACGCAAGTTCCAGCTCGCATAGGTCGCGAGCGGAACTGAGATTTCCGGCAAACGCACGCCGTCGCGCTCGTTGCCGTCGGCATCCACTTGCGGAACCAGCACGGGGAAGCTTTCCACAACTTTCGGCGGCTGGATGCTCACAATTCCCGAAGCCCAGTTCGGGCCAAAGTCCATGCGATATCCAGCATTCGCCTCGTGCGGCTGGTTGACGCCGGGAATCGCCGGAAATTTGTAATCTGCGAGCGGCACGAGCGTTCGGTCAACAATCTTCGGATAGCTGCTGGCTGGCGGCAGCGTCCCGCTTCGCACCCACGCGTCCATGTTGGCGAGCATGGAGCGCCAGAAATATCGGATAGGCAATGCCGACTCCGGTTCCTGTCCGAGCAGGTCGCCCTGCCCTTTGGCCGGCGGAAACGGTCCCGGAAAATGCTGCTCGCCGGTGAAATGATAGATGCGGACGTTGTCGGAGATCTTGGCATCCTGCTTGCCGTCGGCGGTGACATGGATCAACGCGCAGGCGCGCCCCCAATATTCGTATGAGGTGTTGGAGAAGAATATTTTCGGAACCACATGTTCTGCGGTTGCCCGATCGAGCAAGCCCGCGGACTCGCCTGTCAGCGGATCTTTCTCCGGCAGATCAGTAAACGGAAAGATGTCGGTTGGATAAGAAACTGACGACGTCGGCTGCGCGTCACGCGAGGGCTGCGCGAAACGATAGTTGAAGCTACCCCGTCCCGCACCGGCTACGTGGGCGAGCACGCCATCCAGCGCAATCTTCCCATCCTCGTCCGCGTTGAAACCCTGATAGACGAAGTCGCGCAGAAAGCGGCCGTTCTGCGAAATGCCTTCGCCATAAACGCGCTGCGCCGTGATCATTGCATCGTGGTGCTTCACGTAAGAGGCAAAATCACGCACCGCAGCGAAGCTAAGTCCCGCCACGACGGGATCTTTCACGACGTAAACGTATTCATAAATCTTGCCCGGCTGAAAGCCGCCGTTCAGATGGATATGCCAAACGCTCTCGCCGGGCGGAAGAGGGTCGCCACCCACAGTCTGCGAGAATCGCCACTCGGACCTGGGAATGACCGTGCGCGGTGCATCGCGCGAATCGCGTACGGTAAGCACGTTTCGCGGATCGTCGGGTGCGGCCACCGGGTATTCCGTTCCGCCGATTCTTCCGGTGATCAGGTGTCCAAGGGGAATTTCTTCCATGAACTTCGACGGCATCAGATCGCCGCGCAGGAGGCCGGTGATGGTCTTCCCATGGTCCTTCGCGATGGGGGCATAAAACTTCAGCGCGTCGTTGCCGGGCGCATCCCACTGCCATCCTAGGGCAACGAAGGTGAAGCCGTTTCGTAAGAACCAGCCGTCACCGGCATCGTGAGCCGCGTCCCAGTCTCCGCCATCCATGAGCGAAACGATCCGGCTGTAGCCGCGGTTCGGAATCTCGAGCAGCATCGAGCCATTCGCCTTGCGCGGGTCCTTAGGACGCAGCGCGACAAAGTCGGCCGAGAACTCAACTTCGCCATTTTTCAGATTCACCGCATTCGCGAGATCGACGATGCGCTGGTCGTGCGGGTTCGCAACCGCGACAGAAAAATACACCCGCCCGGCGATGCGCTCGTAGGCGCCGACATCCCCAAAGACTTTGCCGCCCAGGACATCCTGGCGCGAATTGATTTCGACGCGAACCACGCGAGCTTGAAGGGGAATACTGATTGCGAACAGCACGAGAAGCAAAACTGCACGCAGAGCCTGGCGCATGCGCGGAAGGATATCACGGGGTTCGACCGCCGCCGCCAAATCAACCACCGAGGCACAGAGACATGGAGAACCTCGATTCGTCTATGACTCCGAGAGGAACCGTTTCATCAGGAAGCCGATTTGGCTTCGGGCTGAGGTCCGGTCGGAATGACAGGAATCCGTTAGCCCTAATTAATCCTGCATTACTTCGGTGTGCCCGTTCCCGCTCATGCCTCGCCGCAATCTGCCGATCCCTTCTTCTCAGGGAGATGTTCCGTCAAGGCTGCGAAATCGGGTTGAAGTAAAGAGCGGGGACCTCAGACGTCAGGCTTCAGACCTCCGGGTTCGATACCGACGGAGGGGGCAGAATCGGACATCTGAGGTCGCTCTTACGCGGCCCCCGACTTCGGACCTCAGGCTCGGCCTCTGGAACTTTGGCGCAAGATCAAGAGTCCGAGATCTGAGGTGCGCACTAATCGGCTAACCAAAAAGTAACTCCCGAATTCACAGCATTCCCGAGTATGCTGGCGGGCATGGGTGTAAGTGTCTCCATGCTGGCTTCCGGCAGCCGCGGGAATTGCGCCTTGGTTTCCAGCAGCTGCACGAAGATCCTTGTGGACACCGGCATCTCGTGCCGCGAAACCTTCAAGCGTATGAAGGCGCTGGGCGAAGATCCACATACGCTTTCGGCGATCCTCATCACCCACGAGCACTCCGATCATATTTACGGTCTGGCAACGCTGGCCAAGAAGCTGCGCATCCCAATCTTCATGACGGGAGCGACGCATCAGGCGTGGGCTCGCGCCATGCGCGATGAAAACGGGGTACGTCCGCAACTGGAAAGATTCGAACGCTTCGAGTCGGGGCACAGCTTTCAGGTGGGCGATATCGCGGTGAAACCATTCACCATTCCCCATGACGCAGCCGATCCGGTTGGGTTCACATTTCGCGCCGAAGGCATCAAGGTGGGCATCGCGACCGATCTCGGATATCTACCGGTCAGCGTCCGCGATCACTTGCGCGGCTGCGACGTGCTGGTGATGGAATCCAATCACGATCTGGAGATGCTGCGGGTGGGGCCTTATCCGTGGTCGGTAAAACAGCGGGTCATGAGCCGGGTCGGGCATCTTTCCAACCTCGCGCTCGCTGATTTCTTCACAAACGACTATGATAATAGTGCAACGTTTGTGGTGCTGGCGCATCTTTCAGAGCAGAACAATCATCCGGAAATAGCCCGGAAAGAAGCGGAAAGAGCGCTGGCCACCCGAGGTGGTCTGTTCTGCAATCGCGTGCTTCTCGCGTCCCAGAACCAAGCGTTGGAGCCGATACGTCTTTAGAATATCCGAGGCCCGGCTGATTTAGCACCCCCATGAGTCAGCAGTGCGTTGATCCGATCGTTGGCAAAATTCTGGCGGGCTGGAGATATGACATTTCCGGGCTGGCGCTGGAGATGCGCGGCGACTACGAAAGCCACTTTGCAGCCTGCGAGCGCTGCCGCAGCCGTCAGCAACTCCACCGTATCATCGACGTCGGGCTGATTACGCTGGCCTCGATCTCCGCCGCTGTCTTCCTTCTGGCCTTTGCCGTCATCCACTACTTGAGCCCGCCCTATGCCTTCTTGTTGGAAATTGGCGCTTTGAGTGGGTTCGGACTTTCGGCCCTCATATGGCTGGGTGTGGCAGTAGCAACCCCGGCGCCCGTCACCGTGCTCGATGCCGCCAAAGAAGGCGCGCGCCGCGTTCACGATCGCCTACCGCAGGAGATTCGTCAGCGCCTTCCAGAAGAGTTGTGGATGAAGATCACAGGAACGTAGAGGCAGGGGCTAGAGATTAGGGGCTAGTAGTAAGGTTCTGAGATCCAGCAACCGCGCGGTTCTTCCGTGAAGAAAACCCTCCTTGCAAGCCTTTCCTTCGTAGCAATCGCAGCCGGACTCACTTTGGCTCAAGACCGAGCACCCACTGCACCCCAACAGGAAATGTCCATGTCCGGGATGCACATGGATGAAACGCCCGATCTGCCCGGTGGGCACAGTTCCTCCGGAACGTCGTGGCAGCCGGTTTCAGTGCCGGGCTATGAATGGATGTGGAGCCTCGGCGGCTGGATGCTCATGGCACACGGCGCGATCTTTGCCGATTACAACCATCAAGGCGGTCCACGCGGAGCCGGCAAGGCCGAATCGGTGAACTGGGGAATGCTGATGGAAGAGCACAAGTTCGGCGCCGGCACGCTCCTTTTCCGCGAGATGTTTTCCGCCGAATCGCTCACCTCGCCGCATCCCGGCTTTCCCGAACTTTTTCAAACTGGCGAGACCTATCATAGCGAGCCCTTGGTCGATCATCAGCATCCGCACAATGTCTTTGCCGAACTCGCGGCGCTTTACACACTGCCACTCACCAAGAAAATCTCCTGGGAACTCTATGGTGGTCCCTCGGCCGAGCCCGCGCTCGGCCCGGTTACCTATATCCATCGAGCATCGGCCTCGGAGCTGCCAATGGCGCCGCTGGCCCATCATCTGCAGGATTCTACCCACACCAGTTTCGGCGTGGTAACAACCGGATTCGTCATTGACAAGATTAAGCTTGAGGCGTCAGCCTTCAATGGGCGCGAACCGAACGAAGAGCGCTGGAGCATCCAGTTGGCAGCGCTCGATTCGTGGTCAGGACGGGCATGGATCGCACCCGGCAGAAACTGGGCTGCGCAGTACAGCATTGGACGGCTGGAACATCCCGAGGCCCTTGAGCCAGGCAGCCAATGGCGGCAGACGGCTTCGATCGAGTACAACCGGCCTCTATCGGGCGGAAACTGGGCCTCCACACTGGTCTGGGGACGTGTGCACAAGATCGCAACCGAGACCACGCTCGACAGCTATCTTTTCGAATCTACGTTCAATTTCCTGCGGCGCGATTACGCCTTCACCCGGCTGGAACTCGTGGACAAAGACGAGCTTTTTCCGCAAGCGTTGATGCATCCCGCATATCGCATCGGCGCATACACCTTCGGCGGGGTCCGCGATCTGATTCAGAACCGCGCTTGGCAGGTTGGGCTTGGAGCGGACGTAACGTTCTATTCGAAGCCGAGTGTATTGAATGCCCCGTACGGTACCAATCCCGTGTCGTTTCAGATTTTTCTGCGTATGCGGCCGGGAAAGCCAGAAGGGCACCACGGGCATTGAACCTCGGATAGCAATCATTCACAAGGCATTTCGAATTAGAATACTGCCACGCTTTCTTCGTTTGAATTGCAATAGCCACTTTGATGGATCGGACCCTGAAAACCTTGCGGCTGGTGCAGTGGGCGCTGTTGGGTAGCGTGGTGCTGTATGTCGGTCTAGCAGAGGTCATCCGTCCGATCGCCCCCGGCATCAATCCCACAATCAGCTATTTGTTCACAACCTTGGCCGTGGCGGTCATCGGGGCCATCTTTGTGGTGCGACGGACGCTTGTGTTCCGCGCCGCGGCTTCGTTGGCCGGCCAACCCGGCGATGCCCTGAGCCTTAAGCAGTGGATGACCGGATTCATCGCGACCTACGCTTTATGTGAAATGCTGGCCTTTGTTGGCCTCATACAGCGCATTCTGGGTGGGAGCCTGCCGCAAAGCGTTCCATACTTCCTGGGAGCTTTCATTCTGCTTATTTTTTTCTGGCCGCGGCTGCCAATTGCTAGCTGATTTCCGGAGGATCCATGTCCATCAACGGACCCGAGGAGATGATCGGAATGCGTGCGGCAGGGACAATCGTTCGACTCATTCTGGATGCCATGAAAAGCGCCGTCCGTCCTGGGATTACCACTGCCCAACTGGACGAGGTAGGCGCGAAAGTCATGCGAGAGCATCGAGCGCGCTCGGCTCCCGCCATGGTCTATGGATTCCCTGGGGTTAATCTCATCAGCGTGAACGATGAGGCGGTGCATGGAATCCCGGGGAATCGCACTCTCGAAAACGGCGACCTCGTCAAGCTCGATGTGACCGTTGAAAAAGACGGATTCATGGCCGACGCGGCGGTATCAGTCCCGGTGGGCGAGGTAAGCGAAGAAAGGCGCCGGCTGATCCAGTGCGCTGAAAGTGCATTTGCGAAAGCCATGCTGGTGGCGCGCGCTGGTTTTCGGGTATCGGAAATTGGGCGGGTGGTGGAGCGCGAAGTGCGGCGACACGGGTTCGCGGTGATCCGCGAACTCGGTGGGCATGGCATCGGTCGCACGATTCACGAAGAGCCGCACGTTCCCAACTATCCGGACCCGCTTGCCCGCACGGTTTTGACCGAGGGCCTGGTCATCACCGTGGAACCGATCATCGCGGCGGGGTCGGCACGCACGCGGACAGCATCCGATGGATGGACCGTCGTAACGGCCGATCGACGGTCAGCCGCGCACTACGAGCACACCATCGTCATCACCAAAGGCCACCCAATTCTCTTGACGGCAGCTGCCCCGTAGTCCAAAGCCAAACAATTTCCTGCGGTCAGACGCATCACTTGATGTGGCAACTGGCCAGTCCGCGCTTTTCCAAATATTGCTGGTGGTATTCTTCCGCCTCGTAAAACGTAGGCGCAGGAACGATCTGGGTCGCGATC
>Ga0335077_10003841_pt1 | contig 18254 bp, 18 predicted proteins | sample Lox_Sample_31_FD_207151 | JGI IMG/M metagenome (GOLD analysis project Ga0335077, IMG submission 207151) | Soil microbial communities from Loxahatchee National Wildlife Refuge, Florida, United States - Lox_Sample_3.1 | ecosystem: Environmental > Terrestrial > Soil > Wetlands | place: USA... | reverse complement strand
GTCATCCCGATCTTGAAGGCATCTGGAATCCCGTGACCCTGACGCCGCTCGAACGTCCCCCCGAATTTGCGGGCAGGGCCACGGTCACCGATGAGGAAGCGCGCGCCTGGGAAAAGAAAGACCACTCTCACGACGGTGAAAACGGGGATCTTCCTCCCGCCATCGCGGCTTTTGTCAAGGCGCAAAACGCGGTGGGCTCAACCGAGAGCGACTTTTGGGAGAGGGGCATCGAGCTTGCGCGCGTGGATGGCGTGAAACGGACCTCCCTGATCGTCGATCCGCCGGATGGGAAACTGCCTCCCCGAACGCCAGAGGGGCAGAAACGATTCGCGGAATATTTCAACAGGTTCATCCAAACCCAATACGACAGCGCGAAGGACCTGCCGCTCTCCGAGCGCTGTCTGCCGGAAGGGGAAGTTCCCGTCATCCCCTTCGGCAGTCTGGACGGTTTGCAGATCGTCGAGGCGCCCGGCGCCGTGATGATTATGATGGAGGTGGTCCATGACGTCCGCGTCGTTCGCATGGGCGCGAAGCATCTCCCGCCGGCCATCCGGCTGTGGATGGGAGACTCGATCGGCCGGTGGGAGGGCGGCACGCTGGTCATCGACACCACGAACTTCAAGCCGCAAGTGGCGGCCAATACCACCAGTGAAAAAATGCACGTCATCGAACGTCTGTCGCGCGTGAACGCCAACACGCTGCTCTACAAAGCGACGGTCGACGATCCGGTCGTTTACACCAGGTCCTGGACCATCGAATACCCTTTCGCCGCCGCCTCGGAGCGGATCTTTGAATACGCCTGCCATGAAGGGAACTACTCGATCGGCGCCATTCTCGCCGGTGCGCGCAAATCGGACGACGCGCCGGCCGGAAAGCCTCGAAACTAGGCTGCTCGTGGACTGTCCCGGCGATTCGTTGAGTCCGTCCAGACGGCTTGCTGACGCGCGCGGCTCCGGTTTACACCCCGCCGCCGCAGCGCCGCGAGCGGAGCCGCGACGGTCCCAGAGCGGTCATGAGAGGGACGCGCCACGGGTGGCCGCGCTGCGTCGTTCCGTGAGACTCTCATGATTGAAATCCGCGCACTCACGACGCTCGATGAAATGCGCGAGGCAGTCAAGCTTCAACAGACCGTGTGGGGCTTCGACGAATTCGAGCTGATTCCCGTGCGCCTGTTCGTCACCGCCACCAAGGTGGGCGGCCAGGCCTTCGGCGCCTTCGATTCATCAGAGGCCGGCCGCATGATCGGTTTCTGTCTGGCGATCCCCGGAATCAAGCAGCCGGGCAACAAGGGTTATCTGCACAGCCACATGCTGGGCGTGCTGAAGGAATATCGCGACTCGGGCGTGGGAAGGCTGCTCAAGCTCGCGCAGCGCACCGAGGCGCTTTCGCGCGGCATCGACCTGATGGAGTGGACCTTCGATCCGCTCGAAATCAAGAACGCGTACTTTAATATCGGGAGGCTGGGCGCGATCGTGCGGCGCTACGTGCTCAATCAATACGGCACCACGTCGAGCAAGCTGCACGCCGGCCTTCCGACGGATCGCTGCGTGGCCGAGTGGCTGCTCGCCAGCCCGCGCGTTGAGGCGATTTTAAAAGGCGACAAGCCGGAGCGCGCGCCGTGCATCGCCAGAATTTCGGTTCCGGCGGAAATTTACGGGATCAAAGATAGCAATCCGGCCCGCGCGCGCGAAATCCAGAAGCGCGTGAGCGATCAGTTCCTGGAAAATACTTCGAAAGGTCTGGCCGTGACCGGCTTCGAGCGCTCGCCCGAAGCGGGAACGTACATATTTACACCATGGGATTCCAAATAGATCGGATCGTTCTGCGGCAGATACGCATGCCGCTGGTGCATTTTTTCGAGACCAGCTTCGGGCGGACTTATGAACGCCACATCGTGCTGGTGGAAGTTGTGTCAGATGGATTGTCGGGCTGGGGCGAGGTGACCGCGGGCGAGAATCCGTTTTACAACGAGGAGTGGACCGAATCGGCGTGGCTGATCGTGCGCGATTTTGTCGCGCCGCGCGTGTTGAAGCACGCCCTTGACAGCGCTGCCGAGGTCGCCGATCGCACATCGCACATTCGCGGGCATCGCATGGCGCGCGGCGGCGTGGAAGCCGCGGTGTGGGATCTGGAAGCCCGGCGCGAGGGCGTTCCGCTCGCGAGAAAAATCGGCGGCGGCGCGAGAAATGAAATCCCCTGCGGAGTGTCTATTGGAATTCAGGAGTCTGTCGCACAGTTGCTCAAGAAGATCGAGACCGAAGTGAATGCCGGTTATCAGCGCATCAAGATGAAGATCAAGCCGGGCTGGGATGTGGATGTGATCCGCGAAGTGCGCCGCGCGTTTCCCAAAATCCGCCTGATGGCCGACGCGAATTCGGCGTACTCGCTCGGCGACGCTGAGCGGCTGAAATGTTTGGATGAGTTCGGATTGATGATGATCGAGCAGCCGCTCGCGCACGACGAGATCATCGACCACGCGACGCTTCAGGCGCAGCTTCAGACGCCGATCTGTCTGGATGAATGCATCCGCTCGGCGCATCATGCCGAGCAGGCCATTCGCATGAAGGCGTGCGGCATCATCAATATCAAGCTGGGACGCGTGGGCGGCTTCCGCGAAGCCAGGCGCGTGCACGACGTGGCCGAGCAGAACGGGATTCCGGTGTGGTGCGGCGGGATGCTCGAATGCGGAATCGGCCGCGCGCACAATATCGCGCTGGCGACGCTGCCGAATTTCGTTCTTCCCGGCGATGTGTCGGCGAGCAAACGTTACTGGGCGCGGGATATCGTTTCGCCGGCCGTTGAAGTGTCGCCGCGGGGGACGATCACGGTACCGACGAAGCCAGGATTCGGATTCGACATCGATCACGATTTTCTGAAGAGCGTAACGGTCCGCGAGGAGATCATCGCTTAGCTCACCAACGCGCTCCATGAACGATTTTCCCGCGCTGCTCCGGCGCAATCGGAACTACCGCTATACCTGGACCGGCCAGATCGTCAGCGAGGTCGGCGATAACTTCAACAACATCGCTGTGTTCAGTCTGGCGCTGGCCAACACCGGCTCCGGGCTGGTGGTCGCGCTGATTCTGATCGCGCGCGCGATTCCTGCGGTGATGGCCGGGCCTATCGCCGGCGTGCTGCTCGACCGCTGGGACCGCAAGCGCATCATGATCGCGAGCGATCTCGCGCGCACCGTGATCGCGCTGTGCTTCATCTTCGCGATTCCGCAGGGCCGCACCTGGCTGCTGTACGTATTGAGCGGCGCGCTGATGTTCGCCTCGCCGTTTTTCACCAGCGGCCGAGCGTCGATTCTTCCCGCCATCGCCACGCGCGACGAATTGCACACGGCGAATTCGCTCACCCAGCTTACGCAATGGACCACGGTGACCATCGGGTCGTTTCTGGGCGGCGCGTCGGTGACGGCGTTCGGATATAAGCTCGCGTTCGTCTTCAACGCGTTCTCGTTCCTGTTTTCGGCGTGGTGCATTTCGCATTTGAAGGTCGAAAAAGGATTCCGCGCGGAGCGGCATGATTTGACCGAAGAAAAAATCGCGCGGCCCTGGCACGAATACGTGGAAGGGCTGCGCTACATGCGAGCTTCGCCCCTGATTCTGGCGATCGGGCTGGTTGCGGTGGGCTGGGCGACGGGAGGCGGCGCGGCGCAGATTCTGTTCAGCCTGTTCGGCGAGGTGGTGTTTCATCGCGGACCCGTGGGCATCGGAGTGATTTGGGGCTGCGCCGGCGTGGGGCTGATCTGCGGAGCCATGATCGCGCACCGCATCGGGCGGCGGCTGAGTTTCACCGGGTACAAGCGCACCATTTCGATCGCCTACGCGATTCACGGAGGATCATACATTTTGTTCAGCCAGGCGCCGACGTTCGGGTTGGCGCTGGTGTGCATCGCGCTGTCGCGCGCGGCGGTCGCGGTGAGCTCAGTACTGAATATGTGGCAGCTCCTGCGCCACGTCTCCGACGAATTTCGCGGCCGCGTCTTCTCCACCATCGAGACCTGGAGCTGGCTGACGATGATGCTGTCGATGGGCATCGCGGGACTGGCCTCGGTGCACGTGAGCCCGCGCGTGATCGGCGCCTGGAGCGGAGTCTTAAGCTCGTCCACCGCGCTGTTCTGGGCATGGGCGAACGTGAGGGGTCGATTGCCGGAGCCGGCGATGGAGGGCGTCGATCCGGAAGAGGTCGAGGTGCACGGCGACCCGACGGTTTAGTACCCAGACGTTGTGTCACCATATTGAGTTGGAACCGGTCTCTCACTTCTTCTATTCCGATCGATTAAAACTTCAGTTCTGGGATTGGGGCACGGATGCCAAGCCGGCGATGATCCTGGTTCACGGCGGCCTGGATCACGCTCGAAGCTGGGATTGGGTGGCGCGGGCGCTGCGCGAGGATTATCACGTCTACGCGCTCGATCTTCGCGGCCACGGCAATAGCGCGTGGGCTCCGGGAGCACTGTACAGCGTCGCGGAGCATGTGCTCGATCTCTCCGCGCTCGCCGATATCATCAATGCTTTCCCGGTGTACATCATCGGGCATTCGCTCGGCGGGATCGTGACGCTGCTGTATGCGGGGGTGTACCCGGAGCGGGTGAAGAAGATTGTCGCGATCGAGGGACTCGGCCCTCCGGCCGGTCACAAGATCCACCGGCCCGCGTCGCAACGGATGCGCGACTGGATCGAAGCCGTGCGGAAGCTGGAGAATCGAACACCGCACAGCTATCCGAATCTTGCGGCAGCGGTCGCGCGCATGAAGGAGGCGAATCCTTTCTTAAGCGACGCGGTGGCCGAGCACCTGACGCTGCACGGGACCAACTGGAACGCCGACGGGTCGATCATCTGGAAGTTCGACAACTACGCGCGCATTTTCGCCCCTTACGGCATGAATATGGACGATGCCAAGGACGTACTGAGCCGGATTCAATGCCCGACGCTGCTGTTCTGGGGCCGGCAGAGCTGGGCTCAGGACCCGGAGATCGACGGCCGCGCGCAGGTGATCCCCAACTACCGACTGGTGAAGGTCGACCAGGCGGGACACTGGGTGCATCACGATCAGCTCCGGATTTTTCTCGAGGAAACCAAAACGTTTCTCGCGGAGTAACCAGCTACTTATCAAATTTTCAAAGACCAAAATTTATCAGATCCGGATCCTTTAGCCGAATTTGATATCGGTCGTCGGCTCGACCGGCCGCTTCATTTGCGCCGCAACGGCTTGGCACCGGTCCTGTACCGGCTGACATCCAACGCACGCAAGCCCGCTGGGATAAGTCTAGAATTTCCCCTCTTGGCCGATCCCGTTCTCCGTTGGCAGAGCACAATGGACTCCTTGCCTACGTTGTAACCGGGAGTGGAAACTGGGCGGCGGGAGCTGAACATGGATGTGACTGAGAAACGGGCAAATCGAGCTGCGATTTTTGCGGGGAACCACATGGCGAGAACCTGCGTATTGGGTACATGGACCGGTTGCGCAAGGATCTGACCGTTACCATCCGGAGGCTGCGTTCAAGCCCCGGATTCACCATCGCCGCCATTGTGACCCTCGCGTTAGGCATTGGCGCGAACGCCACTATTTTCACCGCCGTGAATGCGCTGATCTTCCGGTCGCTCGCGGTGGACCACCCCGAGGAGTTGGTCTCGCTTAACACCAGCAGCTCGAGTAGCGAGTACCCGGTGCAGTCGTATCCCAACTATATCGACATGCGCGACCGGAACGATGTGTTCTCGGGCCTGGCGAGTTACCGGCCGCAGCCGGTGAATTTCAGCCGCGGCGACGGCAACAACGCGCGCGTGTGGGGCTATGAGGTCACCGGCAATTATTTCGACGTGTTGGGCGTGCACGCGCTGCGCGGGCGCCTGCTGCATCCTGAAGACGATCGCGTGCGCGGCGCCAGTCCCGTGGTGGTGATCGGCTACTCCTTCTGGCAGCGCCGGTTTTCGGGCGATCCGGACGTTGCCGGCAAGAAAATCAAGCTGAACGGAATGGATTATACCGTAGTGGGCGTGACACCGCGGGCATTCACCGGGACCGAGATGATCTACACGCCCGATATTTTCGTTCCCATGTCGATGGTGGCGCAGATCGAGCCCGGCAACACCTGGATTAACGACAGAGGTTCGTTCAATTCGTTCGTGGTCGGGCGCATGAAGCCGGGCGTGACCATGCCGCAGGCGGAGGCCGCGCTTAACACCATCATGGCGGACCTGGCGCGCGAATATCCCAAGGAAAACGCGGGGATGCACGTTGTGCTTTCGCCGCCGGGATTGTTCGGCAGCTTTCTACGCGACTATATCCGGATCTTCGCCGCGGTGCTGATGGGCCTGGCCGGGGTGGTTCTGCTGATCGCCTGCGTGAACCTGGCGAGCCTTCTGCTGGCGCGCGCCACTGACCGGAGGCGTGATACCGCGATTCGCCTCGCGCTCGGCGCCGCGCGCGGGGATCTGATCCGGCAACTCCTAACTGAAAGCATTGTGCTCTCGATCCTGGGCGGCGCGGCGGGCGTGCTGCTGGCGGTCTGGCTCACGCAACTGTTTGCGGCGTGGAAACCACCGATGGATATTCCGGTGATTCCGCAGCTCGGGTTGGATTGGCACGTGCTCGCGTTCGCCGCGGCAGCGTCGCTCGGTACGGGAGTTGTGTTCGGCCTGGCGCCGGCGATCCAGAGCGTGCGCGTGGATCTGGCTCCGGCGCTCAAGAATGAGGCGGTCGCGCAGCGGCTGCGGCGCTTCCATCTGCGCGACCTGCTGGTCACCGCGCAGATCGCCATGTCGGTGGTGCTGCTGGTCGGATCGCTCCTGGTGGTGCGCAGCCTTCAGAACGCGCTTAGCGTAAAGCTGGGATTCGAGCCGCGCGGCGCGGCGACGGTCGCCTTCGACCTCGCGCTTGAAGGGTACAACGAGACGCGCGCGAAGGATTTCCAGCGGCGCCTGATGCAGCGCGTGCGCGCGCTGCCCGGAATCGAGGCCGCCGGGATAACCGATTCCGTTCCGCTGTCACTCAACTGGAACAACGACGTGATCTTCATCGAAGGAAGGCCGCAGATCAAAGTGGGCGACGCTCCGCTGGCGCCGATGTTCGTCATCGATCCCGGCTACCTGAAGGCGATGCGCACGCCACTGGTCGCCGGGCGCAATTTCGACGATCACGACCGGCAGGGAGCGCCGAAAGTGGCGATCGTCAATCAAGCCTTCGCGGCGCAGCTTTTGCCGCGTGAAAATCCGCTGGGCAAGCGCTTCCGCGCCAGCCGCCAGGAAGAAGGGCCGTGGTATCAGATCGTGGGGATCGTCGAGAACGGAAAATACCGGTCGCTGGGCGAATCGGCCAAGCCCGCGGTGTTCCGGCCGCTCGACCAGGAGTGGTCGAGCTACACGCAGGTGATCGCGCGATCCTCGCTGCCGGAAGAGCGGGTGGCGTCAATGCTGCGCAGCGCGGTGCTCGAACTCGATCCGAATATCACGCTGTACGATAACGGCAGCCTGACGAGCGAGCTCGGGCTGGTGCTGCTTCCGGCGCGCCTCGCGGCGGGCGTTTTGGGATCCTTCGGATTGCTGGCCATCGTCCTGGCCGCGACGGGGGTGTATGGAATCATGGCCTACGCGGTGGCGCGGCGAACGCGCGAGATCGGGATTCGCATGGCGCTGGGAGCGCGGCAGGCGACGGTTTTGCGCGTGGTGCTGTCGCACACGGCGGTTCTGATGGTGATCGGGACGGGGGTCGGCATCGGGCTTTCGCTCGCCGCGGGAAGGGTTTTTTCGCAAATTTTGTATGGAATTAGCGCCACAGACCCCTTTACTTACTTGATCTCCATCTTACTCATGGCGGCGATCGCGGCAATTGCGTGCCTGGTTCCAGCAAGGCGAGCCATCTCAGTGGATCCGGTGACCGCGCTAAGAGATTGCTGAAAATAGGGATGTCGCGCGAATCCGAGCTGCCCTTTTGAGCATGTTCAATTAAGGACAGTATAAGCAAATTTTCGTGCAATTTCCCTTTGACTCGGCGCCGGATTGCGTGGCATACTACTGCCGTATTGGAGTGTCCAGTCTGACTCGGTTAGCTCGTCCTTCCCGCGCAGTTCGTCCGCTGTCTTTCTGCCAGTCTCCAGTCCAGTCAGGAGTGTTTAAGTGAAGAAGCTTTTCGTGGGGAACCTTCCGTACGCGGCAAATGAAACCGACGTTCAGAATTTCTTTGCCGAGAATGGCATAACGGTGGATTCGGTCACCGTGATGCGTGACCGGTTTACGGGACAGGCTCGGGGTTTTGGGTTTGTCGAAATTAACGATGATGGGGTCGCTCAACGCGCCGTCGATGCCTGCCATGGCAAAGAATTGCTGGGTCGGGTGCTGGTGGTGAATGAAGCGCGTCCCATGACGGCTCGCGAGGGCGGCGGAGGGCGGGGGCCCAGACGCTGAGCGTCCCAGCTAATCTCCCTGTTTCACGCAGGCATGCGTGAGGTTGCTTTTTGATGAACGCGGCCGATCGCGTTCACCAGCTTGCGATACGGGAAACGATCGAGCGATTCGAACGGGATCCATTCGCCGTCCCGCCAGCTCGATCGGTGCCAGCGCAATAAAATCGAGAGGTGCTCGGGCTGCGGCGCTGAGCCCGCGGGCAGTTCCGCCAGGATTTCCCGCAGCCTGTGATCCATCGACTGCCCGGCGCCCCCGGCAAGCGGAAGCCTCCGCGAGGCGATCCAGCTTCCGCCCAGCATGAACCATAGCTCGACCGCGTCGGGATCGGCGGAGGGCGCTACAGCCACTCCATTCAGGCTGTCGAGCGAGCGCGCCAGCTCGCCGGCCATGGCCCGGACTTCGCGGATGCGCTCGACACGCTGGTGCAGGCGCTCGGCTTCTTCAAATTGCATTTCAGCGCTGGCGCGGTCACGCGCGGATTCGGCGCTGTCTTCGAGCGAAGCGCCATTGGTTCGGAAAAACTGCTCGACGCGCGCGGCTTCATTGCGGTATTCGTCGATCGTAACCGCCTGCTGACAGGGGCGCAGGCAGAGCGACATCTCACCGTAAATGCAGCCGGGATGATTCGGAGAGGGCGTCAGATTCTCCTCGCAGCGGCGAAGCTGAAACAGGTCGAGCACTGCGTTTTCGAAATGCTCGGCGGCGGCGCGATTGGCGAAGGGGCCGAAGTGCAGTCCCTTGCCCAGGCGCGTGGTGATCATGGTGCGCGGAAAGGGATTGTCGAGCGTCAGGCGCACCACGACGGGCGGGCGCAGGCGCGTGAGGCGCGGCCAGTCATCGGGGAAATAGCGCTGGGCCAGCTCCAGGTGAATCAGCGCGGCTTCGATTTGTGAGCCGGTCAGCCAGTATTCGATGCGCTCGGCGACGCCGCGGAGGTTCAGGACGCGAGAGACGCGGTCGCGCTCGGAAATCAGACGTTTCAGACGCCGGCGCAGCAGCGTGGTGCGCGCCAGATAGGGTTTCCCTTCGCCCGCCCACAGCAGGAACACGGCGGGCTGATCGGGAATCGAGTCGATCTCCGCGGGAAGCGCGTGCACCGGTTCTCGCATGGACATTTTTAAGATAGCTGAGTGCATGCGGAGCTTGTCGATTTTCCGTGCTTCGTTCGTCGTATCGTTAGAGGACAAACACTATGCAATTCCTGTTATTGATTTACGGCGAAGAAAGTCATTGGAACCAGCTCAGCGATGCGGACCGCGGAGCGGAGCACCAGAAATACGGGGCGTTCGGAAAGGAGTTCGCCGGCTCGATCAAGGGCGGTAATGCGCTCGCGCCGGTGCGGACGGCAAAAACGGTCCGGGTGCGGGATGGCAACAACATGGTGCTGGACGGTCCATTCGCCGAGACAAAAGAACAGCTTGGCGGATACTACCTGATCGAGGCGAAGGATCAGAAGGAGGCGCAGGCGATCGCGGCGAAGATTCCGGGCGCGCGATACGGGTCGATTGAAGTGCGGCCGATCATGGTTTTTTCCTGAAAGGATGTCGATTCGAGGAGGCCCGAACGTCGTCCATGTGGAGTTGAGATATTTTGAGGAGAAATTATGCAACCAGCGACAGCACAGTCGAAATTGAGCCTGGCCGAGGCCGGGCAGGCACACGAGTTACTTCAACAGACGGAGACCGGGGCGATCGGCGCGATCGTGGGACTGACCGATGCGCAGTGGACCTTCAAGCCGGCGCCCGGCTCCTGGTCGATCGCGGAAATCATGGAGCACGTGACGTGCGTGCAGGAGCGGGTGCTCGGAATGCTGCGCGATCAACTGCCCGCCGCGCCGGCGGGACCGGCTGAACGCCCCATCGCGCTGATCGACGCCATCGTGATCCACCAGTTCCCCAGTCGCCTGATGAAAGCTCAGGCGCCCGAATTCCTCGCGCCCAAGGGCGGCATGAACATCGCCGAGGCGCGCGCGCGCCTTAGCGCAAACACGCGACGACTCAACGAGTGCCTCACCTCGATCACCGATCTGCGCGAGCACCTGCTCGAATCGCCTCCGCTCCAGCGCTTTACCAATGGCGAGCACGGCGTCATGGACGGTTATCAATGGATTCTCGCCGCGGCCGCGCATACCGAGCGTCATACGAAACAGATCCTGGAGGTCAAGGCCGCGGCGAATTTCCCGGCGAACTGAACATGCGCTACATGATGCTGATTTATTCGCGGGAAAAGCGCGACGAGCTTTCGGCCGAGGAAAACGATCTGCTGCGCAAGGCGCACCGGCGCGCCATGGACGAGGCGCGCGCGAAGGGCATACTGCTCGGGGCCGAGCCACTCGGCCCGACCTCGAGCGCCACCACGGTGCGGATGGCGGACGGTAAGCCGCTGGTGACCGACGGCCCGTTCGCCGAAACCAAGGAACAGCTTGCCGGCTACTACATCCTCGAATGCGACAACCTGGATGACGCGATCGAGTGGGCGGCAAAAATTCCGACAAGCTGCCGCGGCGGCGCCGGCTGCATCGAGATCCGCACCATGCCGGGATTGCCGCCGCGCGGAGAATCCGTGTTGAATGGATGAGGTTCGGGCAGCCGCGGAAGCGGTGTTCCGGCGCGAATCGGGCCGCATCATCGCGGGCCTGATTCGCATCTCCGGTTCCTTCGACCGCGCCGAGGAGGCGATGCAGGAATCCTTCGCCGCCGCGCTCTCGGCCTGGAGCGCGTCGGGAATTCCGAACAATCCGGCTGCCTGGATCATGACCTCGGCGCACCGCAAGCTGATCGACGCGGCGCGGCGCGAGCGCACGCGGCGCGAGAAACACGATGCGATCGAATATGAAACCGCGCGCGCCGCGCCGCCGCCCGAACCGGACTTCGGCGATCCCATGCACTTTCCTGATGATCGGTTGCGCCTGATCTTCACCTGCTGCCATCCTGCGTTGAACGCGGAGGCGCGGGTCGCGCTCACGCTGCGAACGCTGGGAGGATTGACCACGTCCGAGATCGCGCGCGCCTTCCTGGTCCCGGAAACGACGCTCGCGCAGCGGCTGGTGCGCGCGAAACGCAAAATTCAGGAAGCGAAAATTCCCTACGAAGTTCCACGGCCGGAGCGACTGGCCCAGCGCACCGCCGCGGTCCAGGCCGTGATCTACCTCATCTTCAACGAAGGCTACGCGGCGACCGCGGGACCTGAGCTGGTGCGCGGCGATCTGTGCGCGGAGGCGATTCGTCTGGCGCGCGTGCTGTGCGAGCTGCTGCCCGGCGATCCGGAAAATCACGGCCTGCTCGCGCTGATGCTGCTCCACGATTCGCGCCGCCGCGCGCGCGTCGCCGCGGGCGAGCTCGTGACCATGGAAGAGCAGGACCGGTCGCTGTGGGATCGCGCTCGAATCGAGGAGGGGCTCGATGCGCTCGATACCGCGCTCGGGATGCGCTGTCCCGGACCGTATCAGATCCAAGCCGCCATCGCCGCGCTGCATGCCCAGGCATCGAGTTCGAGCGAAACCGATTGGCCGCAGATCGCCGGGCTGTACGCGAAGCTGCTCGAAATGAATCCGTCGCCGGTGGTGGCGCTGAATCGCGCGGTGGCGATCGCGATGGGAGGACAGATCGAAAAAGGGCTGGCGCAAATCGACGAGCTCGGCGGCGCGCTGGATCAATATTATTTGTTCCACGCCGCGCGCGCGGACCTGCTGCGCCGTCTGGCGCGCGCGGACGAAGCCGCCCAAGCCTATCGCCGCGCGGAAAGTCTCGCCACCAACGAAATCGAGCGGGAGTTTCTGCGCCGGCGGCTCAAACAGGTGCTCAAAGAACGCGCCACCTGAGTTATCCTGCACACAACCGACCTCTTAGTACATAAGTACGTCAGGCGATACCATGGCGTAAATAAGCGCTCTTACCGATTGGGCGTGCGCGTTGGCGACTCTAAAATCGGATTGAGAACACAAACGTGCTCGCCATGCCGCCATCGAAAACGGGGAAGTCACAATACTCGGAGAGCGAGGCCGCCGAGGAGCTGGGAGTCTCGGTCGAACAGCTTCGGACCATGATCCGCAGTCACGTGGTGGATCGCGACGAGGACCTGAACAACGTGGCGGTGACGACGTTCCAGCCCTCCGATCTTCTGATACTCAGGCTCCTGACGGGGCGGCCGCTCGACTCCATGCGGGAGGATTGAGCAGCTACCGGGCGTGGCGGCGCATCGCTGTGGATCGTTCTTCCTCTTTCGGCAAAACCATCGCCATCGAGCTCTGAGCCCACGAATACAGCCGCCTGGAAGTTCTGCCAAAGAATTTCTTCACTTGGGGGCGATCGAAGATGTTTTCTTTGAGCAGCAGACTCGCCTGGACCAGCAGGTATATCAGGTCTCCGAGCTCATCCATTGCCCGGGCTTTCTTTTTTTTCGAAAAGCGCGAGCCGACGGTGAGGGCGAGCAGCAACAGATCCGTCGCCGTTTCGACTTTAGCTCGTTCGGCCCGCTGTCCTTTCCCGGCTTTGGCCATCACTCGTTTCAGCCGCGGGTCGCGTGACAACGCCTTCAACAGAGCCCTGGATTTGTTTTTGCCTTTCATTTGACCGCCTCGGCGTGCATGGCTGCCGCGATTCTGGTGACGAAAACCTTCGGCGGATCTTCGTAAATCCGGCGCGCCGATGAGATCGCCTGGTGCTCGAGCTCCTGGCGGTAGCGATCGATCGCCGCGATCACGCCCTTCAGCGCCCGCTGCCCGCCATAACGGAGCGGATCCGCGGCGAGCGTTTGCCGCAACACCGCCAGATCGTGATCTTCGCCAAGCGTTGTCGATAATTCATGCGTCGCGCGCACCAGATCCTTTTCAACGGCGCTCAAGGAAGCCTCCACAAGCTGGAGCGCGTGCCAAAGATATTTGGCTTGTTTTCGCAGCTCGTGCAGATTCTCGACGCTCGGATTCTCGAAGGCCCGAAGAAACGCACGGCGGCCGGTCCTGTACACATGGCGCATACCGGTTTCGAGGACGGACCAATCCTCGTGCTGAAGCTTCCAATTCGCCAGCCGCGCCAGCGCGCGCGTCGCGACCTCTTTCACCGCAGCTAAGGCTTTATCGCGTTCGATCACCCGGCGCGAGACTTCGCCCTGATGGTTCACCAGAGGTTCGCGAATTTTTTCGAATACCGCAGGTTCCAGATCCGATGGGAAATGCCGCCGAAGCCTGTCGGCCGTTTCGACCAGAATGTGCGCATCGCGAACCTCGGTGAGCGGCCGCGCGGCGTCGCGAAAGCACCAGTTCTCTTCGTGGTAACACTCATCGCCGAGCTCTTCTCGCACCAGCCGCAGCGCGGCGCGCACTCTCTTGAAGCATTTCCGGATTTCGCCGACGGTTTCATTCTCGAGCGCGCCGTGCTGGCCGGCAACGTTCGCTTTCAGATACTTCAGAGCCTTCTCGATCTGACTCTTCACGTTGCGCGTGATTCCGGCGCTCGCCGGCTCGTCCGGTTTCAGTTGAAACGCCATGTCTCCACTCCCTCGCAGGCGTGAGCCGGCAGCCGCGCGCCCGCGATCGCTATAAAAATCGTCAAAACCAGCGCGGAAAGCTGCCGTTTTCCGCGCTGGGGAAGAATCCAGAGCGTCCGCATGGGAATCACCCGGCCTTCCTGCGTCTTGCTGTTTCGTGAAACGCGGTGTAAACCGCGCGAAAGACCAGATTGATCGCGCGCGTGTAAATCTGCTTGTTCTTCATCGAAATCAATGTTGCGCCGGTGTATCGCGACTCGTACGGATGCAGCACGGTTCGGACCGTCCGGTCGAGCGCGCTCAATTCGCGCTTCAATTCAATGCCGAGCGCGCGATAGTCCGTGTGGCTTTCGATCTCCAGGTCGATTTTGTTAATCAGAATGTGAACCAGCGCGCCGGGTTTCAGGTGCGGCATCGCGGTCAGCAGCCAGTCGAGATCGTCGCGAACGCGGCGCCCTTTCAGAAACCGCCGGGCGGAAAGATCGTTGACCGTCATCATGTAAAAAACAACGTCCGCGTCTTCGCACACCGCGAGCCATCCGGATGGATCGTCGCGATAGTCCGTCTCGCCGCCGATGTTGATCACGCCCTTGCACGTGATATCGACCATCTGACGGTTGGAGAGCGCAAGCTTCACCGGGAAGCTGGTGACTTTCTCACCTATCGTCGAATTGGCGTGGACGCGCGGGATCTCCTGGTTTTGCAGCCGCGCGAGAAAACTATCCTTGCCGCTGGCGGTCGGCCCGATCACCGCAATTTTCTTCCCTGACCACCAGTCGACCGCTGCTTTCACCAGCCCCGTCAGCTGCTTTCCGGTTTCTGGAAGGGAGGTGAGCAGCAGGAACGCCCGAAATGTCGTCACCGCCATCGGTATCATGCGGATCTCGCCCCCTTCGCCTCCTCAACCGGCGCGGGCGCGGCGAGCAATAGCCGCTCGCGCTTGCGCTCCGGCATCCTCAACAGCGGGAACGTGCCCACCAGCGCCGCAAACACCGTTGCGGCGTTGTTGATGATGGCCGCGAGCGGCGGGCCGATCAATCCCAACGCACCCAGCGCGATGGCGATCGCATTCGGCGCGATGATCAGGCCTATGCTTTGCCGGACGCGCGACATCGCCTGATCGCTCAGACGGAATGCCCTTTCGATCCGCGCCAGGCCGCCTTCGAGAAGCACGACGTCGGCGGTCTCCAGGGCGATGTCGGTGCTTCCGTCGATCGAAATTCCAACGTCTGCCGCGACCAGCGCAGGCGCGTCATTGATGCCGTCGCCGACCATCGCGACGACGTGGCCGGCCTTCCGCAAGCGCTTCACATAGTCGGCTTTCTGGTGCGGTAGCAGACCGCCGAGGGCTTCCTCGATCCCCAGCGACCCTGCCAGGTTCTTCACCACTTCGGGACTGTCGCCCGAAAGCAGCACCACTCTTCTTCCGTTCTCTTCCAGGCGGTGCACGATCGCCGCGCTCTCGCGGCGCGTCCCGTCGGAGTAGCACACGAGGCCGACCACTTTATCATCCACCGCGACGCACAGGCTTGAATGGCTGCTCTTTTCAAATCGCGCCAGCCGCTTCTTGAAGGAGGGGCGAATCCTGAGGTTCTGGCTCTCCATCCACATCGCCCGGCCCACGCGAATGCGATGACTCTCCACGCGCGCCGAGAGGCCCAGGCCGACCGCATATTCCTCGCTGCCCAGCTCCGGCTCGACGATCGCAATTCCTTTTTCCTTCGCATAGGTTTTGAGCGCGCTCGCGACCGGATGGTCGTGCCGCGCTTCGGCCGAAGCGCACCAGCGGATCAGAGTCGATTCCTTCACGCCTCTGGCTGTCACCACTTCCACCACCTCCGGCACTCCGCGGGTGAGCGTGCCGGTTTTGTCGAAAACGATGACGTCGGTTTTTGAAAGCCGCTCCAGGTACTGCGCGCCCTTGATCAGCACGCCTTCGCGCGCGGCCAGAGTCATCGCGGCGAGGGCAGTGGTCGGTACCGCGATGCGAAATCCGGTTCCGAAATCGGTGATCAGGACGCACACGCCGCGGGTCACATCGCCCGACAGCCCGGCGGCGATTCCCGCGGCAGCGAACGTCGGCAGGACCAGCCTGCTGCCGAAATCGAGCGCAGCACGCTGCAACGTCAGCGGCTTCGAGCCGACGGTATTCAAAATCTGCTCGATGCGCGCCGCTTCCGTGTTCCGGCCGGAACGGTCCACTTCCACCACCAGCTCGCCCGCGACCACCAGCGTGGAAGCGAACACCGGATCGCCGGCTTTCTTGGGAAGCAGCTTCGACTCGCCGGTCAAATCCTTGGCGTCCAACTCCGCAACGCCCGAAACGACAATGCCATCGGTGCTGACGATGTGCCCGGTGTGGACCACGAAATGATCGCCCGCCTTGAGATCGCTCACCGGTATGCTTTCGATGCGGCCCTTGGGACCGACACGTAGAGCACTCGGTTCTTTCCTTCGCATCAGCATGGAAAGCGCGGACCGAGCATTGTTCGCGGAGACGTCGAGCAGAAAATCGCCGATGCCAACCATCCAGATGACGAACGCCGCGGTGATGGGCCGGCGCGTCGCGAGCGCCGCGAACGTGGCGGCGACGTCCAACAGGTCGATGCTGATCTCTCCGTTTTCGAGCGCTTCGTAACTGCGCGCCAGCGGACGGATCGTGTTCAGCAGCACGAAAATCGCCAGCCATGGGAACGGCGCAATGCGGCCGATACACGCGATCAGCGTCGAGGTGCCCGACAGCGCGGCGAGCCATCGGGTGGGCGTCGGCTCGTGCCAATCCCGCGCCCACTCCGACGGATGACTTTTTGTCAGCCCCGCGATAATGAACTTCTCGCTGACCTTTTCCGGGTCGTAGTTCACCAGCATGGTCCGGCCGCCGCGAATGTGCCTGGTGCTTTGCACGCCGGGCAGTCCGCTTGCGAGCATCGTCAGCGTAGCGAGCTCGCGTTCTCCGATTCCGGTCACGCGCAGCCGCACGCGTCCCCTCATCGAATGGACCGGGATAACGTTGAATGGCTCCGGGGCCGGATGGTTCAGCAAATGGATTTTGTCGCGCAGGCTGCGGAGAAAGCGTCCGGGAAGAGCCGCGCCGTCGTCGTAATCGATATGGAATTCGCCCGCCGCGGGGTGCTCGCGGAAGTGAACTACGTCGATGCGATCGGCCAGCCATCGCGCCAGTTCCGTGGCCTGAGGCGAACCGCTGCGTATCCCTGCCACCGCGATGCTGCCGCATCCGCTTGTGCCGCGCCGGTGATTGAACACCGCAAGCGCGTTGCCCGGCGCCGGCAATGAGCTGGCACGGCTCACACTTCCTTCGTTCTGCGAGCCGTGCGCGCCGCTTCGGGGAACAATCTTCCGAACTTGTCCTCGATACGGCCCATAAGCTTCGCTCTCAGCGGCTTGAGCAACAGGCTGAGGTGCGCTTCCAGGCGGATCTCGGAACCGCTGACCTGAATCTCGCCATGCAATCCGGTGCGGTCGAAGTGCAGCGTGTCGCCGCGCCATTCGCTTCTCAAGTGATATTCGTCGGCGAGCTCATCGGCGGTTTTCTGAACTCGCGCTTTGGCGACGGCGACTGAAACGGAAAACGGTCGGACAAGATGAATATCCGGCATAAAGCACCTCTCGCAAAACGCGCGCGCGTGCGTGGGCCGATGCCGGCGCGCGCGCGCGCAAATCAAATCATGCCGGCCTTCGTCTGATGGCGATCATTGCTGATCGGCCCGCGAAGGCAGTCGCGATCACCGCGCAGTGTCGTGATAGACGAGGTATCCGGCCGCGCCCGCAAGGGCCGCCGGGCCTACGCCGAGCAGCGCCGCCGCCAGAAGCGCTCCGATCGCCGCGCCTCCGACGGTCGCTACTTTCCGCTCGGTGGAACCCGCCGGCAGGTAGGTGTCAACCAACGCGAGGCCGTCCTTTTCGACCTTGGCCACCGCGTGGTGCCTGGGAGGTTCTCTCTTTCTCCCCACTGTTGCTCGGGTCATAACAACCTCCTTTCAGTTTGGAGAATCGACAGTATGTGGCTGTCCATGTTTAATGCGCAATCGCCGTACCGCTTCACGGAATTCGTCCGGCGTTCTAAGAAAGTGACGAAAAACTTATCCGGTAACCGCTCCCTTACGGTCGCGGCTCCGCAAGTGGCTGAGTCTACAGCAGCGCCAAGCGGAGCCGCGCGCGTCAGCAGGCGGTCTACAGAGTTTTTCAGCACCCTCCTAAACCCCGCCGCCATATGCTGTAAAGTCGCCGATCGGAAGCTCGCCCGGGTTTGCCCGCGTGGTGCGTTATTTTTGGGTTGCGCGGCGCAGTTGCTGCGCCAGGTTGCTCAATCCAAAACGTCCAGGCTGGCTTCGGCGAAGG
>Ga0335077_10003839_pt1 | contig 18256 bp, 13 predicted proteins | sample Lox_Sample_31_FD_207151 | JGI IMG/M metagenome (GOLD analysis project Ga0335077, IMG submission 207151) | Soil microbial communities from Loxahatchee National Wildlife Refuge, Florida, United States - Lox_Sample_3.1 | ecosystem: Environmental > Terrestrial > Soil > Wetlands | place: USA... | reverse complement strand
CTGCGTCAACTCGCTCGCCATGATGGAGGGCGTCGAGGCCTGCCTTCACGCCGACCGCGACGCCCTCCATCATGGCGAGCGAGTTGACGCAGGCCATCATGTTGTTGATCGCCTTCACGGTGTTGCCGGCGCCGACGGGCCCGACGTGAAAGATGTTGGGGCCGATGGCGCGCAGGACCGGACGGACACGGTCGAGGACGTCCGAGTCGCCGCCCGCCATGATCGCGAGGGTCGCGGCGCGCGCGCCGCTCACGCCGCCGCTCACGGGCGCCTCGAGAAAGGACACGCCCTGCTCCTTGGCCCGCGGCTCGATCTTGCGCGGTGTCGACGGCAGGACGCTGCTCAGATCGACCAGGACCATGCCGCGCTTCGCGCATTCGACCAGTCCGCCGGGTTCCAGGTACGCGGCCTCGACGTCGGGAGAAGCCGGCAGGCAGGTCAGCACGATCTCGCTCCGCTCGACGACCTGGCGCGCCGACGCGCCGCGGTGGGCCCCGGCCTGGACCAGGTTCTCCATCGCCGGGCCGTGCTTGTCGAACACCGTCATCGGGAAGCCCGCCTTCAGCACGTTGCCCGCCATGGGATTGCCCATGTTGCCGACGCCGATGAATCCTACCGAAACGGCCATGTCAGTCCTCCGTGCGCGTGGTGACGAGCAGTGTCCCCGCGGTGATCCTCACGACCACACGTCGCGCGGGACGGGCAACCCCTCGAGGTCCGCGTCGGTCAGGGGCGAGTCGGCTCGTACGTTCATACGGTCCAGGAACCAGTAGAGCTGCCGGAGATGCTGGGCGGCGTGCCATGTCGTGCGTTCCACGAAGTCGTGTGAGGACTGCGGCCCGTAGTAGGTGCTGACGGTGCCGTCGCACCACCCCGGACGCCGGGCGTACTCCGCCACGCGGCGGCGCACCGTCTCCCCATAGGCGGCGATGGCGTCGCCGTCCGCCATCTCGGCGGGTGGGCTCTCCTCGAACGTCTGCGCGTGCAGATGTCCCTGCTCGCGGGTGTCGACGAAGGCCGCGCTCAACCGGAAGAGATGAAAACCGAGCTGTCGCACGGTCCGGTTACGCCCGGGCGCCTTCATGCCGAGGTGCTCGCTCGGCATCTGGCGCATGGCGCGCTGGGCAGCGGTCAGCACCACGTCGAGACGCTGGGCCAGTTCCGTCGGGCTCAACTGCTCGCGCTCGGTGTACGGCACCCCCACGAGCTCGGCGAGCGCCTTCGGGTTCCAGCCGTGCACGACGCGCCCACCGACGATCGTCGCCGGGACGCGCGCGATGCCGAAGGGCTCGAGGTCGCGCCGTCGTTCCGGCTCGGCCTCGACGTCGAAGCCGTCGAACTTCACTCCCCATGACGAAAGCAACTCTTTCGTCTTGGCGCAGGACGTTCAGCCCTGGCGGTAGTAGACTCGCGCGGTTTCCATGCGACACCTCCTGAGCGTGAGGCCGGAGTGAGGAAAGACCATGACGAAAGTTTCGGCCAAGCCTAACACGCGGTTCCAAACCGCGCCACAGCCGCCTCCGGACCCGGCCATAGCGATGAGCTAGTATGCTGACGGCACGGTTCTCTAGACAACGGAGGGCGTCGGTGACTGACTGGTACGAGCCGTGGTCGAACGTTCGATGGGACCCGACGCTGCCTCCCGACCGTCGGCGGCAGATCATCCGCCGGTATGCGGCCACGTACCCGCTGTGTCGCATCTTCGTCGAGACGGGCACCGCCGATGGACAGACCACCATGGCCGTACGCGATCTCTTCGATCACGCGTACACGATCGAGGTCGGGCCCCGCACCTTTCACCGGTATGCGCCGATGCTGCGCAGCCTCGGCAATGTCACGCCCATTCTTGGCGACAGCGCCGCCGTACTGCCGGGGCTGCTCGCCGGCACCGACGCACCGTGCCTCTTCTGGCTCGACGGCCACTTCTGCGGCGACGCCCGAGGCTCCAAAGACACCCCGATCTGCGACGAGCTCGAGATCATCTTCAGAACGAATCGGCCTCATGTCGTGCTCATCGACGACGCTCGACTCTTCGGGAACCACCATGCCTTTCCCACCGTCGACTGGGTCAGGAATCTCGCCACGACCCAGAACATCCGATTCGACTGTGCGTACATCGATGACATCATGAGGATCACCCCGCGATGACACCGATGCATCCTCGGATCTGGCGCGGGACCCGCCTCATGACACTCCGTCCTCTCTTCTCGTTCAGGTGTCGGCAGGCGTTGGGCGCCCCAGGCATCTACCAAGCGTAGGGCATCGATGCGACTCTCCGTGATTGGGCTGGGTAAGCTCGGTTCACCGCTCGCAGCAGTGTTTGCCAGCAAAGGACATCGGGTGATCGGTGTGGACGTGAACGCCGAGTGCGTGCGCCTGCTGACGGTCGGGAAGGCGCCGGTCCAGGAACCGCATCTGCAAGATGTCATCGATCGGGCCCACCGCCGCTTGACCGCGACCCTGAGTTGCGAGGACGCCGTCCTCGGCAGCGACCTCACGTTCGTGACCGTGCCGACGCCGAGTGACGGGACCGGGGTGTTCAGCGGCGAGAGCGTCGTCGCGGCCGTGGAGCAGGTTGGAAGCGCTCTACGGAAGAAGACCGGCTACCATGTCGTGGGCATCGCCAGCACGGTCATGCCCGGCACGACCGGTGGAGCGATCAGAGAAGCGCTCGAGAAGAGCTCGGGACGCCTCGTCGGCGATGGTGTGGGACTGTGCTACACCCCGACGTTCGTCGCCCTGGGCAGCGCGGTTCATGACATCCTGGCGCCCGATTTCGTCCTGCTCGGCGAGTCGGACTCCCGGGCCGGGGACGTGGTGGAGCGCCTCTATCGCGACAGTTGCGACAATGCCCCGCCGATCAGGCGGATGGGTCTGATGAACGCGGAGATCGCCAAGCTTGCCGTCAACACGTATGTGACGACGAAGATCTCGTACGCCAACATGCTGGCGGAGATCTGTGAGGGACTGCCGGGCGCCGACGTCGATGTTGTGACGTCCGCCATCGGACTGGACTCGCGCATCGGCCCCAAGTCCTTGACGGGCGCCACCGGTTACGGAGGACCCTGCTTTCCGCGGGATAACCGCGCCCTCGGGGCGCTGGCGCGCCGGACCGGCGCGCGGGCCGACATCGCGGAAGCCACCGACCGCCTGAATCGCTATCAGGTGGAGAGGCTGGCCGCGCATGTGCGGGCTCAGGCGCCGCCTGGCGCCACGATCGGCATCCTGGGGCTGTCTTACAAGCCGGACACGCCGGTGGTCGAGGCGAGCCCAGGCGTCGCCCTCGCCATGCAGTTGAAGAGCGCTGGCTACCTGGTCAAGGTATTCGACCCGATGGCGCTCGACGCAGCGCGAGCGTCCCTGGGGCCAACGTCCGTCGCCGCATCGATGGACGCGTGCGCGCGCGAGGCTGACGTCCTCGTCATCACCACTCCGTGGCCGGTGTTTAGGAGCCTCGATCCGGCGTCCTTGCGGCGGGCTGGGAGGCGGCCCGTGGTCATCGACTGCTGGCGGCTCTTGCCGCGCGAGCGCTTCGAGGGTGTGGCGGACGTCGCCCACCTGGGATCCGGTGATGACTGGAGCACGGGGCAAAGACGCCATGGCATGGCCTCCTGACGGGCGCCCGGGCTCCGGCCGCCTTTCGCGCGGGAGTCGCTTTCCGGAACCTAGACGGCTGACGCGGTCGGCACCAGCCGTACCGCGCTGAGGTTCATGACGGCGTCGGATGCCTTCTCGAGGGCACGGACGACGAGCGTGCTGCGGCCGGCCGGGATACGGAGCCGTCCGAGGGGCAGCCACGGCGACGGTGAGGCCCAGCTCCCGGTGTTCCAGACGCGGCCCTCCAGTTCGTCCACTCCCAGGATGCCGACCTTGTAGCGACTGCCGGAGGACTCTTCGGGGCAGGCATACCGGATGTCCACCGAATACACTCCACCTCCTGCCACCACGAGATCCCATGTGACGAACGCGGTCGGATCAGTCCAGTCGCCGATCACCTGCTGGCCCCCGTCGTCTTCCTTGCACCGGATAGTGCTCCCGTGCAGGGTGGCCGCGCTGGCGGGGTAGGAGAGTGCTCCGGACGGTGAACCCGCCTCGCCGAACGGAGGCGGGGCGCCGTTCGAGGCCTCCGGCCACTCCCGGAGCCAGGAGTACGCGTCGGGCGAGATCGGATAGCGAATCCTGTTCCAGGTAAAGGGCCCGTCGCTCACGGGGAGAAACTCGCACCGGTCGAAGCGGACGAGAGGGGAGAGAAAGTCGTTGTAGCAGTAGAGGAAGCGGGACTCCTGGCTGGCCAGGCTTCGCCACCGATGGATCAGCGCGGTGAACGTGCTGAACAGCGTGCCGGCGAACACGCGGGCCTTGCTGGCCACCAACTGGGTGAGCAGCGACAGGACGCTCTCGTCGTTGCGAGGAAGCTGAGCCAGCATGTCTTGAAAGCGCGCGTTCTCGCACACGTAGCGATCCAGGAAGATCGTGTCCCGGAAGTATTGCTGGATCGGGCCGAACAGCTCTTCGCGAGACGAGCCATCGGTGCAGATGACCAGCGGCTCGTCGCGGCGCATGCGTGAGGCAAGATTCGCCACGATTTCCTGGCCGCTGATGGTGGCCGCGCGCGTGATCTTCCGCTTCGACAGCTCGTTGCCCACGAAATCGTCCCGGCGGAGGTGGATGGCGTTGAACGATCCCAGGCTCGCCACCACACGGTCCGCGACCTCCTGATAGGGCCGCTTCGGTCGCACGCGCCTCATGAGGTCGACGACCTGACGGCGACGCTCCTCCTCCAGATAGAAGAAGTACGAATAGTGACCGAGCGCATGGGTGGTGATGTGCAGGTCCGGCGCCTCGTCCTCCTCCTCGCTGAAGGCATACACGTATCGCCGCCCGTTGCGGAAGTGCGGGAAGCGTGCGTCGTCGGTCGAAAGGGTGGCCGGGACGCAGAGCACGGATTCGAAGACGGGCTTCCACGCACACTCGAGCGCGCCCGGCACGGAGATCCAGGTCTTCAAGAGATACTCGTCCGACCATGGCACGGGGATCTCGAACAGATCGGGCAGCAGCAGCGGGTCGAGCACCCGGCCCAGCTGCGGGTCTATGGGGATCCGCCGGGGCAGTCGAAAGCGGTACGGCACCAGGACGCGGCCGGTGAGATGGGCCAGGGCGATCGCGATGTCGAGGGACATCTTGTTGTTGCTGAAGCCCGAGTAGTACCCGGGCACGAAGAGCCGTCGCGTAATCATGTCGGCAGGGATGTCCTGCTGTCGCTCCCGGCGCCGATGTGAACGACCGGTTGCCTAGAGGAGCCCGTCGGAGACCGACGGCGGAAAGCGCTCCGGGCGGCCGTCGAAGTAATGCGCGGCGAACGGCCCGTCCGCCACCACGTAGTGCAGGAACATCTGCCCCATCGAGTTGCCCGTGAACGGCTCTCGCCAGTGCTCCGTCTGGCAACCCAGGTAGACCGCACCGTCACCGGCCTCCATCTCGACCTTCGTGTGCGGCGGGAACCACAGGCTCCCGTCGCCCCCATCTCTGCCGAGGTGTATCGACACGCTCACCTCACAGCTGACCCGGTCGCGGTGTCTGACCATGGCATCGCCGCGGAAGTACACTCGCGCATAGCTGTAGGTGGGAACCAGGCGACAGCACGAGATGGCCTCGATTCTCGGGCGCAGTTCGAGGAGCAGCGCGTCGGTTTCCGCGATGTTGGAGACGCTCGCGGCGGTCGGGATGTGATTGTCGCGGTGGCACTCGCCGCGCCAGTGCTTGAGGAGAAGCGTCTTGTAGATCACGCGAGCCAGGCCGGCCTCGAGGAGACCGTGGCAAGAGAGGTAGCCCTTCTCGCTCAGCTCCGGATTCATCGGCCCATTCTAGGATGAAGGATCGCGCGCGGCAAACCACGGTCTCCGCCAGTCGCCTCCGTCACCCATTCGCCCGAATCGCAGCTCTTCGAGCTGCGGACGGGTCTCAGGGGGCCCACTCCGCGCGGCCGGCCCCACAGGCGCCCCGCCGCCACCCGCCCGGTTTCCCGCGCGTCGCTCGGGGCAAACGGAGACACTACCGCGGGCGGCACGTACGATCAGCGTCAGGGGAACGTCAGCCGTCAGCGGCGGGCGTCGCGGGAATCGATCACCTGGCGGGAGGGGCTCCGGGCGCCTCCGGCTTCTCGAAGAGCGCCAAGCTCTCCATGGCGAGGCCGTAGCCGAGCAGGTCGTGCATCTGGCGGCGCAGGTACTCGGTGAAGAGCAGCCGCGTGTAGCGGAGGAGCAAGGTCGGCTTGCGTGTCAGATCCTCCGCGAGCTCCCATGCCCGCGCCAAGAGCTTTGCGGCCGGGAGCACTTCGGCCACGATGCCGAGCCTGAGCGCCTCGTTCGCGTCGAGCGTTTGCCCCGTCAGCAGGAAGTAGCGCCCGCGGTTCATGCCGAGGAGCAACGGGTAGACGATGTGCATGCCATCGCCCGGGACGACCTCCGACGCGAAGTGGGCGGAGTCCTGGAATTGCGCGGTCTCAGCCGCCAGGACGATGTCGCACAGCAAGGGGATCTCCGAGTGCCGCCAGGCCGGGCCGTTGATCGCGCTGATCACCGGCACCTCGATGTTCAGGAGATTCATCAGGAGATGCCGGCCCTCCCAGTGAATGCGGTCGATCCGCTCGATCGACGGCCGCGTCGGAAAGGACGAGGTCCCCGGCGTCGCGCGCGGCCCCGAGAACTCTTCACCCGTCCCGGTCAAGATGACCACGCGGTTTTCGGGATCGGTGCCGATGTCGTGAAACGCCTCCGGCAGCTCGCCGTGCGGCAGAAACCCCCAGCGCAGCGACTGCCCCTCGGTGTGCAAGGTGACCTGGAGGACTCCATTCCTGCGCTCCATCCGCGCCGTCTTGTACTTGGTCCCGTACTCGTCCAGTGAGCTCATCTCGGCCTCACGCCATCTTGACGGCAGCGGCTTTCTCGAGGCCCAGATCCTTGACGCTTTCCTCTCGCATGAGAAACTTCTGGACCTTGCCCGTCACCGTCATGGGGAACGCGTCGACGAACTTCACGTGACGGGGAATCTTGTAGTGGGCGATCTTGCCGCGGCAGTAGGCGCGGATGTCCTCGGCGGTCGCCGTCTGACCCTCGCGCAGCCGGATCCAGGCCATGATCTCCTCGCCGTACTTCTCGTCGGGCACGCCGATGACCTGGACGTCCTCCACCGCGGGGTGGCCGTACAGGAACTCCTCGATCTCTCGCGGGTACACGTTCTCGCCGCCGCGGATGATCATGTCCTTGATGCGGCCCACGATGTTCAGATAGCCTTCCTCGTCCATGGTGGCCAGGTCACCAGTGTGCATCCATCGAGCGGCGTCGATCGCGCCGGCCGTCGCCTCCGGGTTCTCCCAGTAGCCGAGCATGACGCTGTAGCCCCGCGTGCACAGCTCGCCGCGCGCGCCCACCGGCACCACCTGCCCGCTCTGCGGGTCGACGATCTTGATCTGCACGTGCGGGTGGACCTGCCCCACCGTGCCCACCTGCTTCTCGAGGGGGGCGCCGATGCGCGTCTGGGTGCTCACGGGGCTCGTCTCCGTCATGCCGTAGGCGATGGCGACGTCTTCCATGTGCATGAGGCTCTTGACCTGCTTCATCACCTCCACCGGGCACGGCGAGCCGGCCATGATGCCCGTGCGAAGGCTGCTGAGATCGTAGCGGGCGAAGTCCGGGTGGTTCAGCTGAGCGATGAACATGGTCGGCACGCCGTAGAGCGCGGTGGCTCGCTCGGCCTGGGCCGCCTCGAGCACGGCCGTCGGCTCGAAGCCAGCGCTCGGATAGATCATCGTGGCGCCGTGCGACACGCAGCCGAGATTGCCCATGACCATGCCGAAACAGTGATAGAGCGGTACGGGGATGAGGAGGCGGTCGCGGTCGGTGAACTGCAAGAGCTCGGTGACGAAGTAGCCGTTGTTGAGGATGTTGTGATGGCTGAGCGTCGCGCCCTTGGGGTACCCCGTCGTGCCGCTCGTGTATTGAATGTTGATGGGGTCGTCGAACTCCTGCTGGCGCTGTCGCCGGGCAAGGTCGTCGGCCGTGACGGACGCGGCCTCCCCCAGCAGGGCGCCCCAGGTGAGCATGCCCGGAGAGCCCTGCTCGCCAAGCCGGATCACGGTCCGCAGATCGGGCAGCTGGGCCGCTCGAAGTGTGCCCGGCCGGCTCGACGCGAGCTCGGGCGCCAGCTCGTGGACCATGCCGGTGTAGTCGGACGTCTTGAACTCCGGGGCGATCACGAGCCACGTGCAGCCGGACTGACGAAGCGCGTACTGCACCTCGTTCAGGCGGTAGCTCGGATTGATGTTGACGAGGATCGTCCCGATCTTGGCCGTGGCGAACTGGACGATCGTCCACTCGGCGCAGTTGGGCGCCCAGATGCCGAGGCGCTGCCCCTTCTCCACACCGAGGCTCATGAGAGCCCGGGCGCACCGATCGACCTCGCTCCGGAGCTCTCGATAGGTGTACCGGAGCCCTTGCTGGCACGACACGAGCGCCTCGTTGCCGGGGTACCGCGCGCAGATGTCGTCGAACATGTCGCCGATGGTGAGGCCCAGCAGGGGCCGGTCGCTGATCCCGCTCGTGTAGCTCCACGTGGGTTCCGGCATTGGCGATCACTCCTCGGACGATGTCGTCGTCAGCGGTCCTCCTCAGACGGAAGACGCATGCGCGGCGCGCCCCGTCCTATCAGGCCGGGGCGATGTTCGCGTTGATACGGAAGAGGTTCGTGGGGTCGTAGACGGCCTTGATCTTCCGCAGCCGACCGTAATTCTGTCCGAACGAGGCGCGCACCTTCTCGGGCCGGTCGTCCTCGGCCAGGTGATTGACGTAGGCGCTGCCCTCCAGGTGCGGATCCAGCCGGCTCCAGACGCCGCGCACCCACGCGACGTGCTTCGCAGATTCGGCGCCGTCCGTCCATTGCCCGATGGCGTCGAAGTCCCACTGCGGCCGGCGCGCGGCGAAGGCCGTGTCGGCCACGGGCACTCGCGTCGCGGCCCCGTGCATGTGGAAGAAGAGCAAGGCGCTCAGCGGGGAGCTGAAGCCCGCGGCCGCCTCCACCACCACGTCGATCATGTCGTCGGAGATCTTCTCCGTGAAGGCGGAGCGCCAGTACCGGTGCAGCCCGTGCGTCGCGTTGGGCTCGTCCAGCATCTTCTGGCGCGCCACATACGACATCGGCCCCACGAGATCGGCAGCGGGCCGTCCGAACCGCCGCGCCGGCGCCAGGACCTTCTCGCCCTCCCGGATGGCGCCGTTGTACCCGAGGACCAGGGCCACCACCGGAATTCCTTCCGGCGAGGTGAGCAGAGCGCAGAAGGCGGCCGCGTCGTCCGGAAGCCCCTGCGCGAACTCACGGTAGAAGCGCAGCACGTCGCGGGCCTGGTCGAGGGGGTAGATCACGAGTCCTCCCAGGACCTCGCTCACGGGATGCAGCCGATACTCGAAGCTCGTGACGATGCCGAAGTTGCCTCCGCCGCCTCTGAGCGCCCAGAACAGATCAGGGTGGTCGGTCGCGCTGGCCTTCGTGAACCGGCCGTCCGCCGTCACCACGTCGGCGGAGATCAGGTTGTCGACCGTGAGCCCATGTCGGCCCATCAGCCAGCCGAGACCGCCACCGAGCGTCAACCCTCCGATGCCCGTGTTGGACACGGTCCCGCCGGTCGTCGCGAGCCCGAACGCCTGCGTCTCATGGTCCAGTTCTCGCCAGAGCACTCCTCCCTGCGCCCGCGCTGTGCGCGCGGCGGGATCCACCTGAATGCCTTTCATGGGCGACAGGTCGATGACCAGCCCGCGGTCATTGGTGCCATAGCCCGGCGCGCCGTGGCCGCCGCCGCGGACCGAGACCAGGAGCCGCCGTTCCCGTGCGAAGTTGACCGCCTGTTGCACGTCGGCAACGCCGGTACAGCGCACGATCAAGGCCGGCCGGCGGTCGACGTTGCCGTTCCACACGCGGCGCGCGGCGTCGTAGGCGCCCTGACCACTCTGGATCGCCTCGCCTCGAAGCGCGCTCCGGAGACTCGCAATGTCCGTGTCGCCGACCGTACAAGCTGCCCCATCCGCAGTGACTGCTGCAATCGTTGTCATGGCGTTCCCCCGCCGCGTCGTTGATGAGGTCGTTCGAGTATCATGCGCGAGTGGGCGTGAACTCGCAACTCCAGTAACCTGAAGGGAGCTGGCCTGGCGGGGACACGGCCCGCTGCCAGGCATCGAGGCGACGGAGGTGCGCGATGGCCACGATCTACCATCAGGTCTGGATCGACGCTCGCGCCGCGAGAGTGTAATCCTCCGCCTCGAAGATTGACCATGACCATGAATCGCATCGCCGAATCTCCTTGTCCTGTCGAATGTGAACGCGCGGATCGTTCTCTCGTCGGGCCGGTTGCGGCTCGACCGGCGAGCAACGTCCCCACACTCGTTGATCGACCGGCCGCGCAGGAAATCGACAACGGGTCCGGAAGGAGCGTGGTCCTCCGGATGCGGAACGGTGGCGACGGCCCTACGCGCCGGCCGCCGGACGCTCGGCGATCGGCAGCTTGTAGTCGCGAAACCGCTCGCGCAGCGTGAGCTTGTGGATCTTGCCGGTGGCGGTCATCGGCATCTCCGGCAGGAACACGACGTCGTCCGGCAGCCACCAGCTGGCAACGTTCGGGCGCAGGAACTCGAGCAGCGCCTCACGGTCCAGGTGGCTGCCCGGCTTGAGGGTGACGATCAGCAGCGGACGCTCCTGCCACTTCGGATGGAACGCCGCGATGACGGCCGCCTGCATCACGTCCGGATGGCCGCAGGCGGCATTCTCCAGCGCGATCGAGCTGATCCACTCCCCGCCGGACTTGATGAGGTCCTTCGACCGATCGACGATCGTGAGGTAGCCGTCCGGATCGATCGAGGCGACGTCGCCGGTCTTCAGCCAGCCTTCGCTGTCGAGCGCGTCGCCGGCGCCCTTGAAATAGCCGGAGGAGATCCACGGGGACTTGGCCCGGAGATGGCCGACCGCCACGCCGTCATGCGGCAAGGGATGCTCCTCGTCGTCGACGATGCGAAGCTGCGCGCCGAAGCCGGCACGCCCGGCTTTCATGCGATGCGCCAGTTGCTCTTCCGGCGGCAACGCCAGGCTGCCCGGACGGAGACTCGGGCTGGTGAGGCCGAGCGCCTCGGTCATCCCCCACAGCTGGTTCAGCTCGACGCCCCTGGCGGCGAACTTGTCGAACAGGCTGCGCGGCGCCGCGGAGCCCGCGGAATACACCGCGCGCAGATCAGGCAGCGTGCGGCCCTGGCGCTCCATCCAGTCGATGAGCGTCAGCCACATGGTCGGCACGCCGCAGGTGATGGTGACGTGCTCGCGGTCGAACAGCTCGTAGAGCATGGCCGGCTCGTAGTTCCGTCCGGGCAGCACCAGCTTCGAGCCGGTCATGGGCGCGACGTAGGGGAAGTACCATCCGTTGGCGTGGAACAGCGGCGCGAGCGACATCAGCACCTCCATCGCGCCGTTTCGACCGCCGCGATACACCCATTCGGTGAAGAGCATCGCCACCAGCACGCTCGACCGATGCGAGTACACGACGCCCTTCGGGTCACCGGTGGTGCCGGAGGTGTAGCAGATCGACGACGCGCTCTTCTCGTCGAATTGCGGCCAGACGTACTCGTCCGACTCGGCGGCGAGCAGGTCCTCGTAGCAGAGGAGCGGGCCGAGCGTCGTGGCGCCCGGCATCGCGGCACGGTCGGCCATGAGCACGACGCCCTTCACCGTCTTGAGCCGCGGCGCGAGCTGCTCGGCGAGCGACAGCGTCGCCGTGTCGATGAAGAGCCAGGCGTCCTCCGCGTGGTTGATGATGTAGACGATCTGGTCGGCATACAGACGCGGGTTGACCGGATGCAGCACCGCGCCCGACCCGGAGACGCCGTAGAACAGTTCAAAGTGGCGGTGGGTGTTCCACCCGAGCGTGCCGATGCGGTCGCCGGGCCGCACGCCGAGCCGGCCGAGCGCGTTGGCCAGGCGCTTGGCCCGCTGGTGCGCCTCGGCATAGGTGTAGCGGTGCATCGCGCCGTCGACGCCGCGCGCGACGATCTCGATCCCGCCGTGAAACGCGGCGGCGTACTGGATCACGCTCGAGATCATCAAGGGCATGTCCATGATCGCGCCCTGCAGCATGTCCTGGCCCTCCTCGGCTGTGCGCCAGGACTATACACCACTCCGGAGATCAGCTCTTGCTGCTGGCGGGCCTCGGTTCGCCTCGCGTGATAGTCTCGCGTCATGTCCCGGCGTCGAGCGGGGTGGATCCTCCTGCCGAGCAGCAGTCGACGCCGCATGGTCGCCTAAGGGCCCTCCCGTCCCATGACCGGCTCGGCCAGTGCGACCGCGCGCGCCCGCTGGCGGTCGCGACTCGCCGACCCGATGGTGCCCGCCGTGCTCGCGCTCGGCATCACCCAGATCACCGCCTGGGGCACCAGCTATTACTGCCTCGGTGTGCTGGCAGGACCGATCAGCCAGGGAACCGGCTGGAGCCGGAGCTTCGTCTTCCTGGGCTTCACCGTTGCGCTGCTCACCATGGGCATCGTGTCGAGCAAGGTGGGCCGTGCCATCGATCGACACGGCGCGCGAACGGTGATGACGCTGGGCGCCGTGCTGCTATCGGCCGGCCTGTTCGCCCTGGCGCACGTTCGCAGCGAGACGGCGTACCTCGTCGTCTGGGTGTTCCTCGGCCTTGGCATGCGCCTCAGCCTCTACGACGCGGCGTTCGCCGCGCTGGTGCAGGTCACGCCGACGCGTGGACGGACGGCGATCTCCTACCTCACGCTGTTCGGAGCGTTCGCCTCATCGGTGTTCTGGGTCGTCGGCCACGCGCTGAACGAGCGGCTCGGCTGGCGGCAGACCCTCGTCGTGTTCGCTCTCGTCAATCTGGCGGTGTGCCTCCCCTTGAACTGGTTCGGCCTCGCTCGACGCGAGACCGACGGCGGTGCTGCCATCTCGACCGGCGTCGTCGCCGGGCCATCCGCGGATCAGCCTCCGCTCGAGGGGCACGCGCGCTCGGTCGCCATCGCCCTGTTCGCCCTCATCATGTCGCTCAACGGATTCGTGTTCGCCGTCATCTCGGTGCAACTCGTCCCGCTGCTCGAGGCGGCGGGCCTGACGACGGCCATGGCCGTCTGGATCGCCTCGACGAAGGGCGTGGCCCAGTTCGGCGGGCGCGTGGTCGAGATCCTCTTCGCCCGCAACTTGCGCGCGATCACCGTGGCCCGCATCGCCGTCGGGATCTTGCCGGTGTCGCTGCTCTTGCTGCTCATGGGCACCGGGAGCCTGTCGATGGTCGTCGCGTTCACCCTGCTCATGGGCGCGTCGCAAGGCGTCATCACCATCGTCCGTGGCGCGTTGCCGCTCTCGCTGTTCGGTGTCCAAGGTTATGGCGCCGTGCTCGGCGTCATCGCCACGCCGATCCTCGTCGTCAACGCCGCGTCGCCCACCGTGTTCGCGTGGATCGTCGACCGCTGGGGGTGGGGACCCGCGCGCCTGTTGCTCGTCCTGGGGTGTTCGGCGTCATCGCTCTGCATGGAGCTGATGTCGCGCTGGTACGAAGGACAGCGCGAGGCCATCACGGCTGGTGCGCCCGAGGAATCGTAGTGGATCCGTCGCGAGGCGGCGAAGGCCGGCTCGGTCGCGAGCGGGAGCCGCGTCAGTCCAAGAGGCCGCGTCGCACGGCCACGACGGCCGCCTGAGTGCGGTCGGAGACCTCGAGCTTTTCCAGCACCCGCTGGATGTACTTCTTGACGGTGGCGACGCTCCATCGAAGTCGCTGACCGATCTGCCGATTGGTGAGGCCGGCCGCGATCAGCCGCAACAGATCGAGCTCGATGGTCGAGAATTCCCCTCTGTCGGCGCGAAGGCTCGGTGATTGCCCCTCGAGCGCCGCTTTCACGAGACCGGGGTCGAAGACGGATTCACCGCTCCGGACGGCGCTGATGCTGGCCAGCAGCTCGGCGCGGCCGACGCCCTTGAGGACATATCCGGACGCCCCGGCTCGGATTGCTTGCCGGACTCGGTCCGGGTCCTGGTGCATGGTGACCACCAGCACGGGGAGCTTCGGCTGGTGCTGCTTGATCTGTCGCAGGACGGCAAGGCCGTCCATGTCCGGCAGCTCGAGATCGAGCAGGACGACATCCGGTCGGCGATCGGCCGCCTCGACGAGCGCCTGGGCACCGCTGCCTGCTTCCCCCACGATGTCCACGCCGGTGCTTCCCAACATGCTGCGCAGCCCTTCGCGCACCATGGGGTGGTCGTCCACGATCAGGACGCGGATGCCAGGCTGAGCGTCCATCGGCCCGTCAGCGCGCGACGCCATCGTGACCAAGAGGTAGCGCCAAGCTGATCGACGTACCACGGCCGGCGTGGCTCTCGATCCGGCACGTTCCGCCGAGAAGACGCGCGCGCTCCTGCATTCCAGCGAGTCCGAGCCCGCGTCCGTTGCCGAGGTCTGGGCGATGGCCGAAACCGACCCCGTCGTCACGCACGTCCAGATGGAGCCAGCCCGCGCGTCGATGGACCGCGACCTCGATCGACGTGCCACGAGCGTGGCGTGAGGCGTTGGCCAGGCTCTCTTGAAGAATGCGGAAGGTGGCGGTCTCGACCGCCGCGGGTAGCCTCGCGTCTCCCAGATCGTCCACGAAGCGGGCCACCCATCCTGCCTCGTGGGCGGCGTCGTCGACCGCCCGGCGCATCGCCTCGACCAAACCGACCGAGTCCACCGCAGTCGGCCGCAGTGCCCTCAAGACCCGCCGCGTCTCCACGATCGCGCCTTCCAGGCGCTCGGCGGCACGGTCCAGCTCACGCGCCGCGCCCGCCGGGTCACGCGCGGTGACATCGCGGCTCGTGTCGACGTGCTGCTTGGCACTCACGATGAGCTGCGCGATCCCGTCGTGCAGCTCGTACGCGATGCGACGCCGTTCCTCCTCCTGGGCCATGACCACCTTCTCGACCATGCGCGCGAGGGCCTCTTCCTGGCGCGTGCGCGCCTGCCAGGCGCGGACCACGGCCCATGTGATGCCGAGTCCGAGCAGCACCTGGAATGCGTGGAGCGTGAGCGGGAGAGGGCCGTTCCCGTTCGGCCGCTCGAGGGCCAGGTACTCGATCAACTCCCATCCCGCCGCGCCGACGAAGGTGACCCCCAGCGCCAGTTCCCGGTGTCGCGTGACGACGCGCCAGAAGGACTGCCAGGTCATCGTTGCTCCTCCCGGGAATCCGGACCGGAAGCATCGTCCCGGCCGGAGGGATCGCGACCGAGTGGAGCCGAGATTATCTGCTCTGCTCGAGGTTGGCAAGGCGCGCCGGCCTGGCCTGCCCAGACCGTTTGGCGCGATGTCGTAGCCAGATGGCCACGGTCTTGATGGCCATCCGGCGCTTGGCGACGCGCATGCCATCTGTTAGAAAGCGGCAATCACCAGGAGCGGCGCATCCGTGACCGGACCGAGACTGATGCCCATCTCTGCGCGACTCGAGGTTGCCCGATCCGCGGCGTTGCTGGCCGTCGTGATCCTCCTGCTGACCCCGGCACGGGCGCTGGCTCAGCCCGCGACTGCGCCCGCAACGTCGTCGCCGCCCGGCTCCGAGACCGTCGAACAGTTGCCTCCCGTCGTGGTCATCGGCACCACACCCGTGCCGGCGCTCGGGACCCCGATCGAGAAATACGCGGGCAATGCCCAGTCGATCTCGCCGGGGGACCTGATTCAGAACCAGAACCTCCTCGACATTCCGGACCTGCTGTACCGCAACTTCGGGTCCGTCAACATCAACGCCACTCAGGGCAACCCCTGGCAGAACGACCTCACCTACCGAGGGTTCCTGGCCTCGCCACTGACCGGAAGCCCCATCGGTCTCTCGATGTACGTCGACGGCATGCGCTTCAACGACGGATTCGGGGACACGATCAACTGGGATCTCATTCCCCAGTCCGCCATCGCCGACATCGACATCATCCCCGGCTCCAATCCCATCTTCGGGCTGAATACGATCGGCGGCGCCCTCGCCGTGCGCACCAAGCGCGGCTTCGATTTCCCGGGCGTCACGCTCGAGGCATGGGGAGGGTCGTTCGGGCGGTGGGGCGTCAATGGCGAGTATGGCGGCTTTCGCGGGCCGTTCGACTGGTATCTCACGTTCGACTCCGCCAACGACGGCGGCTGGCGCGAACACTCGCCCAGCGACCTGCGCCAGCTCTTCGCCAATGTGGGATACCGGACGAGCGCCACGGACCTCGTGGCTACCTTCATCTATGCCAACAACAGCCTCACCGGGAATGGCCTCGCGCCGGAGAGCTTGCTGGCCGAGGATCGGCGCGCCGTCTACACGTTCCCCGATCTGACGAAGAACCTGATGTACCTCGGCAATGTGCGCGGCAGTCAGTGGCTGACGGACAACCTGCTCCTCTCCGGCAACGCCTTCTATCGCTACTACCGCCGTGATACCTCGAACGGCGACGTGAATCTTTCGTGCATCGCCGAGCCGAGCGGCCTCGCCGCGTTCAATCCGAACGGCACGGCGGTGGCGCCGGCGCAGTGCCAGGGTTCGGCGGCAGGATTCGTCGACGAGTCCGGACAGCCGCTCACCGGCGAGCTCGAACGCCAGCCAGATGGTTCGGCCCGCCAGACGAAGACCACCACCCAGGACTGGGGTACCACCCTGCAGCTGTCGTACAAGGGGAAGATCCTCGGCTTCGGCAATCAGATCACGGCCGGAGTGGCCTATGACGGGCATCAGACGCGCTTCATCCAAAGCGACGCTGACGCGGATCTCGTCCCCGTCGGCAACTCCGTGGGCGTGCAGCCGAGCGAGCCCTTCGAGACGGACGTGAATGTCCTCACGACGCAGGAGAATGTCGGCGTCTACTTCGTGGACACCTTCGACGTCACCGAGTGGCTATCGCTCACCGGCGGCGGACGCTTTCAGAGCGTGAACATCAACATCCGCGACCAGACGGGACTGAACCCTGACCTCGACGGCAGCCACTACTACAGCCGCTTCAGCCCGACGGTGGGCGTGGCCATCCGGCCACTGCCGAAGCTGACGCTCTTCGGCGCCTACAACCAGGGGTTCCGCGCGCCGACCGCAGCCGAGCTGACGTGCGCCGACCCGACCGCGCCCTGCAGCCTGCCCAACGCGTTCGTCGCGGATCCGCCCCTCCAGGCCGCCATCGGAAAGACCTACGAGCTCGGCGCGCGCGGCACCGTGCCCCTCGGCGATGGGCTCCAGTGGAACCTCGCCTTTTTCCGGACCAACGTCAGCGACGACATCCTGTTCACCCAGACGCAATCCACGGGCGCGGGATTCTTCCAGAACGTCGCGGAGACGCGCCGGCAAGGTGTCGAGGCGGGCATCCAGGGCAGCGCCTGGAAGCGTTTACGGTACTACGTGAGCTACGCCTACATCGACGCGACGTACCAGACCAGCACGACCTTGGCCAGCGTGACGGCGCTCGACGGCGTGCCGGTGAAGCCGGGCGACCGCATTCCCGGTATCCCTCCCCAGAACGTCAAGTTCGGCGCGCAGGTCGCCATCCTCGACAACCTCTGGGTCGGCGCCGACGTGATCTCCGTGTCGGGTAGCTTCCTGCGGGGCGACGACAACAACCAGCAGCCACGGACAAGCCCATACACAATTCTGGGGCTCAACGTGCGCTACGTCCCGTTCAAGTTCCTCGAGATCTGGGGGCGGATCGACAACGTGACGAATGCCAACTACGCGACGGCGGGCGCCCTCAACTTCAATGCGTTCGCCGATCCCATCAGCGTGCAGCGCTTCCTCGCTCCGGGGGCGCCCATCGGCGGCTGGGGTGGAATCAAGGTGCGCTTCTGAGGAACGGCGCTCCGTAAAGACGACGGCCCAGCCGGGAAATCTTTTCAGCGCGGAATCCTCGCGGGAATTCGTCCATTCGGGCCGACCCTCGGGTACATGCCAGCGACTTCGTTGAGAAGTCGAGCGGCATGGCACTCAGGGGGATGCCTGGCACAGCAAATGCCCCCCATGAGAGCAAGAAGCCCGAATGGACCGGATGGTCCGGGAGGAGGTAGATCGATGAAGGACGTGAAACGGACGATGATTTTTTTTGGCGCAGCGCTGCCGGCACTCATGGCAGGGTGCGCCTCTTCTGGCCCGTCGGCGCTCGAGCCGGAGGCCGCGGTATCCGCGCCCGATTCGGTGGTGGTACGACGCGCGCCCGTCGTCGTCGGGCCCGCGGCCACCGCGACTCCTGTGGTTG
>Ga0335077_10003836_pt1 | contig 18260 bp, 18 predicted proteins | sample Lox_Sample_31_FD_207151 | JGI IMG/M metagenome (GOLD analysis project Ga0335077, IMG submission 207151) | Soil microbial communities from Loxahatchee National Wildlife Refuge, Florida, United States - Lox_Sample_3.1 | ecosystem: Environmental > Terrestrial > Soil > Wetlands | place: USA... | reverse complement strand
CGATTCTTGCCAGCGCGCACGGCCACTCGCTCGGCTACGGCGCAATCGCGCTCGGACAGCTGGATGCCGACGTCGACTTCGATGCCGGAAATTCCGCGCGCCCCGTGAAGATCGACGCGCGGCTCGCGCGCTTGAGCTACGCCGGCCACACGCTGGAGAAGGTGACGCTCGGCGTCACCGGCCCGGCGGCCAGCTACCAGGCGCATCTCGAGGCAGCGGCGCCGGGGCTCGCGCTCAGCGCACAGGCCGACGGCGCCTACGCGCACGGGCTCTTCCAGGGCCAGCTCGAGGCGCTCACGCTGAAGGGGCGCGATGCGCTCGATCTCGCGCTCGAGCATCCGGTGGGCCTCAGCGCCGCGCCGCAGCATGTGCGGGTTGAATGGCTGTGCCTCGCCGGCACGCCCGGCAGCGTGTGCGCGGACGCCGACTGGAGCCCGCAGCACTGGTCGGCCACGTTCATGAGCAACCAGCTGCCGCTGTCGGCGCTGACCGCCGGCATGACGCCTGCCGTGCAATACCAGGGCACCGTCGACGTGCTGGCACGCGCGGCAGGCGGGGCGCAGCTGCCGCTCACGGGAACGCTGCGCGCGCAGTTGAGCGATGCCGTGCTGTCGCACCGCCTGGCGAGCAAGAAGATCGAGCACAGCCGCATCGGCTCGGGAACCGTGACGGCGAGCGCCACGCCCGAGGTGCTGACCTTCGCCGCCGTGCTCGAGGACGGCGAGGTCGGCACCATCCGCGCGCGCATCGACGCGCAGCGCGGCAGCGGGCGCTGGCAGGACATGCCGCTCAACGGCTCGGTGCACGCCGAGACCTCGAACCTGGAGCTGCTGTCGCTGTACTTCCCCGACATCGATCGCGCCGCAGGCCAGCTGCACTCCGACGTGACGGTCGGCGGCACGCTCGGCGCGCCGCTCCTGAACGGCGATCTCAAGCTCACCGGCGGCGAGCTCGACCTCTACCAGGTGAACCTCGGGCTGCGGCAGGTGACGCTCGCCGCGCACCTGAGCGATGCGGGCCTCGACTTCCAAGGCAGCGCGCATGCCGGCGCCGGCAGCGCCGCTGCCAGCGGCCATCTCGAGTGGCGCAACCTCCAGCCCTTCGGCAAGGTGCATCTCGAGGGCACGAGCCTCAGGGTCGCGGACACTCCCGAGGCGCAGATCGACGCCTCTCCGAACCTCGAGTTCGACGTGCAGGGCCGTCGCATCGAGGTGACCGGCAAGGTCGTGGTGCCGTACGCGAAGATCCAACCTAAGGACATCGCCAACGCGGTGCACACCTCGCAGGATGAGGTGATCGTCGGCAGCGAGCCGGAGAACCCGGCCGAGCGCATCGAGGTCATGAGCACCATCACGCTGACGCTGGGCGAGAAGGTGACGGTGGACACCTCGGGGCTCACCGGCCGGCTCACCGGCGCGGTCACCATCCGGAGCGGCTACGACGCCATCACGCGCGCCACCGGCGAGCTCGCGGTGGCGGACGGCAAGTACCTCGCCTACGCGCGCAAGCTCGACATCCAGCGCGGGCGGTTGATCTTCACCGGCGGCGCGATCGAGGATCCGGGTATCGATCTGCGCGCCATCAAGGAATTCCCGGACGTGACCGCCGGCATCAACGTGCGCGGTACCCTGCAACAGCCGCGCATGTCGTTCTTCTCCGACCCGCCGCTGCCGCAGTCGCAGATCGTGTCGCTCATTCTGTCGGGCGGCTCGACGCAGTCGACCGCGAGCAACGCGGCGCTCGGGCAGGGCGCGGCGCTGCTCGCCGCGCAGCTCGGCTCGCGCGTCGGACTCCCCGACGTGAGTCTCGAGACCGATCCGATCGCCAACGAGACCTCGCTGGTGCTCGGACGCTATCTGACGCCGCGCCTGTACGTGAGCTACGGCGTGAGCCTCACCGAGACGCTGAACACCCTGAAGCTCCGCTATACGCTCGGCGATCACTGGGTGATCCGGACCGAGCTCGGTACCGCGCGCGGCGCCGACCTCGTCTACTCGATCACCAAGTAGCCGCGGCTACTTGCAGCCGGCGCCGAGGCGCCGTGCCGACATCTTGATGGTGACGGTCCGGCCCCCCTCGTTGGTCGAGACCATGGTCCCCTGGAAGGAGTCGGAAGCGATGCTGCCCTCGAAGTGCGATACGCGCTCGCCGCACTGGCTGGTAAACCGCACCTGGCCACCGCTCAGCGAGTGCTCGGTGACCTGGCAGCTCTCCGGCCGGTTGCTCTGCCCCTGCACGATCTGCTGGCTGACGTGATCGAGGTCCGGCTGGCTGATGCAGTGCTGCGTCACGTGCGGCTGCTGCATCCTTGCCAGCGCCTGCGGCGGCATGCGTGCCGCCAGATCCGGCGGCAGCTGCATGTCGACGGTGCTGGTGAACTCGTACAGCCCGGGCGACAAGCCGAGCGTCTGGGCGTAGAGGGCGAAGGACACGCCGCTAGCGGCGGCGAGCAGCGCGGCACGGCTGGCGCGCATCGAGCGTCGTGACTGCATGGAGTCCCCTTACTGCGTAGACCTAAGGCGCGGCATTCTAGCCCGCGGCACGCCGCCCTTGACGTTTCTGCATTAATATGCAGAATAATCGCATATTTATGCTAAGGACACCACGCGCATGCTGAGCGACACCCAGCAGCTGCAACGGCGCGGCGCCATCGTGCGGCTGCTGCGCGCGGGCGCGGTGCGCAAGCAGCAGGACCTGGTGCGCCTGCTGCGCAGGGAAGGCCTGGATGCCACCCAGTCCTCGATCAGCCGCGACCTGCGCGACCTCGGCGTATCGAAGGCGAGCGGCCGCTACGTGCTGCCGCCGGACGAGCTGGCGCGCGCCAACGGCGATTTCGGCACGCTCGCGCAGTTCGTGCGCGAGCTGCGCCGTGCCGGCCCCTCGATCACGGTGCTGCGCACCACGATCGGCGCCGCCCAGTCGGTCGCGGTCGCCATCGACAAGGCCGAGTGGCCCGAGGTCGCCGGGACCATCTCGGGCGATGACACCATCTTCATCGCCACCGCCAGCGCGCGGGGGCAGGAAGAGCTCCTCTCCCGCCTGCGTACTCTGTTCGGAATCTGACCATGCCCCAGAACCCCATCCCCGGCGCCCCGAACGGGGGCACCACTCCGATCGTCCTCGCCTACTCCGGCGGCCTCGACACCTCTTTCCTGGTGCCGTGGATCGCGGAAGCCGAGCGCCGCCCGGTGATCACGGTGACCGTCGACACCGGCGGGATCGACGCGCCGGCAGCGCGCACACTGGCGGAGCGCGCGCGGGCGCTGGGCGCCATCGCCCACCACCAGGTGGACGCCCGTGCCGCCTACTTCGAGCAGGTGCTGCGCTTTCTCATCATGGGGAACGTGCGCCGCGGCCAGCTCTATCCGCTGTGCGTCGGCGCCGAGCGGGTCATGCAGGCGCAGACGATTGCGCGCATGGCGCGCGAGCTCAAGTCCGACACCGTCGCGCACGGCTGCACTGCGGCCGGCAACGACCAGGTACGCTTCGAGGTCGCGCTGCGCACCCTCGCCCCCGACCTCAAGGTGCTGGCGCCGGTGCGCGACCGCGCCTTCAAGCGCCACGAGGAGCTCGAATACCTCGAGGCGCGCGCTCTGCCGGTGCCGCCGACGGGCGCCGCCTACTCGGTGAACCGCGGACTCTGGGGCGTCACCATCGGCGGCAAGGAGACCCTCAGCTCCTCGGGCAGCATCCCCGAGGACGCCTGGCTCCTCACCCGCGATGCCTTCACCCGGCCGCGCGCCCCGCAGCGTCACGTGCTGTCTTTCATCAAGGGTCGCCCTGCCGCGCTCGACGGCCGCGAGAGCTCGCCGGTCGCCATCATCGAGGCGCTGGAAGCGCTCGCCGCGCCGTTCGGCATCGGCCGCGGCATTCACCTCGGCGACACCATCATCGGCACCAAGGGACGGGTGGCCTTCGAGGCGCCGGCTGCCGAGGTGCTGCTCACGGCGCACCGCGAGCTGGAGAAGCTCACCCTCACCGGCCGCCAGCAGCGCATCAAGGAGCAGCTCGCGCAGCCCTACGGCGACCTGGTGCACGAGGGCCAGCTGCTCGATCCCGTGTGCCGCGACATCGAGGCGCTGCTGGTGTCGTCGCAGGAGCGGGTGACGGGCGAGGTGTTCTTCAGGCTGCAGACGGGGAGTCTGTTCATCGAGGGAGTCGAGTCGCCCTACTCGCTCATGGCCGCCTCGCGCGGCGTCTACGGCGAGGCCGCCGGCGAGTGGTCGGCCGCCGATGCGCTCGGCTTCTCGCGTATCGTGTCGCTCCCGGGAGTCTTCTACACGCGCGCGGGCGGCAGGCCTGCGGTCGAGGAGCGCTGAGATGGTCAGCATGCGCAGCGTCATCGTCGACAAGCTCGCCTCGGTCACCCAGGCCTGCAACCTCTCGCACGAGGTGCGCATCGCCGCCGACATCCCGGCCGAGGAGGGCGTGGTGATCGTGGTCGAGGTGCTCAACAACAAGTCGACCTACAACACCCTCGAGCTGGTGAGCGGCCGCATGGCCAAGGTCGGCAAGGGCGACGTCGTCGCCGGCGCCCTCGGGCACCGCCAGGCGCTGTTCGGTTACTCCGGCCACGTGCCCGCGGCGGTGCGGCCCGGCGACGTCCTGCAGATGCTCAACATCGGCGGCGTGCTCGGTGTGTGCGACTCGATCAATCCGGAGAAGGGCAAGCCCTTCGACTGCCGGGTGCTCGGCGTGGCGCTCAACTTCCCCTACCTCGGCGAGCGCATCGGCGTGCCGGCGCGCGCCGGCTACAAGCGCCTCGATGCCAACGCGGCGCTCGACACGCGCGGCGTCCCGGTGGTGGCGCTCGCCGGCACCTGCATGGAGGCCGGCAAGACCGCCGCCGCCTGCGCCATCATCGCGCGCATGCGCCATCGCGGGCTCACCGTCGATGCCTTCAAGGCGACGGGCGTCTCGCTGCGGCGTGACATTCTGGCGATGGAGGACGCGGGTGCCCGCCGCTGCGCAATCTTCACCGACCTGGGGGTCATCAGCACGACGCGCGCCAACGGACCCGCGCTCACCCGCACCATGCTGACCGAGCTCGCCACCACCAAACCCGACGTGATCGTGTTCGAGCTCGGCGACGGCATCCTCGGCACCTACGGGGTGGATGCGATCCTCGAGTGTCCCGACATCCGCGCCGCGCTCACCGGCGTGGTGCTGTCCGCCAACGACCCGGTCGCCGCCTGGGGCGGCGTGCAGCTGCTGCGCGATCGCTTCCGCATCGAGCCGTGCGTCGTCACCGGCCCCGCCACCGACAACCAGGTGGGGGTCGAGATCATCACCCGCCAGATGGGGGTGGCGGCCTGCAACGCGATCAGCAATGCGGCTGCGCTCGGCGATCGCGTGATCGAGGCGCTCGGCCTCACCGCGGCAGCCGCCGCATGAGCAGCGCCAGCAACGCAGCCCCGGCGCGCGTGCCGGCGGTGGTGCTGGGCGGCACTGGCTACGTGGCCGGGGAGCTGCTGCGGCTCATCGCCGGCCACCCGCAGCTCGCGCTCGCGGCGGTGATGTCGGACAGCTCACCGGGCGAGCCGGTAGCGGGCGCGTTCCCGCATCTGGCGGCAGCGTTCCCGCAGACACGGTTCGCGAGCCTCGCCGAAGTGACGCGGCTGCTCGCCGGGACGCCGACCCTTGCGGTGTTCTCCGCCGCGCCTCACGGCGTCTCCGCCGGACTCATCGACGAGGTGCTCAAGGCCGCCACGCGCACCGGGACGAACGCGCGGGTGGTGGATATCTCGGCCGACTTCCGCTACGCGGACCCCGAGGCTTACGCCCGGGTGTACGGCCACGCGCACGGGGCGCCGCAGCGTCTCGCGGACTTCAGCTGTGCGCTGCCCGAGCACCTCGCGGAGCTCGGGACTGCGCACGTCGGCCACCCCGGGTGCTTCGCCACCGCGGTGCTGCTCGCCGCGGTGCCGCTGCTCACGCTCGGGCTCACCGAGCCCGAGTTGTTCGCGAGCGGCGTCACCGGCAGCACCGGCTCCGGGCGCAAGCCCGTCGAGGGCACGCACCATCCGCTGCGCCACGGCGATCTCTACGGCTACAGCGCGCTCGCGCACCGCCACGCCCCCGAGATCGTCGCTTGCGCGCGCGCCGCGAGCGGCATCACACCGCAGCTCGCCTTCGTGCCGCACTCGGGCCCGTTCGCGCGCGGCATCCACGTGACGGTGCAGGCGAAGCTGACGCGCTCGCTCGAGCGCAGCCAGGCGCTCGGCGCGCTGCGCGAGTACTACGCGCGTGCGCCCTTCGTACGGGTCGCCGAGCGCTCGCCCCACGTCAAGGAGGTCGCGACGAGCAACTACGCGCACCTGGGCGTCGCCACCGACGGCCGCACGATCGCCGTCATGTGCGCCATCGACAATCTCGTCAAGGGGGCCGCGGGCGGCGCCGTGCAGTGGATGAACCGCATGCTGGGCTGGCCCGAGACCACCGGTCTCACGCAGCCGGCTCCGGGCTGGACCTGAAGGCGCAGCGCATGCCGAAAAAGACTCCGACCGTCACCGCCGCGCCGGGCGCCACGCGCCGCACGCTGAAAGCGCCGCAGCGCGACTTTCAGGCGCAGGTCTTCGCGCAGTATCCGCTCGAGGTGGCCTCGGCGCAGGGCGTATGGCTCACCAACAGCCGCGGCGAGCGGCTGCTCGATCTCTACGGCGGACATGCGGTCGTCGGCCTCGGCTACGCGCACCCCGAGTGGACCGCGGCGCTCGCGCGCCAGGCCGCGGAGTGCCAGTTTCAGAGCAACGCCGTGGCGATGCAGGTGCGCGCCAAGGCGGCGCGGCGCCTGGTGCGCTTCTCCAGGCTCCCCTTCGGCAGCGTGTTCTTCGTCAACAGCGGCGCCGAGGCGAATGAGAACGCCCTCAAGATCGCGCTGCGCATGACGGGGCGCGCGCACGTGGCGGCGATCGAGGGGGGCTTCCACGGCCGTACCGCGGCGGCCGGCGCGGTGACCTGGGGCGCGCAGGCCAAATGGTACGGCTACCCGCGCACGCCCTTCGACGTCAGCTTCATCCCGCGCACCGACACGGCGGCGATCCCTGCACAGGTGACCAGGGACACGGCCGCGGTGATCGTCGAGCCGGTGCAGGGACTTGCGGGCGCGGTGGTGCTCGGGGCGGCGTTCCTCGCCGCGCTGCGCGCGCGCTGCGACGAGGTCGGGGCGCTCCTCATATTCGATGAGGTGCAATGCGGCATGGGCCGCACCGGCGAGCCCTTCGCCGCCAATCTCTACGGCGTGCGCCCCGACATGCTCACGACCGCGAAGGCGCTCGGCAACGGCTTCCCGGTGGCCGCTCTGCTGATGTCGCCGCTCGTGTCCGCCTCGCTCAAACTCGAGTCCCTCGGCACCACCTTCGGCGGCGGGCCGATGGCGTGCGCGGCGGTAAATGCGGTGCTGGCGGCGATCGCTGCGCAGAAGCTGCTGGAGCGCGTGCGGCGCTTAGGCGCCTACATCCGCCGCACCTGCATCGCCGGTCCGGTCACCGCCGTGCAGGGCGCGGGGCTGCTCGTCGGGCTGCGTACCACGCGGCCGGCCAAAGAGGTTCACGGCGAGCTCATCGAGTGCGGCATTCTCACCGGCACCTCCGCCGACCCGCACGTGCTGCGCCTGCTGCCGCCCTACATCCTCGAGGAGCAGCACGTGGATGCGCTGCGCGATGCGCTCAAGGATCTCGACCCGTGAAGCGCTTCGTAGACCTCGGGGAATTGCGGCGCGAGGAGGTGCTGTCGCTCCTCGAGCTGTCGCGACGCCTGCAGCGCTCCCCGGAGCCGCAGGCGCTCGCGGGCAGGATCCTCGGCCTCCTCATGTTCAACCCCTCGCTCCGTACGCTCGCCTCGTTCCAGGCGGCGATGGCGCGCCTCGGCGGCAGCTCCTTCGTCATCCATCCCGGACAGGGCAGCTGGCAGCTCGAGACGCGCATCGGTGCGGTGATGGACGGCGCCGCCGCCGAGCACGTGCGCGAGGGGATCCCGGTGCTCGCCTCCTACTGCGACGTGCTCGGCATCCGCCAGTTCGCCGAGGGCAGGAGCCTCGAGGCCGATCTCGCCGAGAGCGCCTTCAACGCCATGGCGGAGCTGGTCGACAAGCCGCTCGTCAACCTCGAGTCGGCCCTCAACCATCCCTGCCAGGCGCTCGCCGACTGGAAGACCATCGACGATCTCGGCGTGCCGCGCGGCGGGCGCTTCGTGCTGTCCTGGGCGTGGCATCCGCGCGCGCTGCCGCTCGCGGTGCCGTCCGCGGCGCTGCACATGGCGGCGATGCGCGGCATGCAGGTGACCGTGCTGCGCCCGGAGGGCTTCGCGCTGCCCGCGCCGGTCATGGAACGCGCACAGCGCGCGGCGGCCGCGGCCGGCGGCACGGTGCGCGAGACCGCCGAGCGCGCCGAGGCGCTCGAAGGCGCCGACATCCTGTATGTCAAGGAATGGGGCGCCAGCGCCTGCTATGGCGATGCGGCGGGGGATGCGCGCCTGCGCAGCACGCTCAAGAGCTGGTGCGTGCGCAACGACTGGTTCGCACGCACCGCGCGCGACTGCCGCCTCATGCACTGCCTGCCGGTGCGGCGCAATACCGCGATCGCGGACGAGGTGCTCGACGGCCCGCGCAGCGCCGTGCAGCGCGAGGCCGCCAACCGCCTCACGGTGCAGATGGCCGTGCTCCACCGACTGCTGAAGCCCGAAGTGTAAGGAACCCGTCCATGATCATGCATCGAGGCGACCAGACTCTCGCGATCCGCGCGCTGAAGAGCGCCGCGCCCTACATCCGCATGTACAAGGGCAAGACCTTCGTCGTGAAGGCGGGCGGCGGCGTGTTCGCGCAAGCCGACTCGACCCGCACGCTGGTCGAGCAGATCGCGATCCTGCATTACTTCGGCGTGCGCGTGGTGCTGGTGCACGGCGGCGGACCGCAGCTCACCGAGCTGTCCGCGCAGCTGGGGGTGCCGACGCGAATGATCGACGGCCGCCGGGTGACGGATGCGCGCTCCATCGATGTGACCGCCATGGTGCTCAACGGCCTCATCAACACGCAGCTGCTCGCCCTGTGCCGCGACCTCGACATCGACGCGGTCGGCATCAGCGGCGTGGACGCGGGCCTGGTGCGCGCGCACAAGCGCCCGCCGGTGCGCCCCTTGAGCGGCGGCGAGCCCGTGGACTACGGCTTCGTCGGCGACATCGATACGGTCGACACCACGGTGCTGAAGAAGCTGCTCGACAACGGCCTGATGCCGGTGGTGAGCCCGCTGTCGGCGGACGAGCACGGCACGCTCCTCAACATCAATGCGGATACGGTGGCGGCCGCGCTCGGCGCCGCGCTCGGCGCCGAGAAGCTGATCCTGTGCACCGGCACGCCGGGGATCCTGGGAGCGGTCAACGATCCCGGCTCGCTCATCTCCTATACCGATCTCGCGGGCCTCAGGCGGCTGCGCGAGTCGGCACAGATCGCCGACGGCATGCTGCCGAAGGCCAAGGCGATCGAGGATGCCATCCGCGGCGGCGTACGGCGCGTGCACGTCGTCTCCTACCGTGCTCCCGAGGGAATCCTCAGCGAGGTGTTCACCAACGAGGGCACCGGCACGCTGATCGTCGCCGACATCAACGCGCTCACCCCGGCCGAGCAGCAGGGCACCGCATGACGCGCCTGTGGGACAAGGGCACGCCGCTCGACGAGCGCGTGCTGCGCTACACCGCCGGCGAGGACTACTCGCTCGATGACCGCCTGGTGCGCTACGACGTGCGCGCCTCGATCGCACACGCCGAGATGCTGAATGCCCAGGAGCTGCTGTCGCTCACCGACCTCGACGCCATCCGCGAGGGCCTCACGGCGCTTGCCGACGAGCACGCGCGCGGCCTGTGGCACGTCGAGCTCGAGGACGAGGACGGCCAGACGGCGCTCGAGCGGCGCCTCACCGAGCGTATCGGCGCCGCCGGCGCGCGCATCCACCTCGGCCGCTCGCGCAACGACCAGGTGCTCGCCGCCATCCGCCTGTACCTGCGCGAGGCGATCGAGGATCTGAGCAGCGGCACGCTGCAGGTCGCGGATGCACTCGATGAGCTCGGCGTGCGCGAGGGCGGTACGCCGCTCCCCGGCTACACGCATATGCAGCAGGCCATGCCGAGCTCGGTGCCGCTGTGGGCCGGCGGCTTCGCCGCGGAGCTGCGCGATGACACCGAGGGCCTGTGCGAGGTGGCGCGGCGCATCTCGCGCAACCCCTTAGGCAGCGCTGCCGGCTACGGCACGCCCGGGCTTGCCATCGACCGCGCCGCGACCCGCGCCGCGCTCGGCTTCACCTCGGTGCAGGAGCCGGTAACCGCGGTGCAGCTGTCGCGCGGCAAGGCCGAGGCGCAGCTGCTGTTCGAGATCACGCTGCTCATGCAGGACCTGTCGCGCTTCGCCGCCGACGTGCTGCTCTACTCGACCCGCGAGTTCGGTTTCCTGAGGCTGCCGGATGGCTTCACCACCGGCTCCTCGATCATGCCGCAGAAGCGCAACCCGGACCTGTTCGAGCTCATTCGCGGCCGCGCGGCCACCGCGCAGGCCTGTCTGCTGGAAGCGCTGGCGGTGTGCGCCAAGCTCCCCTCCGGCTACCACCGCGACCTGCAGCTCATCAAGTTCCCGCTGTTCCGCGCCATCGATCTGGCGCTCGAGACGCTCGCGATCCTGCCGCCCGCCATCGCGGCGATGCAATTCGACCGCGAGGCGATCAGACTCGATCCCGCGATCCACGCGGCCGAGGAGGCCAACCGGCTCGCGGTACGCGAAGGCATCCCGTTCCGCGAGGCCTACCGGCGCGTGGCGGCGAAGCTCGGGAAATGACGGAGGCGCGATGGTGAAGCTGCTCGGCATCTCCGGAAGCCTGCGCCGCGGCTCGTTCAACTCCGCGCTGCTGCGCGCAGCGACCCGCCTCATGCCGGAGGACTCGGTCCTCGAGGCGGCGAGCATCCGCGGCATTCCGCTGTACGACGCCGACGTCGAGGCGCAGGGAATGCCGGCGGCCGTCACGCAGCTCAAGGAGGCGGTGGTGGCCGCCGCCGGCGTGCTGCTGGTCACCCCGGAGTACAACAACAGCATCCCCGGGGTGTTCAAGAACGCGATCGACTGGCTGTCGCGGCCCAACTCCGACGTGAAGCGCGTGTTCTCAGCGAGACCCTTCGCGGTCATCGGCGCGTCCCCCGGGGGCTTCGGCAGCATCCTCGCGCAGGCGGCGTGGCTGCCGGTGCTGCGCACGCTCGGCACGCAGCTCTGGTCCGGTGGACGGCTGCAGGTATCGCGCGCCGCGGTGGCGTTCGATGACGCCGGCAATCTCAAGGACGGCGTGATCGAGGAGCAGCTGAAGCAGTTCCTGGCCGGCTACGTGGCGTTCGTGCGCAGGGCGGGCGCTCAGCCGTCCGCGTAACGCTCCGGCGCGGCGCGCGCGAATGCCGGCAGCGACTCGAGGTGCGCGGCGATCGCGCGCAGCTGCGGGTACGGCGCGAGGTCGGTGTTGAAGCGTCGTGCGTTGTACATCTGCGGGACCAGCAGTACGTCGGCGAGCGTCACCGCCGTGCCGAACATGTGCCGGCCGTCGCCGCTGGTCTGCTTCACATCCTGCTCGAGCGCGCGGAAGCCGCGCCCGATCCAGTGCACGTACCAGGCATTCACCTGCTCCTCGCTGGCGCCAAGCGGCCCGCGCAGGTACTCGAGGACGCCGGAGTTGTTGAGCGGCGAGATCTCGCAGGCGATGGCGAGCGCGAGCGCGCGCACCCGTGCCCGCGCCAGTGCGTCCTGCGGCAGGAGCGGCGGCTGCGGGTGCGTCTCGTCCAGGTACTCGATGATCGCGAGCGATTGCGTCAGCGTGCGCTCAGCGTCGATGAGCACCGGCACCAGCCCCTGGGGGTTGAGCGCCAGGTAGTCCGCCGAGCGCTGCGCGCTCACCCCGGGACGCAGGTCGATCGCCACCGCCTCGTAGGGCAGGCTCTTCAGATTGAGCGCGATCCGCACCCGGTAGGAGGCGGAGCTGCGGAAGTAGTGATAGAGCTTCATGTGCCGGCGACGATGCTGTTGGTGAGTACTTCGAGGCCCTCGATCCCGCCCTCGATGCGGTCTCCGGGCTTGAGCGGGCCGACGCCCGAGGGGGTGCCGGTGAAGATCAGGTCGCCGGGCTCGAGAGTATAAAGAGTCGACAGCTCCGCGATCAGGTGCGGCACGTCGCACAGCATCTGACCGAGGTCCGACTCCTGGCGCCGCTCGCCGTTCACGGTGAGCCAGATGCGCCCGCGTGACACATGGCCGCGGCTCGCGGGGCGGATCGCCGCGATCGGAGCCGAGTGATCGAAGCCCTTGGAGATGTCCCACGGCTCACCGCGATCCTTGGCGGCCTTCTGCAGGTCGCGACGCGTGAGGTCGTTGCCCGCCGCGTAGCCGAACACGTGCTCGAGGGCGCGTGCCGGCGCGATACCCGAGCCGCCGCGGCCGATCGCCACCACCAGCTCGATCTCGTAGTGGAAGTTGGCGGTACGCGGCGGGTACGGGATGGCCGCGCCGTTCGCGACCACGGCGTCCGCCGGTTTCATGAAGAACACCGGCGCCGAGGCCCCGGGGTCGCGCCCGAACTCGCGGATGTGGTCGGCGTAGTTGAGGCCGACGCAGTAGATGCGGTGCACGGGGAAGTGCCCGCCGCCGTCCACGGGAACGGCCGGCTGCGGAGCCGGCGCGAAGACGTAATCACTCATGGTGGGGCGAAGATTGCCACCGCATGAACGGCTAGACTAGCTCTCATGAGCATCTGGCGAGTAACCGCGACCCCCGAAGAGCTCACCGAGCGCAGCCGCCACACGCTCCCCGGCTACCTCGGCATCCGCGTCACCGAGATCGGTGCGGACTTCCTGCGCGCCACCATGCCGGTGAACGCGCGCACCCATCAGCCCTACGGCGTGCTGCATGGCGGCGCGTCCGTGGCGCTCGCCGAGACCGTCGGCAGCATGGCCTCGATGCTGTGCGTCGATACGAACTACCTGGTCCTCGGGCAGGACATCAACGCCAATCACCTGCGCAAGGTCACGTCCGGTCTCGTCACGGCAACGGCCCGGCCGTTTCATCTCGGCAGGACCAGCCACGTGTGGCATATTGAGATCCGCGACGAGCAGCAGCGGCTGGTGTGCGTCTCGCGGCTGACCATGGCCGTGGTGGAGCGCCGCGCGCAGACCTGAGCAACCCCCCGCGAGAAGTGAGCCATGCCGGACAGCACCCCCAGCCCAGCGACGACCAGCGACGCCGCGCGCGTCGATGAGTCGCTGGTCTCCTACACCAACGTCATCTACGGCCTCCATTCGCTCTCGGTGCTGATCGGTCTCACGACCTTTCACACCGTGGTCGGCACCTTCATCTGGGGCCTGCCGTCGATCGTCGCGGTGATCATGAATTACGCGCGCCGCTCGGCCACGACCGGCAGCTATCTCGAGTCGCACTTCCGCTGGCAGATCCGCACCTTCTGGTACGCGGTGCTGTGGAGCTTCGTCATCTGGGCGGTGTCGGTCCCGCTGATGATCATCCTCATCGGTTTCCCGCTGCTGATCGGCGGCCACTTCGCGCTCTCGATCTGGATCATCTACCGCGTGGCGCGCGGCTGGCTGGCGCTGCGCGACAGGCAGGCGATGTACAGCGTATGACCGCTACGCCCATGCCCGACAGCGCCACCCCGTCGGTGACCGCCGGCGCGACGCGCGTCGATGAGTCGCTGCTCGGCTATACCCACGTCATCTACGCGCTGCACTCGCTCTCGGTGCTGATCGGTCTCACCGCCTTCCGCACCGTTCCGGGGAGCTTCGTCTGGAGCCTGCCGTCGATCGTTGCGGTGATCATGAACTACGCGCGCCGCCACGCCGTCCACGGCAGCTGGCTCGATGCGCACTTCCGCTGGCAGATCCACACCTTCTGGTACGCGGCACTCTGGTGCCTCGTCACCGGTGCCTCCGGAGTGCCGCACCTGGTGGGCGTACGCCTGGCGCTGTCGGCGTGGATCATCTACCGCGTGGCGCGCGGCTGGCTGGCGCTGCGCGACCGTCGGGCGATGTACACCTCATGAGGGAGGCCCGGCGCGCATGGCTCACGGCAGCCGGCGCGGCGCTGGTCGTCGGCGGCTGCGGCCAGAAAGGGCCGCTCTATCTGCCCGACAAGGGCGGTAAGGTGGTGACCAGCACGCCGGCCGCAACGGCTGCGCAGCCCGCAGGCCCCGCGACCGCAGCGCCCGCGAGTGCGCCGCCCGCCGCTGCGGCGGCAGGGAAACCCGCCGGCCAGGACAAGGATAAGGATAAGGATCAGCCGCCGAAGCCTTAAGTCCGGAGGAGTCCGCGCAGCGGCCGGACACGGTCGCTCCCGGGGAACACGCTGGAATCGAGCGCACGCGTGGGCACGCCGAGGTGCTCTTCCAGCAGGCCCTTGAGAACGCAGCGCAGGTCGAGCGTCGGCATGAGGTCGCGCCCCTGATAGAGCGAGCGTGAGGAGAGTCCCGGCCAGTCGGCGATCACCCGGCCGCCCGCCACCGCACCGCCGACCAGCAGTGCCACGGTTGCGGTGCCGTGATCGGTACCGCGCGTGCCGTTGATCGCAGCGGTGCGGCCGAATTCCGTGATGAGCAGCACCGCGGTGTCGCTCCACGCAGGTCCGAGCTCCGCACGCAGCGTCGCGAGCCCCTTGTCGAGGGCCGTGAGGCGGCCGGCGAGCTGCCCTGCGGCGCCGCCTTCGTTGGCGTGCGTGTCCCAGCCGGTGGTATCGAACACCGCGACCTGTGGTCCCTCCTCCTGGCGCAGGAACCCCGCCGCTGCGTGCACGATCTCCGCATAGCGATCGGCGCCCCGCGCCGCGACCATGCCATCCATGCCGCCCGATTGCGCAACCATGGCGTCCGCCGCAAGCGCATCCGCGAGCCGCACCGAGAGCACCGGGTCGTGCGCGTAGAGATCGGTGATGCGCGCCAGCGTGTCGTCATCGAGGCCGGTGAGCTTCGAGGGCGACCACGAGGTGACCTGCGCCGGCCCGCGCATCACCAGCGGCACGTTCTGCCCGAGCGCGACAGCGGAGTCGCGCCGCGCCGCACCGGGCGATTCGGCGAGCGCGCGGTTGAGCCAACCCGACTGCGAGGCGTGCGGCAGCGGCGTGCCGTTCTCGAGCACGTCCTGGCCGTCGAAGTGCGAGCGCTCGCGGTACGGACTCGCCACCGCATGTAACACGGTGAGCTCGCGCGCGGCGTACGAGTCGTGCAGGAAGTTGAGCGCAGGATGGAGTCCAAAGAGGCCGTTGAGCGGCAGTGCGCCTTGCGCCTCGCCCGGCGGGCGCAGCGCAAACTCGCCGCGCAGACTCGCGTAGTCGCGGTCGCCGTGCGGCGGCACCGCCGCGAGCCCGTCGAGCGCGCCGCGCAGGATCACCAGCACGAAGCGCGCGCGGCGCCGCGTGACCTGCGCGGCGTTCGCCAGGCACAGCCGCGAGGTGAGGAACGCGCCGCCCGCGGCGAGCGCACCCATGCCGAGGAACTCGCGGCGCGGCAGTCGGGTGATGCGTGACATGAGAGCTCCTTGCCTGCGTCAGCGGCGCATGAACTCGGGTGCGGACACGAGCAGCGTGAGGGCCTGCGAGGCGCTCGCCGCGCGCGCGATGGCGCTCCCGGTCGCGGCGCTCAGGTTGGCGCCGAGCAGCTCGGGGGCGAGCGCGGCGGCATCGCGCTGCCCTGCGAGCCGCCCGCCCACGGCGTCCGCCCACTCGATGCGCTTCAGCAGCGCCGAGGCCCCATCCCAGTCGGCGCTGCGATCCGGCCATCCGGCCGGAGAGCCCGGCTGCCAGGTGCGCTGCCCGAGGACTTCGAAAGGCGCGAGCGGGCCGTGGCCGGCTTCGACCGGGAGCGACAGGCCGCGGTAGGCGGAGATGATGAAGTCGCTCGGCGTCTTGTACTTCGCGAGCGGCTGCTCCCAGGCCTCCTGCGAGTCGATCAAAGCGCGGTATACGTGCCGCAGGTCACCGCCATGTTCGGTGAAAGCGCGGGCAATGCGCTCCACGGCCGCCGCTGGCGGCTCGTCGGCGATGAAGTGGCGCGCGAGCTTCACGGCGATGTGGCGCGCGGTTGCAGGGTGCTGCGCCAGGTCGTTGAGCACCGCGACGCCCTGTCCGTAGCCGTCGTCGCCGTAGCGCCGCCCGAGCACCGTCTTCGTGCCCGGCTCGTGCATGGCGGGACGGAACACGAAGCGCCCCGGCGGACCGCTGGCGAACAGCCCGTTGCCGCCGCCGAGCGACCAGCCGGTGATCACCGTGGCGAAGGAGGTGACGTCGGCCTGGGTGTAGCCGCCGCCTACCCCTAAGGTGTGGAGCTCGAGGATCTCGCGGCCGAGATTCTCGTTGATGCCGATCGGCCGCCCGCGCTGGCGCCGCCGCGCGTACAGCGCCGCCGGCGAGTGCGGCCCCACGGACAGGTGGTTGTCGAGGTAGAGCAGCATTGCCGGGTGCGTCTCTGCCGCGACCAGCAGGTCGCCGAAGTTGCCGAGCACGTGCGGGCGGATCGCCTCGCGCTCGAAGCTTCCCGCGAGCCCCGCCAGGTACTGCTTATCGATCGATACCGCGAAGTGATTGCTCCAGAACTGCGTCAGCCGCTCGAGGAACGGCCGCTCGGTGGCGACGGCCTGGGCGAAGCGCGCGGTCGCCTCGCTCGCGTAGATCGGCTTCAGGAACTGCGGCAGCTTCTGCTGCACGTCGGCACCGGAGCGCCGCTCGGCCCGAATCTCGCGCTGCAGGGCGAAGCCCTGTCCGAGCACCCCGGCCGATGTCTGCAGCCCGCTGTCGCTCAGCACCGGCGCGGCGGCGGCGAGCTGCGCGCGCAGCCAGTCGCGACCGTCGCCGCCGATCGAGGCGAGATCGCCCGGCCGGGCGCCGAGCCCGAAACGATTGACCGCAATGGTGAGGCTTTGTTGCTGCATGCCGCTGATGTCGTGGGCGGGCGCCCGTGCTGCGCCGTCACAGATGCCTGTATAGCGCGCCAGCCGCCTGGGCGGTTGACCCGCGCGCGGACTTAAGCTGAGCGCCGTCCGTTATACTCGCGGCCCGCCCTGCAGCCCGGCCTTTCATGACGCCCTCCCCCGACCTGGTCCTGTTCGACGGCTCCTCTTATGTCTATCGGGCGTTCCACGCCCTGCCGCCGCTCTCGAACTCGCGCGGCGAGCCGACCGGGGCGGTGCTCGGCGTGCTCAACATGCTGCAGAAGTTCCTCAGGGATTTTCATCCCTCGCGCATCGCCGTGGTGTTCGATGCGCCGGGCAGGACCTTCCGCGACGAGCTGTTCGCCGAGTACAAGGCGCAGCGCCCCGCGATGCCTGACGACCTGCGCGCGCAGGTGGCGCCGCTGCTGGAGATCATCGCGGCGCAGGGACTGCCGCTGCTGCGGGTGCCGGGCGTGGAGGCGGACGATGTCATCGGCACGCTGGCGCGGCGCGCCGCGCACGCCGGCCAGCGGGTGCTGATCTCCACCGGCGACAAGGACATGGCGCAGCTGGTCGACGGCTCGATCACACTCATCAACACCATGACCAACACGGTGCTGGATCGCGACGGCGTAAAGCTCAAGTTCGACGTCTACCCGGAGCAGATCATCGATTACCTGGCGCTGATCGGCGACAGCTCCGACAACATCCCCGGCATCGACAAGGTGGGCCCGAAGACCGGCGCGAAGCTGCTGCAGCAATACGGCGGCCTCGACAACCTGGTCGCGCACGTCGCGGAGGTTCCAGGCAAGGTGGGCGAGAACCTGCGCGCGGGACTGAAGACTCTCGAGCTGTCGCGGCGGCTCGCCACCATCCACACCGATCTCGATCTGCCGATGTCGATCGACGAGCTCAAGCCGGGCACTCCCGACCGGGAGAAGCTGCGCGAGCTCTACTCGCGCTTCGAGCTGCGGGCACTGCTCAGGCAGCTCGACGGCGGCGAGAGCGCCGCCGCCGAGGGTGGTGCTGCAGCCGGCGCGGCCGCTGCCGTGGCCACCGGCCCGTTGCCGGGCGAGGCAACGCCGGCGGGCGCGCCGTTGCCGGCGGCGCCGCTCATCGAGCGCCGCTACGAGACGCTCACGCGCTGGGAGGATCTCGAGCGCTGGCTCGAGGCCCTGGAGGCGGCGGAGCTGTTCGCCTTCGATACCGAGACCACCAGCCTCGATTACATGCGCGCCGAGATCGTCGGCGTCTCGTTCGCGATCGAGCCGGGGAGCGCGGCCTACGTGCCGCTGGCCCACGTCTATCCGGGCGCGCCCGAG
>Ga0335077_10003834_pt1 | contig 18262 bp, 14 predicted proteins | sample Lox_Sample_31_FD_207151 | JGI IMG/M metagenome (GOLD analysis project Ga0335077, IMG submission 207151) | Soil microbial communities from Loxahatchee National Wildlife Refuge, Florida, United States - Lox_Sample_3.1 | ecosystem: Environmental > Terrestrial > Soil > Wetlands | place: USA... | reverse complement strand
CCCACAGTGTTGGTCATTAAGCGGACATCGACGCGACGGTTGTCGGCGCGCCCGGAAGAAGTCTTGTTCGTCTCAACCGGCTTGTCCTTGCCGAGGCCGATCACATAGATCTTGTGCGCGGGCACGTTGTACTTGGTGGCCAGGTACTGGATCACCGAGTTCGCGCGGCGCTGGCTCAGGTCATAGTTGTAGTCCGCAGGGCCGACCGAATCAGTTCCGCCTTCCAGCGCAATGATGTATCCCTTGGTGCTGGCGATCTGGCCGCCCAGCTGATCAAGAGCTTCCTTCGCCTTGGGCGTCAGGTTGTCCTTATCAAACCCGAATTTGACCGAGGTCTCGGCAACGGCGTGATAGTTGTCGAGGTTGGCGACGGTATTTGTCAGCACGCCGACGCGACCGTTGGCGGCATCAGCGACCTGCTGCGCCTGCTGGGCGTTCTGGGCGGCGACTTGCGTCTTCTGCTCGACCTCAGTGGTCTTGGCGTTCACGGCCTGGATGGCGGCCTGCGCCCGGGCATCGACGTCTTTAATGTCGCGGGTGTTCTTCGCGGTAAGGTCATCGAGCTCATTGGTCTTGTTGATCAGTGGCGTCGTCTGGCTTTTGACATAGTTCTTGCTGGCGCAGCCGACGGTGGCCACCATGCTAGCTGCCAGGCAAATCACTAACGAAGTGCGGTTCATAGGGTAAGGCTCCTTCTCGCTTGTCTCTAGTCGCGGCGGGTCTTCCCGCGCGGAATTCACTTAAAGCCCTGGGAAATGGCTTACGGCAGTACAAGTCCCAATTCCCAGTTGTGCACGGTGGATGCCAGTTCTCTGCTCTCGACTTTCCTGAACTAAGTATATACCTTTTCAATAGGTTGCAGGATGTCGCAAGCGATAGTACCACCATACCCCGAGGGTGCCGGAACGCAAGTCCAACACCCTGAATGGAAAATTTATACAGTCGTGTTCGGGTCCGGAGAGTTGTCGAAACGCCGGCAGCAACCTTGGCCGTTGCTCCCAGAATTCGGCAGAAATCCTGTAAGAAAACACCGAAGCACCGACGATGGCTATTTCCAGATTCCCGTAATGGGCCGCGCGGCGCGGTCATTTGCGGTTAGCGGCTCCAAACCGAAATTGTCTTCGATGGTCCGCAGCACGCTGTAATGTGTGTAGTACTTGCCGAGTGCGGCAGGATCCTGCTGGGTTGCGGGCTTCACCATATCCCCCAGAAACACTGTGTAGATGCGGTTGTCTTGGTTGCCGCCGGATTCATCGAAGGTGACCACCACCAGCGTTCCCTTCCGCAGTTTTTCAGGAAAACCTTCCTCCAGGAACTTTTTCACCCAGGCACCGGTAACCTGAGCGTTGGTGTCGTGGCCGTCGTGGTTCATATTGGGCGTATAGAAGGAATAAGCGACGAGGCCCTTCTTGGCATCTTGCGTGAAATAATTATCAGCTTTGGCGGAATCGACAGGAATCACGTGGTCGCACCATTTTTCCTGGATGCCACGGAAACTCAGAAAGGGAACGTGACGCCGCACGTAGTCCCCGCGCTTGTCGGCAATGTGGAGGCCAGAGACGTTCCACGGGCAGCTGCCGGGAGGAAGTTCCTCGACGTATTGTTTGAAGTCCAGTCCGGCAGCGACCAGGCGATCAGCAATCGTCCTGTGATCCACGGTATCAGGAAAGTTCACTTGCTGGTTGCCCCAATAACTGCCACGGCGGTGCAGCCCGAAGTCTGTGCCGGCGATCATCGCCAGGTAGTTCGGGTACGAGGGATGGAATAGAGCGTGAAAGTTGGTCAAGCTAGCGCCCCGTGAGGCGAGCGCTGCGAGGCTGGGATCCTGAATTGCGCGTTCGTAGTCGACGTTTTCCAGGACGATGATCAGGATGTGATCGAAGTGGTGGCTTGGGGCACGTGCGGCTGCGCGGGCCGCTTCTTCCTGTTTACCCGTCTCTGATTTGCTGACATGCGGCTGAGACGACTGGTCGCGTGATTCTGGCGTTAGGCTTTGCGACGCTGCAGCCGGACTAATCCCGGCGACGAGGAGAATCAATTGTGGCAGCTTACTTCGCGACAGAAAACGCCAGAGTGCGCAGGAGCTACAGCGGCTCATCTCTCCTTTTTGTAGCACAGTCAGTAGAGTTCCCATCCAATAGAATAGAGTACCGATTCCTATGGATTTGCAGGCAAAGATACGGACCATTCCGACCGAACCCGGCGTGTACCTGTACAAGAACGTTGAGGGAGAGGTGATTTACGTCGGCAAGGCAAAGAACCTGCGCAGTCGAGTTTCGAGCTACTTCCACGAAGGCCGATGGGAAGATGCGAAGACCGGCACGCTGGTACGGGAGGCGGTAGATGTCGACTACATCGTCGTCGCCAACAATAAAGAGGCCCTGGCGCTCGAGAACAACCTGATTAAGCAGCGCAAGCCCCGATTCAACATTCTATTGCGAGACGATAAGACGTATCCGTATGTGAAATTGACGTTGGGAGAGCGCTGGCCGCGGGTCTATGTGACGCGACGGCTTCGCAAAGACGGTAGCGCGCATTACGGGCCCTACTTCCCTGCCAATCTGGCATATCGTATTAGCGATCTCATTCATCGGAACTTTCTGATTCCGTCGTGCAAGGTAGACCTGACGCGGTTTCATCCGCGGCCGTGCTTGCAGTACTACATCAAGCGGTGTCTCGGGCCTTGCGTGAAGGATCTGACCACGCCTGAAACGTATCAGGAGGCGGTGCGCGATGTGAAAATGTTCCTGGAGGGGCGGCCGACGGATCTGGCGCGATCTCTGCACGCTCGGATGGAGCAGGCGGCGGCGGCACAGGAGTATGAGCGTGCGGCGCGGTACCGCGACCTGATTTCAACTGTCGAGCAATTACAGGAGCGGCAACGAATTGCGGCAGCCGAAGGCAATGATGCCGATGTGTTCGGATATCACTACGAAAACGGGATGCTGGCGGTAAACCTGTTTCACATGCGCGGCGGGAAGATGGTGGATCGGCGGGAGTTCTTCTGGGAGGATCTGCCGGAGTTCGCATCTACGGGTGAGGATGAATCAGAACATGTGGGGACAGCCGCTCCCAGCTGTCCGGGCGAGCCAAGCTCGCTTGTAATAGCGGATGATCCCTCCATCGCCCTCGAACAGCAACTGACCCCAATATCTTCGAATGCCGACGGCCGAAGGCGGCCATCGCCCCACGAGCCCAGCCGAACCGAGCAGGTTTTTCATCCCGGTGAGTTCTTTTCTGCCTTGCTGAAGCAGCTCTACATCGGGCAGCCTTATGTTCCACGGAATCTCTATGTGCCGGTGGACTTTGAGGATCGCAAGGAACTCGAAGACTTGCTTTCGGAAGACGGCCGTGCGTCGCGTGTGCACATTTTGGTCCCCCAGCGTGGAGACAAGCGTTCTCTCATCGACCTGGCTGGCAACAATGCTAAGCAGTCTTACGACCAGCGGTTCCGCGTACTGAAGCCGAATGCGCGCAAGATTCAGGAGGAATTGCAGGAGGTCGTGGGCCTGCCTGAGTTCCCGAAGCGGATCGAGTGCTTCGACATTTCACACATTCAAGGGGCTGAGACTGTGGCATCGATGGTGATATGGGAAGACGGGAAGATGAAGAAGTCGGATTACCGCAAGTTCATCATCCGCACCGTGGAAGGAGTCGACGACTTCGCTTCGATGCGCGAAGTCGTGACGCGGCGGTACAAACGGCTGCAGGAAGAGCAGAAAGCGATGCCGAGTCTGGTGCTGATTGACGGCGGGCTCGGTCAATTGCACGCGGCCGCAGAAGCGCTGGAGAAATTGGAAATCATCAACCAGCCATTGGCGGCGATCGCGAAGCGGGAAGAGATTCTGTATGTATACGGACAGGAGAAAGACCCGATCGCTCTCGATCACCATTCTCCCGTGCTGCACCTGATTCAGATGATTCGCGACGAGGCACATCGGTTCGCGGTGATGTTCCATCGTAAGCGGCGACAAATGCGCGATCGCTCGACGGAGTTGCTGGACATTCCCGGAGTAGGCGCGAGCACGTCGCGGCGTCTGCTCGAGCATTTTGGCAGTGTGCAAGCGGTCAAGCAAGCCGATGAAGCGGCTTTGTCGGCTGTCGTGACGCGCGTGCAGGCTGAGGCTATTCGCAATCACTTTCAGAAATGAACGTGGGCCAGTATTCTGTTTTGGCCTTGGCTTCCGCTGTCTGGTTTGCTGAACGACAGGCCATGACCAACAAAACTGAGCGTCATATCGTGAGTGCATCTGCCCTGATTCCTGCTCGGCGTGAGCGCCTATACTCCCTGATTGCGAACTACAACGACGGGCACCCACGAATCCTTCCTAAGCAATTCAGCGGCCTGGTGGTGGAGGAGGGCGGAGTGGGCTCGGGGACGATCATTCGCTTTCAGATGAGCTTACTCGGAAGGAAGCAGACGTTCCGCGCGGCCATCACCGAACCCGAGCCAGGACGCGTGTTGGTCGAGACTAATCTCAACACCAATGGAGCGGTGACGACGTTCAAGATAAATCCCGGGGGAGCACCCGCCGATTCGCACGTAACAATCTCTACTGAGCTTCCCGTCAGAGCAGGTTTTCTCGGGAAAATCGAGCGAAGGCTGGTAACCCTCTTGCTGCGGCCCATATACGTCAAGGAACTGGAGAATCTGGCACGCGTCGCAACCGGGCCTTTTGGTGCCTGAGAGTGTTCATAAAAACCTAACCGCGGAGAACGCTGAGGACACCCGCTGAGTTCGCTGAGAAATTCTTACTTTTTCGGATCTGGGCTGGCATTGCCCATGTCCAGGACCACCTTCCGGTTTCCGTCCTTCTGCAGCTTCCAGATGCTGGTGTATTTGCCGTATTGGACTTGCGGATTACCTTCTTTGTCTTTCGAATGAAATTCGTAATTCCCGTATGTGTATCCGAGGTCGCCGGAAGCGGAAATGTCGGCACCCACCGGCGTCCATTCCAAACGGTTGTCTTTGTTGTCGAGGAAACCCATACCCTTCGCAATTTCCACTTTGCCGATGATGAGAGGCGCGCCATTGGGGACTTCGACGGCATCGTCGGCGTAGTAAGACATGTATCCCTGGGCTCCCTTCTCGTTGGCAGCTTTCATGAATTCGGCTTCGAGCTGTTTTAGCGTTTCGGGTGTCGCTTTCGGTGCCGGCGACACTGTTGGACGCGACATCGGGTAAATAATCACGAGAACGAGGAATGGGGCCACCACACTCAGCAACAGGGATTTCATACTGTCTCCTCCAGGATTTTCGGTGGCATTCTACTCCTCCGATTCGGACGATCCTGCCGTTCGGATAAACCCGCAACAAATGGATGAACGACGGCCACTCTATGCTGACTGTTCAGGCGTCTCGACTGGACTGGTTGTCAATATTCACTGGATACCTCGCACTGCAATGCCGGGCTATTTTCATTTGTCCCTCCTTCGGCAAACAACCTCGTGATCTCGTGGCTTTGCTACACTAGCGGCCATTGATATGAAGAATCTTCTAGTCTTTCTTCTTGAGATCCTGACTTTAGGAATCGCGATCCGCGCCGTTGGGCAAACATCGAATCTTCCCGATATGGCCACCGCGCGGGAGAAGCATCTGCGCAATGTGCGGCAGCTTACGTTCGGCGGGCAGAACGCCGAGGCCTATTTCTCAGCCGACGGAAAGAGGCTGATCTATCAATCCACGCACGGAGATGTGAAGTGCGATCAGATCTTCATCATGAACGTGGACGGCAGTGACCAGCACATGGTTTCCACCGGCAAGGGACGTACCACTTGCAGCTACTTCTATCCCGACGGGAAGAAGATTCTGTATGCCTCGACACACCTGGCGAGCCCGGAGTGCCCACCGAGACCGGATTATTCGAAGGGCTACGTCTGGGGTGTGTACGCGGGATATGACATCTTTACCGCGAATCCGGATGGCTCGAACCTGAAGCAACTGACCAACACGCCGGGGTACGATGCCGAAGCCACGATCTCCCTCGACGGCAGGAAGATCACGTTTACGTCGGCGCGCAACGGCGATCTCGATATTTACATCATGGACGCCGACGGCAAAAACGTGAAGCAACTCACGCACGAACTGGGCTACGACGGCGGACCAACGTTTTCTCCAGATGGAAAATGGATTGTTTATCGGGCCTACCATCCGCACGACGAGAACGATATCGCGGATTACAAAGACCTGCTGGGGAAAAATCTGATTCGCCCAACCTCGCTGGAAATCTGGATCATGAAGTCAGACGGCAGCGAGAAGAAGCAGATCACCAACCTGGGCGCCGCGAGTTTCGGCCCAGCATTCACTGCTGATGGAAAGAAGATCATCTTCTCGTCGAACTACGATCCGGAAACACACGCCACCGGTGGCGAGGGCAATTTCGAGTTGTGGATGATGAATCCCGATGGCAGAGGGCTGGAGCGGATTACCGATTCTGACGGATTCGACGGTTTCCCCATGTTCTCTCCGGATGGGAAGAAGTTGGTGTGGGCGTCGAACCGCAATGGGAAGGCCCCGCACGAGACAAACGTTTTTATTGCCGATTGGGTGCCGTAGACGAAGTGACGGGTAATGACTGACGAGTGTGGAGAACCGATGCATTCTGGCGCAGTCTCCATCCCAGCCATGCCACGCAAGCCAGCATGCCCATCCAACCCAGAATCCGCACTACCACTGCAATCTTCGTGTCGTATTCGAGCACGCCCAGGCTCGAAAAGATGGCGTGAAAATCGTGTTCGACAAAATCTGGATCACCGGTCGTAACCAACGGCAGCTGCTGGGCCCGTGCGTCTGCCATGTACGTTGCAGTATAGAGCCAGTTTTCAAAGAAGAAGAACAGACAGAATACGAATCCTGCGGCTTGCCGCTGGCTGAAGAAGTAGGTGGCGAGCAGCAAGGGCACCAGCCATTGCAGAAGCGTGCCTCCCCAAAGGCCGAGCGTGGGCCCAAACCAACCGAAAAGATTGTGGCCGCCCTCGTGGACTACCAGGTTGGCGGAGTCAATAAACAAAAACGCTCCGTTCGCTGAAAACGCATACACAAGAAACGCAGCATAGAACAGCAGCCACCCTGTGATTGCAGGCCGCGACAACGACTTCCAAGGTTCTTCAAATAGCGATCGGAAATTTCTGAGCATCGCGAGATGTGACTATGTTAGCCACCTAGGATGGGCACAACACGTTACGAACGTCCGAGACGTCGCGGGGGCTATCGTTTTCTTGTACAGTTGGATGATGAAACTGCGGAATTGGATCACGGCGATCGTTTTGCTGCTGCTCGTAGCAGTGGCCGTGGTGGGGCTGTTGTGGACAAGAGAACTGCCACCGCCCAGCGATGACGCCGCCGCACCGACTCCCGGACATCGACTGCTGGGACGCAGAGCTCCGGCTCCGCAACGCCAGCTTGTGGACGTGCGTCCATTGCAGACAGCTCATCGGATGGCAGCAATGGCGGGCACTCCGGAAGAGCAGTCTCTGGCGCACGAAGCGGAGAAGGTTGCCGACCACGAGGTCGACTTGGCCTTCTACGATGCACTGCGCCGGGCGCAGGATACCCCCGTCAAGCTATCGCCGGAAGCGAAGGAAATCGCAGGCCGAAAAGCGAAGTCCGAACAGGCATTGAAGGACGATCAGGAAAACGTCAAGGCGCTTACACGCAAATTGGCTGCCACGCCCGAGTCGCTGAAGGACAATCTCAACGATCAGCTCGACGTCGCGAAAGCCCAACTAGAACTGGACCAGGATGAGTTTGACGACGCCTCGGAAGACCTCGAGCAGGCGGGCGGCGATCCAGAGTCGAAGATCAAGCGGCTGCAGGAGCAACATGAAGCGGGCGATCACAATCCGCCGCCGGTCGGGTCTGCTGTCAATCAGTACGAGCAGGACTACAAGGCGCGCACGCTTCTGGCCGCTGCGCGGGCGTGGCAGGCGCTGCGGGATAAGAAATCGCAGCTTGAGGCCGCGCTTGAGGAAACGCAGGCCAAGCAGCAGCGCTTGAATCAGCGTCATGAAACGCTGGAGGCGCAGGTCAAGAAAGAGGAAGAGGATCGAGCGGCTGCCACACAACAGGCCAAGGAATTCGCTAAGAACAGCAAAGCCGCTAGCCGGGAAGAGTCCAAATCGGCCTCGAAGGCGGCTCTCGATTCTCTAAAGCAATATACCCGCGATCAGAAGAATCTCGCGGATCTGGGCCGGCGGGTTCAGAACGAACAGGATCTGGCAGACATCTACACCAACTGGGTCGCCCTGGTCGAAACCCGGCAGCGCTCTGCTTTGCACAGCATGATTACGGCCGGCCTCTGGATTTTGCTTGCGCTGGTCGCAGTGTATGTGGCCAACCGGATCATCGAACGCCTGTTCACGGGAATGACGGCGGAAAACAAACGTGTCGATACGTTGCGCGCCGTGGTCAGATTCGCGGCCCAGGCAATCGGGGTTCTGGTGATCCTCTTCATCATCTTCGGAATGCCCACGCAAACCACGACTGTGTTGGGTTTGGCCGGCGCAGGACTCACTGTGGCCATGAAAGACTTCATAGTAGCGTTCTTCGGCTGGTTCATTCTGATGGGCCGGAATGGCATTCGCGTGGGCGATTGGGTCGAGATCAATGGCGTAGGCGGAGAAGTGGTCGAAGTCGGATTGCTCAAGACGGTTCTGCTTGAAACCGGCAACTGGACGGACTCAAGTCATCCTACCGGCCGGCGCGTTTCATTCGTAAACAGCTTCGCCATTGAAGGACACTTCTTCAACTTCACCACTTCGGGCCAGTGGATGTGGGATGAACTGGAAGTGCTGATTCCATCTTCGCAGGATCCATATCCTGTCATCGACAGCATTCAGAAGGCCGTGGAGCAGGAGACGGCGGCAAATGCAACCAAAGCCGAGGCCGAGTGGCACGAAGCCACGACCAAGTACAGTGCCAAGACCTTGTCGGCGATGCCGGGAATCAATGTGCGGCCCACCGGGGGTGGGATCGAGGTACGCGTCCGCTACATCACTCGGGCGTACGAACGGCACGAAGCCCGCAAGCGCTTGTACGAAGCAGTCGTACAGATGATGCACGGGAAGCGAGAAAACCAGCAATCAGCGGTCAGCCGTTAACGCTGGTCAAGTTCCAAGTCGTGCAATCCACCCCATCAGAATTCGGCACACTTGTCGTTACCGGTGCAAGCCGCGGCATCGGAGCAGCGATTGCCCAGCTCGCGGCGCAGCGCGGATACGCGATCGCAGTGAACTTCAGTAGTGTCGGGAAAGAGGCAAAGAAAGTTGTTGGTGACATTGCGGGAAGGCGTGGACGGGCGCTCGCGATTCCGGCTGATATCTCCCGCGAAGAGGAAATTCTTGGTTTGTTCCGGACTGCCGAGCGCGAACTGGGGCCCATTAAAGCTCTTGTAAACAATGCAGGCATCACAGGCGGATTCGCTCGAGTGGAGGATGTCGCCGCTGAGGTAATCGAGAAAACTCTTGCTATCAACGTCACCGGGTCGATTCTGTGTGCGCGCGAGGCCGTGCGCCGCATGTCGACGAAACGAGGAGGGTCGGGCGGCGCCATCGTGAACATCTCGTCAATTGCAGCGCGTACAGGAGGAGCGGGAGAGTGGGTACACTATGCCGCATCAAAGGGCGCAATTGACACCTTCACCGTCGGGCTCGCGACGTGAGGTGGCTTCCGAGGGAATTCGCGTGAAAGTGGTCAAGCCAGGACTTGTGGATACTGAAATCCATGCTGCCAACGGCGAGCCCGAGCGATTGCAGCGGCTGATGCCGACGGTTCCAATGAATCGCGCCGGGCTCCAAACGAGATTGCGGAAGCCGTGCTCTGGCTGCTTTCTCCAGCGGCGTCTTATGTGACGGGATCGATTCTTGAAATCGGAGGAGGACGATGAGGGACAACTTCGTCGGTGGTCATCACCCGTTGTGTGGACGCCCGCCACTGACCTGATCACTGACCCGTGTCTTTCTCTTTCCGCAGGTAGCTCTTGACCTTTTCCGGCAAGCGTGACGTATGCAGAATATCGCGTAATTGGCGTGGCGGGATGCGACGGGCGAACTCGATCGCTTTCGCCATAGGGGTATGCGCATTGCGCAACAGCGCAACCTGGACTTCGTTTCGCACCGACCACTTAGGGTGATGGCTCACCATATCGACGAAGACAGACGTGGCCGCTGTCCGCTGCAAGGCTTTCACCACGGCCGCCTCGGTCAAACGCGCATTCTCAAGTGCGGGCTGCCAGACCTTTTGTTCCTTGTCGAGCAGCAGCGCTCCGGCGATTGCGGTCGAGGAACGGCGTGCCAGCGAGATGCGTTCGCCCAACGTGATCGCATTCATGCGGGAGAGCAGCAGTTCCTCGGCCACTCGCTTCAGGTCGGCCGCAGCCGCGGGCGTAAGTGCATATTGCATGAGTTCGAACGTGTAGAGCTCGCGAATCAGCCTCAGAGCTATGCGGCGCGGGGTGTGCGAATGCGCGGCCAAAGCCAGTCGGACTTTGCGAGAGTTCGTGGCCGCTGAATCGCGGCTGATCTTCTCGATGGTATCGGAGCTGAGGTCAGGATCTTTGAGCTGCGCGAGCGCCAGGTCTTCGGTGCGAGCGGCAGGCGCGTCGGGCTGCGATTGGGCCGCTGCCGTGGGGCTTAAATTGTCATCGACCTGGACTTCGTCAGCCATCGGTAAGGCGCCGTGCCTAGCGGACAACTGGGGCCGGTTCAGTCTCCTCAAATCAGACCCCGGCTGCCTTGCGCGCCATGCGCAGGGCCCCTTCGACAGGGTCTACAACCTCCTCCAGGACACGTACGCGGGGCACCAGCTTTTGCGTTTCATTGTAGAAAGCCTCCCGTACCAGCGCTGCATGACGAAAGACGCCTCCGATCATGGCCACCGGGACGGAGCACCTGTCGTCCTCGGCGAAGAGCCGTTGAATCACTACCGACGCAAGGTCGCCCAATTCCCTGCCCGCTCGGCCAAGGACTTGGCGAGCGAGATCGTCGTCGCTCCCGGCGACTGCGGGAAAAAGGGCTGCAAAATCGGGCGGAGGGATGGAGTTGGCGGCGCGCGCCAAGTCCGGCAGTGAAGCAACACCCCAGGTCTTGAAAAGGGCCTTGCTGAGCGACGCACTCAGCACGGCTTCGCCTTTCAGGTCGCTGGCGCGCAGAAGTGCACTGACCGCGACGCGCCCTATCCAGTGGGCTGAGCCTTCATCGCCGATTTCAAATCCCCAGCCCCCAGCGCGGAAGGTCTTGCCTTTTCTATTGCGGCCGTAAGAAATTGAGCCGGTACCGGCGATGACGATCACACCGGAACCATCGCCGAAGGCTGCTTCCAGAGATGTCTCCATATCACCGACGACATCAATCGGCGAAGGCAGAATCTCGGCCAGAATGGAACGCAGGATTGCGCCCAACTCGGGACGAGCTGCACCGGAAGCGCCGACACAGGTGCGCAGCACCTGATCGGGCGTAATGCCGCAAGCCGCACAAGCTTGGCGCACCGCATGGGTAAGCGACTGCCGCGTCTGCGCCTCGCCCACACGGACGATATTGCTGGGTCCGGCGGTCGCGGAGGCGAGCACGTGGGTAGCATCGCCGACCGCACATGTGGTCTTGGTTCCTCCACCGTCAATGCCGAGGTAGTAGGGCACGGGTTAGTTCTAACAGTTCTCAGTTCTCAGTTGCCAGTTCTCAGTGACAGGGCCTTGCAACGGTAGTATCCGACTTGTGGCTGGTCGCAGACTATCCTGGCAAGTATCATCCGGCTGAGGAGGAGTACGGGCAGAGCTTGTTCTGGGTATTGTTGAAGAATTGCTGGCTGGGAACCGGCGCGACACCGAATATGGGCTTGAGCGAACTCGATTTCGCGATCATTGGCATCTACCTCGTCGGCATCACCCTGTTCGGCTTGCGTTTCCGCAAGAAACAACGGACCTTGCGTGACTACTTCCTGGCCGGGCGCGGGATTCCCTGGTGGGCGATCGCGCTCTCGATTGTGGCGGCCGAAACCAGCACGCTCACGATCATCAGCATCCCTGGACTGGCGTACGACACGAATCTGACCTTCCTGCAAGTGATCCTGGGATACCTGATTGGACGCATCGTGATCAGCGCGGTGCTTCTGCCGCACTATTTTCGGGGAGATCTTTTCACCGCCTACGAACTTATCGAACGCCGCTTCGGCAGGGGGTTACGCTCGCTGACTGCAGGATTGTTTTTGTTGACCCGGGCGGCCGCTGAAGGGGTCCGCGTTTATGCCGTGTCGATTGTCGTCTCGATTGCACTGGGCACGGGCGAAGTGGCATCGATTGCCATCATTACTGCGTTGACACTGATCTATACGTTTGAGGGCGGCCTGGCGGCAGTCATCTGGACCGACGTGGTGCAGACGGTGATTTACGTGGGCGGGACAATCGTGGGGCTGGCCACAATTCTGCACCTTGTACCCGCTGGATGGAACGCCATCCATTCCGCCGCAGCGGCGGCGGGTAAGTTTCAGGTATTTGACTTCCGAATGAATTTCGCAACCCCGTACACATTTTGGGCAGGAGTGATTGGCGGCACTTTTTTTACCACAGCCAGCCACGGCACCGATCAACTGATCGTGCAACGACTTCTGGCGGCACGCGGGCAAAAACAGTCGGCGACGGCCCTGATCTCGAGTGGCCTCGCGATCCTGTTGCAGTTCGCCTTATTCCTGACGGTCGGAGTCATGCTGTGGGCGTATTACCGCATCCCTTCGTCGAATTTCGGACGTGCTGACCGCATTTACCCGACATTTATTGTCACGCATATGCCTCACGGAGTCTCTGGGCTGCTGATCGCGGCGATCTTAGCGGCAGCGATGTCGAACCTGAGTGCGGCCCTAAATTCGCTGTCTTCGAGCGCCATCATGGATTTCTATGCGCAACTGCGGCCCCAAGTCGACGAGAGACGCAAAATGCAGCTTTCGCGGATGGCCACATTGATGTGGGCGCTTGTGCTTTTTGGGTTAGCCGTGATCGCTTTGCATAAGGCCGGCCGCGTGGTCGAAGTGGGATTGCAGATCGCGTCAGTTGCCTACGGAGCGCTGCTGGGCGCGTTCCTGCTCGGAGTGCTAACGCGGCGAGCGAACCAGTATGGAGCTGCAATTGGCATGCTGTGCGGCTTCGCGATAGAGCTCTACTTGTGGCTCGGGACATCAGTGCCTTGGACCTGGTGGGTGATGATCGGGGCCTCCGCAACGTTCTTCGTGGGATGGCTGTGCAGCCTTATTTTGCTCGCCAACGGCGGCAAGCCCTTTACCGCAGAGAGTACTGATAGCCTCCGCAGGGACCACTGAGATAAGCTCAGCTGGCTCGGCCCTCTTTGTCCTGTGTCAGTGTTCTCAGAGTTTCTCCGTGGCTTGTTCGGCGTTTTTTGCGGCAAAGCCTCTTTCTCCACCAACATAATCAGGATCTGCGCAGCCCTTCCGTCTTTTGCCCGGAATTCGTCCGCAGTCTCAGGCATGAATGCCGAAATCTTCGGCCCAGCCGCCCGCTTTGGAACACTTCCTCGGATGGGAAAACCATCGGTTACTGAAGGTCAAGAGCCGTGGACACGTTTACCCCCTGTCCTAACTCCCGTATTTTGAAATCTCCAAGCTCCCGGTGTCTCCCCGACCGGGTCCCAATGGAAGGAATCTTTGCATGGCGACGGCTTACCGCGGATTTCAGTTAGGACTGCTGCCCGAACCCAAGGTCAATAAGAAGGCCGTCGCGACGGCTTACGGCATTGTCGCGTTGTTGCTGCTCATCGTCATTAATTTGGGTCTGCTGATGCCGGACAAGCTGCAGATCGCCCAATATCACATTACGGAAATCATTCCCATGCCATCATTGCGGCCGGAGCCGGCACCGATCAAGCCCAAGCCGCAGGTCCATGCCAAGCTGCTGCCCGCCGAGAAGATTCCGGTGCTCGAGCAGCCGAAACTGGTCGTGCCGCACGAGATTCGTCGCGAGGCACCGCAACCCGTGGAGGCACCGAAGGTTGTGGTCAATCAGTTTGCCGCGCCGCAGATCAAGATGACAGCCGGTGGCGCACGTCCGCAGTTGCTGCACACGGGAGATTTCGCTTCGACGGGAAGCTCGCAGACACCGACGGTGAATGCGCCGATCGCAAAAGTTCAGACTGGCGGTTTTGGCGATCCGAATGGATTGCCGGGCACGGGGAAGCAAGGTGCAAAGCTATATGCCGCGGCGCTCGGCTCGTTTGACATGCCGGCTGGTCCAGGTCAAGGCAACGGGTCAGGCGGAGCCAAGGGGATCAAAGGTACAGTGGCCAGCGCCGATTTCGGTTCTGGCGTAGCGACTCCGGGAAAGGGCGACGGGCGGAGCAGTGGGGCGGGCGTTTCAACCGGAGGCTTCGGAGCGCAGCAGGTAGTTCATGAAGGTCCGAAGATCGCACAAGCCCAGACCGGCCCGGCCTTGACACCTGTTGAGATCACCTTCAAGCCGAACCCGGTATACACCCAGGAAGCGCGCGACATGAAGCTGGAAGGCGAAGTTCTGCTTGAGGTCAGTTTCTCGGCAAACGGCTCGCTGCACGTGAATAAAGTCGTACGCGGACTGGGACACGGCTTGGATGAGGCTGCCATCAGCGCGGCCAACAAGATTCGTTTCAAACCAGCTCTCCGTTACGGCCAACCGGTGGATTCGACGACGGTCGTGCACGTGATGTTCCAGCTGGCGTACTAAGAATTGGCGAAGTAGTTTGGCAGTCAGGTATCGAACGAAATTGGTTCACAAGAACTTGGAGAGAAGAGTCATGCGCACTTCGAATTGGATTCTCATCGCGGCCATGCTGGTTTCCATCAGCGCAGTCGCGCAGCAGGCGACGGACGCGCAAGCATCCGCGCGGCCGGTCACACCCGATGCTACGCAGACGGCGCAATCGTCGCAGCAAGCAGCACCTGCTTCGACGCCGCAGGCGGCGCCCGCAGCTTCCCAGCCCGCTCAGAGTTCGGCGCAGCCGTCACCTGCACAAGCCATGACGCCACCACCGACGGTACCAGCTCCGACCACAATGGATCAGGTCGTGAATCTCTTTGTGGAACGCGAACACGGGCTTATCAAGGCTTTGGCAAACCGCACGCCAGTGGTCGAGACGTATCTGCAGAACCTGAGCGCCGATCCACAGCTTGGTCCGGTTCCGAGTGAGGATCATTATTTTCTCGGCCGCCTCGACATGGGAGAAACGATTGACCGCAAGGATTACCTGAAGGAACAAGAAAAGAGCATGCAGTCGCGCCTTCTCGGCGGCTTCCAGAAGCTCTATAAGGTGCAGTATCAGCCGATGGGTTTCTCGTGGATGGTTTACGCCGACCGCACCGACTTCGACCGCGAGCATTACCAATTCAGCTACGTGCGTCGAGAATTCCTGGGCGATGTCAGATGCCTGGTGTTCGATGTAAAGCCGAAGCCGAAATCCGGCAATGGCCGCTTCCTCGGCCGCATCTGGGTCGAAGACCAGGGCTTCAACATCGTACGTCTGAACGGCACCTACTATCCGTCGCCGCGCAATTCCTACTTCTTCCACATGGATAGCTGGCGGCTTAACCTGATCCCTGGCTACTGGGTTCCGGCCTTCATCTACAGCGAAGAAGGCGACTTCAGCGCAGGCGCGAAGAACAAAATGGCCTTCAAGGCGCAAACCCGCATCTGGGGATATGACCTGAAGAAGGGCGGCGATACAGACGAGTTAACAAACATCCGCGTTGACTCGGTGCAAGACACCAGCGCCACTGCGCAGGATGCCTCTCCGTTGCAGGCCGAGCGGGTATGGCAGCAGCAGGCAGAAGACAACGTTGTCGAGCGTCTGACCTGGGCCGGCTTGCTCGCTCCGGAGGGTGACGTCGACCGCGTTCTTCAGACCGTCGTCAACAACCTCGAGGTCACGAACAACATCGATCTGCCGCGCCCGGTTCGCACGCGCGTGCTGCTCACCTCGCCGCTGGAGACCTTCAGCGTCGGCAACACCATCGTGATCAGCCGAGGATTGGTGGACGTGCTTCCCGACGAGGCCAGCCTCGCGGCTGTGCTCTCGCATGAACTCGCGCACATCGTTCTCGGGCATAACCTGGGGTCAAAATACGCGTTCAACGACCGCATGCTGTTCTCTGACGATGCGACGTATCAGAACCTTGGCTTCAAGCACATTCCGGAAGAAGAAACCGCGGCCGACAAGAAAGCCATTGAGTTCCTGAAGAACTCGCCGTACGCGCAAAAACTTGACAATGTGGGCCTCTTCCTCAAGGCGCTGCAGCAGCGCGCATCCGCCTTGAACGCCTTGCTGACGACGCATCTCGGCAACCCGATCGCGGAGGCCGGGCAGGTGACGCGCCTGTCAGCTCTTTCAACACAGGGGCCGGCCCTCGACAACAACAAGCTCGATCAGATCGCGGCTCTGCCGTTAGGCGGCCGCATCAAGATCAACCCATGGGATGACAAGGCGGAGATGGTAAAGACGGCTCCGGTCGCCATCACTTCGGCGCGTGACAAGATGCCGTTCGAAGTTACGCCGTTCTTCCCGCGCTTGTCGCGCCTAGGTGCTGGTGCTGCGCCCGCGGCTGCGCCCACCACCGCTGCGAACAACAGCCAGAACCCGGGGAACTAAGAATTGGCCCGCTAATCGTGCCAGAGCGGCCCTTTAAGGGCCGCTTCCCCATCAGCAAACTCCGTGGGCTTTATCCCTGTTGACTTCTCCACCAAGGTGCACTAAGACGCAGGCCGGGATCCGGAATAATCTTCCGGGATGCCCGGCCTGAGTTCTTTGCTCGAGGAAGGACCAAAGTTACTTGTTCCAAACAAGCCAAGAGCTTCCAATACTTTCATGAGAGCTCTTCGACTGATTGCGATCATCTTACTTTTCATCTCTTCGTCTTCCGCCTCGGATCTCGCTAATTCCTTTGCACAAGCCGTAGCCCTCGCTGATGGGCAGGAAAGAGCTCCACAGACGAAAGGCTACTCTAGTAAAGTTCTGCTGTCGTACTATACGCAAAAGTATGGTCCCGTTCTGAAGTCATGCTTCGCAAGCGTGAAACAGCCAGGTAACGGGTCCTTCGACTTCGTAGCCGCGATCGGTCCAGATGGAAAGCTGCTCCGCCTCTATGAAGAAGGCAAGACAAACATCTCCGAGTGTCTCTTGACGAGGGTCAAAGACGACACCTTCCCGGCGCCTCCCGAGTCGCCGTTCTACTTCCATGTTGAAATGAAATTCAGCGACGATCCACCTGCACGTGCCGACTCCTCCCCCGAAGCGCCTCCATTGGTCGTGAAACCAAACAGGTACTCTTACACGTTCGGGGTTCCGACAGGCTGGGAATTCAACTTCGAACAAGCACATCAGCGTGGTGCGGCGCTTGCCTACTTTCCGAAGGGAGGCGACTTCAATGACTCTAGCGCGGTCATGTATGTGAACGAGATCGACAGCGCATGTCCGGACGATTGCATGAGCCCGGTGTCGCAAGCGATAGATGAAACATTACGTGATGTGAAATCCGAAAACTCATCCGTAAAAATCGGCGCGGGAGAACCGGTACTAACGAAGGATGGGATCAAAGCGGCTGTTCGACTACTAAAGGAAGGAATCGACCCGCGCGATCCGAGGTTGAGAGACCATGAGGCTCTCGCCTTCATCGGAGATCACGAGACCATCATCCTCGTTGTACTGTCGTCGCGTGATGCCCATACCTGGGAGCAAGACTACTCTGCTTTCCGGCAAGTTGTCGCCGGACATAAATTCTTCAGTTGCAACAGCCCAGGTCTCGCGGTACCGTGCCACAAATGATGTGACCCCGCCGCGTTTGATGATCCATTCCGGCGGGGAAGTTTTTGTGGTCCAGTTATCCATCCAACGCTCGATCGCGAAAGTCCGTCGTTCCAGGTGGTAATAGGGAACCCAAGCGGCAGGCTGACGCATCTAACCGCCAAACAGTATGTCCAGCCAAAAATCCGGCTCCAGTTTAAAGGCGCGCGATCTTGCGCGTGGATGGTGGGGTGTTCTCAATGGACACGCTCCCATGTTGTCGATTGAGATCACGCGCGAATGCCCGCTCAGTTGCCCGGGCTGCTACGCCTACGGAGACAGGCACCTTGGCGGCGAAACGACCCTGCGAGAGCTGAGCGACTTTCGGGGCGAGGCGCTCGTACACGGTGTTCTCGAACTGGTGCGCCGACACAAACCAGTCCATGTGTCTCTGGTCGGCGGTGAGCCGCTGGTGCGGCATCGCGAATTGTCGAGCATCCTTCCACAGTTGAGCGCC
>Ga0335077_10003833_pt1 | contig 18265 bp, 17 predicted proteins | sample Lox_Sample_31_FD_207151 | JGI IMG/M metagenome (GOLD analysis project Ga0335077, IMG submission 207151) | Soil microbial communities from Loxahatchee National Wildlife Refuge, Florida, United States - Lox_Sample_3.1 | ecosystem: Environmental > Terrestrial > Soil > Wetlands | place: USA... | reverse complement strand
GCGGCGTACCGCCGTCGTCTTTCACCAGCAGCTGGATATTCGGGCTTTTGAATTCCGCGAGCGCCATTTCGGCGGCGTTCTTCATTGACTGCGCCGCGACACCGGCATTGCCTTGCGCGGTTAAGGGAAGGATTAAACCGACACGCACTTGGCCTTCGCCGACAGAGGCGCTGGCGACCGCCTGCTCACCCGGCTGCGGCGTAAGCGCCCCGCCACCCAATTGTGTGGTGCACGCCGTGAGCGCCATTGCCGACGCCGCGATTGATAGGGCCGCGCGCACGCGAACCCACGCAAACGCCAACGCCCCCTCCTCCAGCGACAAACCGGGCATGGTCGCTCCCCAAGCTGCGTCAGTCGTAACTGGTATCGCCGCAAAAGTTAAGGGTATGACTGGCTGATGGAATTTGTCACCGATGACGCGCCAAAGGTGGCCGTCTAGAGTGACAATCATGGCAACTGGAACTAAGGCGCGGCGGCGCCGCTATGCCCCATTTGGCACTGCAATCGAGGCAGGGGCGCCCAAGCCCGGCCTTTATCTCGTCGCGACCCCGATCGGAAACTTGGGCGACATCACCTTGCGAGCGCTCGAGTTGCTCGCGGGCGTCGATGTGATCGCTTGCGAGGATACTCGTGTCACCCGCAAGTTGATCGAGCACTATGGCATCGAGACACCGCTGACGCCCTACCACGAACACAATGCCGCGGAAGCAAGGCCGAAGCTCCTCGCGCGCCTTGCCGCGGGACAAGCCGTCGCACTGGTATCGGATGCCGGCACGCCGCTGATCTCAGACCCGGGCTACAAGCTGGTGCGGGCGGTTTGCGAGGCTGGTCACACGGTCACCGCGCTCCCGGGCGCGTCCGCCATCCTGGCGGCATTGCCGGTCGCGGCGCTGCCGACGGACCGTTTCTTTTTCGAGGGTTTTTTGCCGGCGAAACACGCGGCGCGCCGCAAACGACTTGCCGAACTCGCAAATATTCCGGCGAGCCTTGTCCTGTTCGAGAGCGGAGCGCGCGTCGCAGCCATGCTGGCGGATCTCGCCGGCATCTTCGGAAACCGCGCGGCAGCTGTTTGCCGCGAGCTGACAAAACTGCATGAAGACGTGAAACGCGGTGATCTGACAGATCTGGCGCACGAGTATTCCATCGGCGCGGAAACACGCGGCGAATTCGTGATCGTGGTGGCGCCACCGCTTGGTAACGAGGACAGCGCGGATGATGTTGACGACATGCTCCGCCAGGCTTTGCTGCGTGTGTCTGTCAAAGACGCTGTCGGTGAGGTGGCACTCGCGACCGGACGCCCGCGCCGCGAGGTTTATCAGCGCGCACTCGTGCTCGTCAAAAACACCGGCGATGATGCGGAGTGACCAGCCGCCACGTCCGGTAAAGCCTGCGCCGCGTGCGGAACGGCAGGCAGCCTTTCGCATCGGCATCTCAGCCGAAAGCCGCGCCGCCGCTTTCCTGATCGCAAAGGGATTCCGCATTCTCGCTCGGCGGTGGCGAAGCCCGCTTGGCGAAATCGATATCGTCGCCCGCCGCCGCCACCTTTTGGTCTTCGCCGAAGTGAAAGCCCGCGCCAGTCTCGATGAGGCCGCAGAATCGGTCAGCGAGCGGCAACGCGGGCGGATTGCTGCCGCTGCCGAAATATGGCTCGCGGCAAATCCGGACGACATGGTTCGTGATATCCGTTTCGATGCAATCCTGGTGGCGCCGGGCAAGATTCCGCGCCATATCCCGGCTGCTTTCGAAACAAGCTAGGCGCTGAGCCGCTCGAAGAACTGGTCGACCTGACCACGAATGCGGCGGGCAACGCTGCCAAGATCGTCAGCCACCGATCTCACTGCGGCAGCGCTCGAGCGCGTGTCCTGGGTTGCCGTGCCCATCAGATTGACTTCCCTGGCGGTCTCAACCGTGCGCTCAGCCGCCACCTCCACGCCGCGCGCGATCTCCTGCGTGGCGGCGCCTTGCTGGGTGACGGCGGCTGCAATGGCGCTGCTGATATTGCCGATCTCGCGGATCGTTTGCCCGATTCCGGTGATTGCCGTGATCGAGCGCTGGGTTGCGCGCTGCATCCCGGCGATCTGTGCGCCGATTTCTTCGGTCGCCCGGCTGGTCTGCCCGGCAAGCGCTTTGACTTCAGCCGCCACCACGGCAAACCCTCGGCCGGCTTCGCCGGCACGCGCCGCCTCGATCGTCGCATTGAGCGCCAGCAGGTTGGTTTGCTCGGCGATGTCGGTGATGAGCTTGATCACATCGCCGATACGCGCGGCCGCTTCATCCAGCTCTTTGACCGCGATATTCGTGGACTCGACTTCGTTGACCGCCTTGGTGGCAATGGCGTTGGACTGCGCCACTTGCCGGTCAATCTCGTTGACCGATGCCGACAATTCATCGGCGGCCGAAGCGATATCGCGTACGTTGGAGGATGCTTCCGATGACGCCTCTTCTGCCCGCGTCGTCTTGCTCGAGGCATTGTCGGCGGCGGCGGCGAGCTGCGTCGAGGCGGCGAGCATCTCGTCCGAAATGCGCCCAAGTTCGGCCAGCGTCGCTTCTACCTCGGCCGAGAAATTCGTAATCTCGTTCGACATTTTCTCCTGACGCCGTGCTCGCAAATCTGCGTCATTGAGCACAGTGCGATTGAGTTCCTCGTTGCTGCGCATGGCCTTCTGGAATACGTCGATGGAGCGTGCCAGTGCGCCGATCTCGTCGCGACGATCGCTGAATGGAATGGCGATGGCCGAGTCACCCGCGGCAACGGCCTGCGTAATTGTCGTGATATCCGCGATCGGTCTGGTCACGCTGCGCGCGATAATTGCCACCCCCGCCAGCGCGAGTGCTACCGCAATACATGCGAGGACGCTCAACAGCAGGGCGGTATGGTCGATGCCTTCGTCGATCTGCGTGTAGATCCGGCTCGCCGTATCGCTGTAGTGCTGGCTGAGCGCGGCCAGATCCTTGCTGAGCTGGGCGCGTATCTCGGCCGGTTGATTTTTTTCCGCCCATTCGCGGGCTGCTTGCGGTCCCGACTTCTTGGCGACAGGCGCAAGCGCGTAGAGAGAATCCTGATATCCGTTAATCCGGACGGCAAAATTGCTGAATGCGAGTGCGTCGCTGTTGCGGACGCTGCGTTGCCAGTCGCCGATCACACCACTGATCTGGTCGGTGACCTTGAGCAGGGAGTCCGCATATTTGGCAACCTCGGTAGGGTCGGCCGACATGTAGATACCGCGCGAGTCCATGACCGTCGCGTAGATCAGTCCGTTGATGCGCTCGACATTCCAGCTGCCGGCATTGGCGGATTCGAATTCGTCGGTCAGCGCCACATGGTCGCGCGCGCTTTTCACCGCGACCATCGACAAGGCGATGGTGGTGACGGCCATCAATGCGAAGATCGCGTAGAGCCTGGCCGCAATCGAAAGCTTCGGCAGATTTACCAATGGCCCCCCCGGCCGTGCAACATCGGTCCCGAAGCGGCTATAGTGCTTATAATGTGTTAACGCTTTATTCGCGTATAGGTAGTCATGGCTCTCAAAATCGCAGTGCAAATGGATCCGATCCAGCGGATCAGCATCAAAGGGGATTCGACCTTTGCCCTTCTACTGGAAGCGCAAAAACGCGGGCATCAGCTTGCCTACTACACGCCTGACCGGCTGGTCTTGCTTGACGGCCGCGTGTTCGCGCACGTCGAATCCCTCAGCGTAAGGGACAAGGTCGGCGACCATTTTGCACTGGATGAGCCGCGGCGGGTGGAGCTTGCCGAATTCGACGTCGTGCTGCTGCGCCAGGATCCTCCGTTCGATCTGGCCTATGTGACCACCACGCACCTGCTTGAGCGCATCCAACCCAGGACGCTCGTGGTCAACGACCCGGCACACGTGCGCAACGCGCCGGAGAAGGTTTTCGTCACCGAGTTTCCCGAGCTGATGCCGCCAACCTTGCTGTCGCGCGATCTCGCCGAGATCAAAGCCTTTCGCGCACAGCACGGCGATATCGTGATGAAGCCGCTTTACGGCAAAGGCGGCGAAGCCGTATTCCGCCTTGCCCGCGAGGACCTCAACTTTGGTTCTCTTTACGATCTGTTTGCAGCCACTTTTCGTGAGCAATGGGTGGTGCAGAAATTCCTGCCGAACATCAAGCACGGCGACAAACGCATCATCCTGGTGGATGGCGAATACGCCGGTGCCGTCAACCGCGTTCCAGCCGCCGACGATCTGCGATCCAATATGGTGCGCGGCGGCGTGCCGGCCGCCACCGAGCTGACCAAACGCGAGGCCGACATCTGCAAGCGCATCGGCCCGGCCTTGCGCCAGCGCGGCTTGCTGTTCGTCGGCATCGACGTAATCGACGGTTACCTCACCGAGATCAATGTCACCTCGCCGACCGGAATTCGCGCCATCAAGAATCTTGGCGGGCCCGATATCGCGGCATTGATCTGGGACAAGATCGAGGCGAAGCGGCGCGCATGATCCCGAAAAGCTGTGCGGTGAGACCATGAGTTTTGCCCTCACCATCGCCACCACCGACTACGACCACTTCCGCGATTTCCGTCTTGGCCTGGTTCGCGCGGAAGGCATTGAGGTAAATTGGCTCACGCTTGGCCATCACGAGATTTTTTCCCGCTTTACTTTCAACCGCGAATGGGACGTCTCCGAGTTCTCGTTCGCCAAGTTCGCCGCGCAGATCACGCGCGCGGACACCGACATTGTCGGCCTGCCCGTCTACGCTTCGCGGCTGTTCCGCTTTGCCTCGTTTTATGTGAACCGCAAGGCGGGCATCAAGACCGCCAGGGATCTGCGCGGGAAACGCATCGGCGTGCCGGAATGGGCGCATACCGCTGCGGTCTACATGCGGGGCTGGTTGATGGATGAGGGCATCGCGCTCTCCGAGATCGACTGGAAGCAAGCCGGCACCAACGAGGCCGGGCGTATCGAAAAGGTCGAGCTGTCGCTGCCGAAAGGCGTCAAACTCACATCGTTACCGGAGAAAACGCTGAGCGGCATGATTGCCTCGGGCGAGCTCGATTGCGTCATCATCGCGCGGCCGCCCAATTCATTTCGGGAAAAACATCCGGACGTAGTGCGTCTGTTTCCCGATTTTGAGGCCATAGAGCAGCGCTACTACGAACAAACGCATGTCTATCCGATCATGCACGTCATTACGATGCGAAAGTCTGTCCTCGACGGCCGGCCCTGGGTAGCGCGCAATCTTTATAACGCGTTTGAGGAATCGAAGCGTCGCAGTCTTGAGCGTCTTCTCGATCCTGCGGTGTCGCGCTATCCGGTGCCGTGGCTGACGAATTATACGATGCGCATGCAGCAGATGTTTGGAGGCGATCTGTTCCCCTACGGCATCGACGCGAACCGGCCTACTCTGGAATTGTTTTTGCGCTATGCGCACGAGCAGGGCATCGCGCAGAGACTCGTCAAGCCGGAAGACATTTTCCCCACCGGCATCATGGCGTCGGTGAAGATCTAAGCTATTGCTGCGCGCGTTTCATCGCTTCGGCGCGAATGTCAGGCTTAGTGACTGTCATCAAATCGATTGGCGTCTTCAGATTGCCTGCCTTCACCAGTTCGTTTTGCATCCAGTTCAACTTCTCGAGCGGCAATGCGATCGTCGGATCAATCGCGTTCTGCTTGAGCGTATCGTCAAACGCATAGGCCGGGCGCGGATCATCCGGTTTTGCGTGAATGGTATCCTGCGTCAGTCTTATCGTTTCATCACGATGACTGACCGCAAATTTCATCGCCTCGATTTCAGCCGCCAGAAAACCGACGGCGTCCGCGCGGCGCTCGGCAATGGTCTTTCCCGTCATGGTCAGGCATAGCCGCACATAGTTCGGCAATGCTTCGTGCCCCGCGACCAGCATCTTCACATCCTTGGGCGCGACCGCCATAAATTCCGCTGCGACGATGCCGGCATCGGCGACACCGGCAGCCACTGCCTTGAAGCGATCGAGATCGCCTCCGAGATTTGCGAAGCGCACGTCGGACTGCGCAATCTTGTGCTGCTCGAGGATCGCGTTGACCAGCAAATTGGGCAGCGATCCCGGCGCTGCCACTGCGATCGTCTTGCCCTTGAGGTCTTCCACTTTGCTGATGGCCGATCTCACCATCAGCCCGTGCGGCACGCCCGGCCAGTCGCAACCGAGAATCTTGATATCGGCGCCACGCGCGCCCGCCAGAATCGCCGCACCCGGACTCGACTCAATGCTGTCGAGCTCGCCGGCAAGAAGCGCCTTATGGGCGGTCGCGCCGTTCTTCAAACTGACGATCTCGACCTTGAGGCCTTGCCTGGATGCAAAATCGCGTTGCCCGACCATCACCATGAAACCGGCATCGCCCTTCGGTTCGATGACCCCGTGCTTCCACGGTTTGAGCTCCTGACCCCGGCTTGCGGTCGCGACGGCCGTTAGCAGGAGCGCAATACTGAGACCTCTCAGAAAGGTCATGACGTTCTCCGGTGGCTTCGAACGCTATGATCAACAGGCAAAAGTCTGAGATCAATCAATTCCTTGGGCCCAACGGGGTGAAATAATGTTCATGAATCGTTCTTGTACGCGTGGCGCTACTACTATAGCGTGTATCAGGCGAGGTGCGGTTGCATGGTCCAGCGCGTTTCCACTGTGGCGTTTGAGGGCATCGAAGCCCGTGCGGTCGACGTGCAGGTGCAGGTCGCCCCGGGTTTGCCCGCGTTCAATATCGTCGGCCTGCCCGACAAGGCCGTCTCGGAAGCCAGGGAGCGGGTGCGCGCGGCGTTGGTCGCTTCCGGCCTCGCGCTTCCGGCGCGGCGCATCACCGTCAATCTTGCGCCCGCGGACCTTCCGAAAGAAGGCAGTCACTATGACTTGCCGATCGCGCTCGGCCTCATGGCGGCGATCGGCGGCATTCCGCACGATGCGCTGAACAGCTTCACCGTATTGGGTGAGCTCGGCCTCGATGGCTCGATCGCCGCGGTCGCCGGCGTATTGCCCGCAGCAATCGGCGCCAACGGGCGCGGGCAAGGGTTGATCTGTCCGCACGCATGCGGGCCGGAAGCGGCCTGGGCAAGTCCCGAGATCGAGATCGTCGCCGCGCAGTCGCTGATCCAGCTCGCCAATCATTTCAAGGGCACGCAAGTGCTGGCGCGGCCGCAGCCGAAAATCCACGAGCGCGAGGGCGTGCCGGTCGATCTCGCCGACATCAAGGGACAGGAAAGCGCCAAGCGCGCGCTCGAGGTCGCCGCGGCTGGCGGACATAACCTTCTGATGGTGGGCCCGCCGGGCGCCGGCAAATCGATGCTCGCGGCGCGGCTGCCGACAATCCTGCCGCAACTCTCGCCAGCCGAATTGCTGGAAGTCTCAATGATCGCATCGATCGCCGGCAAAATCGAAGGCGGCGCCTTGACCAATCAGCGGCCGTTCCGCTCGCCACATCATTCGGCGTCGATGCCGGCATTGGTCGGCGGTGGGCTGCGTGCGCGCCCGGGCGAAATCTCGCTCGCGCATAATGGCGTGCTGTTTCTCGACGAGCTTCCGGAATTTTCCGGCCAGGTGCTCGATTCACTTCGTCAACCGCTGGAAACCGGGGAAGTCGCGATCGCGCGGGCCAATCACCGCATTACCTATCCGGCGCGGTTCATGCTGGTGGCGGCGATGAATCCCTGCCGCTGCGGGCGCGCCAACGATCCCGGCTTCTCATGCAAACGCGGGACGAATATCCGGTGCGCAGCCGAATACCAGAGCCGGCTGTCCGGTCCGCTGCTCGATCGCATCGATCTGCATATCGAGGTGCCTGCCGTCACAGCCGCCGATTTGATCCTGCCGCCGCCAAGCGAAGGCAGCCGCGAGGTTGCGGCGCGGGTCGCCCGCGCACGCGATATCCAGGCCGCGCGTTACGCGTCCATGGGCCTGGACGGCCTGCGAACGAATGCGCAGGTGAGCGGACCGACGCTTGAACAGGTGGCGCAGGCAGATACCGCCGGCATGACGTTGCTGCGCGACGCGGCCGACTCCATGCGCCTGTCAGCCCGCGGCTATCACCGCGTATTGCGGGTCGCGCGCACGCTCGCCGATCTCGATGCCGCGGAACGTGTGGGCCGTGTCCATCTTGCGGAAGCCCTGTCCTACCGGGCCCTGGCCGACGAGCTGCGCAACGCGGCGTAAGTAATATGACAATCGACTCCGGTAGCGCGCGCTTTACGTCCTTTTAACCACGTTCGCGCGAACGGCCTGCGTTCAATTGCACTGGAATGAAATCGCAAGATTCGGGGCGCCAAATGGGCTTCCCGCGGGCAACCGACGCTTACAGCGGTACCGGACCTGACGGCGCTGGATTTCTGGGCGGATGCACCTGCAAATCGCGACCATCGATCTGACAATTTACGCCGTCGCCGGCGCGTTCATCATCGCTTTATGCGCGGCTGTCGCATTCGCAATGCTGTGGCGCGCGAGCACCGCGGCGCTGCGCGCATCGGAAGCGCGCAACGAAGAACTGTCCGATCGCAATTGGGAGCTGCGCGAAGCGGAAGAACGGGCTCGTAATTTTCTGGAAGCGCAAGGCGATATCATCGTACGCCGGGATGGCACCGGTTTCATCACATACGCGAACGACGCTTTCTGCGCGCTGATGGACCAACCGCGCGCGGCCTTGATTGGCAGCGCTCTCGAATTGCCTGTTCTTGAATACGGTCCGGTTGTTGTCCAACCGGATGGCACGCGCGCGCACGACCAGCAGATTGCCTGTGGCAGTGCCGCGCGCTGGATCGCCTGGCGAGAAGTTGCGGTGCACGGAAACACCGGCACCGAAGTACAGAGCGTCGGGCGAGAGGTCACCAGCCGGGTCGAGGCCGAGCGCGGCCTCGAAATAGCGCGCGATCAGGCTGAAGCCGCGAACCGTGCCAAATCGCGCTTCCTTGCCATGGTCAGCCACGAAATCCGTACGCCGCTCAATGGCATCCTTGGCATGGCCGATTTGCTGCTGGATACGCCCCTAACGCCCGAGCAGCTCACATATACCAAGGCGGCGAAGACGTCGGGTGAAACCCTGCTGTCGCTGATCGAGGAGATCCTGGATTTCTCAAAGATCGAAGCCGGCAAACTCAACCTGGAAGCGCGCCCGTTTACGCTCACGACCATGGTCGAAGAAGCGATCGAACTTATGGCTCCGCGCGCGCAAGCGAAGGGAATCGAGATTGCCTCGTTCGTGGACGAACGCCTGCCGACGCAAGTGGTCGGCGACGCAGCACGCCTGCGGCAGGTTTTGCTCAACCTCGTCGGCAACGCCATCAAGTTCACCGATAAAGGCGGCGTGGCGGTTGTCGTCGAGCAGGGGGATGTCGAAAACGAAATTCGCTTTGAGGTGCGCGATACCGGGATCGGCCTGAAGGACGAAGACCTGACGCGCATCTTTCTTGACTTCGAACAAGCGGACGGATCCTCCACGCGCAAGTTCGGCGGCACTGGTCTGGGGCTTGCAATCTCCAAACGTATCGTTGAGCGCATGGATGGACGCATCTACGCAACAAGCAAGGAGAGCGCAGGCTCGACCTTCAAGGTCGGCATACCGCTCATGCCGGCGCCGGATGCGCACGACACGAATTTCACGCCACCCGATCTTGGCCACGCAGCCGTGATTATTGTTGCAGCCGCGGAAATCGAAGCATCTTTGCTGGCACGGCGGCTTGGGCGTTGGGGCGCCAGGACCTGCGTGGCAATTGACGAGAGAATCGCTACCGCATTATTGCCGGAACGTTCGTGGGATGCGCTGCTGGTCGACTATCCAATGGTGTCCTCGCTTATCGCGAGCGGCGATCTCGTCAAATATCGCATCCCGAAGCGCATCGCGCTCATTCGCCCGGGCGATCGCCATGAGCTCCCGGCGTTGAAAGCGGCCGGCTTCACAGGCTATCTGGTCAAGCCGGTGCGCGCTGTCTCGCTCGCAGCGCGGCTCACCGAAGACGATACGTTCGAACATTCGCCGGCTGAAATCGCCATCGAAGCCGCCGAAGCATCGGCTCCCAATGCCAAAGGTCTGTCGATCCTTGTCGCCGAGGATAATGAGATCAACGCGCTGTTGGCGCGGGCATTGCTGACGCGTCTTGGCCATCGTCCAACCATTGCAAGCAACGGTGAGGCCGCCGTTGAATCCTGGCTGGCGGCGCGGGCCGCCGGTGCTTCCTACGATCTGGTGCTGATGGATGTGCAGATGCCAGGCATGGATGGTCTGGAGGCGGCGCGTCACATCCGCGCCGCGGAGGCACAGGCGGGCAACAAGCGTACGCACATGCTGGCGCTCAGCGCCAATGTCCAGACCGAAGACCATGATGCAGCACTCGCCGCCGGACTGGATGGTCTGCTGGTAAAGCCGCTCGATCGCGAGCGGCTGCGCGAGGTCTTGAAGGCGGCGTCGACCGGAACATCTAGCCCGCTTGCAGCCTGACCCGGGTTTCCCCACACTGTCATAATTCCGTGGTCGGCCCGTGGTGTAGGGGGACACCGGCGATCCACCAATGATTCGCCCCGCTGGAAAAAAAGGCCGGACGCACCGTTTCCGCGTATTTGACGCCGAAAAGGACCTCAATGCCCATCGCCACCCGCGACTCCATCCAGCCTCAGCGCAGCCTGTTCGAGCGGTTTCGGCCGACGCCCGCTGGTCATGGAATACCAGGCATTATTTCGTCGCTTCAGGCATATGGCGGCTTGCAAGCCTGGGCGGCCCGCACGCACGGGCCCTCGCAGAGCCTGGGCCGCATCGGCTCGCTTGAAGTGCGCCTGGCGCAGACCGCCGCCGAAGTGCGGCAAGCGCAGAAATTGCGCTATCGCGTTTTTTATCAGGAAGGGGCGGCTATCCCCAACCCGGCGCGATTGTTCGCGCGCCGGGACATCGATGGCTATGACGCGATCTGCGACCACCTGCTGGTCGTTGACCATGCCGCGTGCGATCGCAGCGTACTGAACCGGCCGACGGTCGTCGGCACTTACCGGCTGTTACGTCAGCCGCTCGCTGAAGATTACGGTGGTTTCTACACAGCCGGCGAATTCGACATCAGCACTGTCATCGCACGTCATGGCAGCCTGCAATTTCTCGAGCTCGGCCGTTCCTGCGTGCTCGCACCCTACCGCAACAAGCGCACAGTCGAGCTTCTCTGGCATGGGATCCATGCCTACATTTTGCAGAATCGATGCGACGTGATGTTTGGATGCGCGAGTCTCGACGGCACCGATCCCGAGCGTCTCGCACTGCCTCTGTCGTTCCTGCATCACTATGCGCCGGCACCGGACCTGTGGCGCGCGCGGGCGCTGCCCGCGCGATACGTCGAGATGAACCGGATGTCGAAGGAAGTGATCGATCCCAAGGATGCGCTGCGTGCGCTACCGCCGCTGATCAAAGGCTATCTGCGGCTCGGCGCGTATATCGGCGACGGCGCGGTCATCGATCATGAATTCGGGACTACCGACGTATTGATCGTCCTGCCGGTGTCGGCGATCAAGAAACGCTATTTTGAGCATTTCGATCTCAGCCGCCGCGCGGCGTGATCACAACCGCCGCAACGAGACGTTCTCGACCGAGTGGCTTTCACTTTTTTTCAATATCAGATCGGCCCGTTGCCGGGTTGGCAGAATATTTTCGTGGAGATTGAGCAAATTGATGCGCGACCAAATGGATGACGCGGTTTCGGTCGCCTCCTCGTCCGACAAATTCGAGTAGCGATGAAAATAGGATTTCGGGTCACGAAACGCCGTACCGCGCAAGGTGAGAAACCGGTCGACATACCATGACTTGAGGACATCCTCGTCGGCGTCCAGATAAACCGAGAAATCAAAAAAATCCGAGACGAACGGAATTGCCTTGCCGTCTTTCGGCAGCCGGCCGGTTTGCAACACGTTCAAACCTTCGACGATGAGAATATCCGGTCTGTCGACCTCGATCGTCTGGTTGGGCATGACGTCATAAATCAAATGCGAATAGATCGGCGCCCGCGCAGGACGCCGCCCGGCCTTTACATCGGAAAGAAAGCGCAGCAATGCCGGCAGATCGTAACTCTCCGGAAAGCCTTTCTTTTCCATCAGGCCTTCGCGTTCCAGAACCGCGTTCGGATAAAGAAACCCGTCCGTCGTGATCAAATCGACCTTGGGCACATTCGGCCAGCGTGCCAGCAGAGCTTGCAGCACGCGCGCCGTGGTCGACTTGCCGACCGCCACAGAACCGGCAACGCCGATGATGTAAGGCATCTTTGCATCCTCGGTGCCGAGGAAGCGCTGTTGTGCGCGGAATAGCCGTTGGGTCGCAGCCACATACATGGACAGCAGCCGTGACAGCGGCAAATAAATCTCTTCCACCTCCGCCATATCGAGCCGGTCGTGCAACGAACGCAGACGCGTGACCTCTTCCGGGCTCAACGTCATCGGCGTGTCTTCGCGCAACATTGCCCATTTCTCGCGCGAAAAAGTGCGATAGGGCGACAGATTTTCTTCGGTGCGCTGTTCCATCATTGCGACGAGCCGCTAGAGCATGATCGGTTTTTGGAAAAGATCATGCTCAATTCTTGGATGAACGCGAGGCTTTTTCCTCGTGCCCGGTTTGCGCCATCCGCTTTTCAAGCTCTGCCTCGACTTCCGCAAGCGTAACCCCACGGACTTCGAGCAGCACCAGCAGATGATAAAGAAGATCGGCGGTTTCCGCGACCAACCGCTTCTTGTCTTCCTGGACCGCAGCCAATCCGGTTTCGATCGCCTCTTCGCCCAGTTTCTTGGCACAATGAGCGACGCCTTTATCGATCAGCGCGCGGGTATAAGACTCCGTCACGCTGGCCTTGGCGCGTTCGTGGACCCGCTTTTCCAGATCGGCCAGGGTGAACTTGCTCATGAAGGCCTCTTTGCGCGGCTCAATAGCACCGTTGCGGCTAATGATCGAGCCGCATCGGCAGACCCGCCTTTGCCATATAGGATTTGGCCTCGCGCACGCTGTGGGCGCCGAAGTGGAAGATTGAGGCCGCCAGCACTGCGGTGGCGTGGCCGTCGCGGATGCCCTCAACCATATGCTCGAGCGTCCCCACCCCGCCCGAGGCAATGACCGGCACGCTGATCGCATCCGCGATCGCCCGGGTGAGCGGAATATCGTAGCCCGTCTTGGTGCCGTCGCGATCCATCGATGTCAGGAGTATCTCGCCGGCCCCCAGCGCGACAACGTCCCTGGCGTAGGCGACAGCATCCAGACCGGTCGGATTGCGGCCACCATGGGTGAAGATCTCCCAGCGGTCTTTTTCACCCGCCTTCGATACCTTCTTGGCGTCAATCGCAACGACGATGCATTGGTCGCCGAATTTCTCGGCTGCCTCTTTCACGAAGTTACGGCGATCGACCGCGGCGGTATTGATCGACACCTTGTCGGCGCCGCACGTGAGCAGCTTGCGAATATCATCCACCGTGCGCACCCCGCCGCCGACCGTCAACGGCATGAAGCAGGCTTCCGCCGTGCGTGTCACCACGTCATAGATCGTGTCGCGGTTTTCATGGCTCGCGGTGATATCGAGGAAACAAAGCTCGTCCGCACCGGCCGCATCGTACGCGATAGCGGCCTCCACCGGATCGCCGGCATCGCGCAGATTGACGAAATTGACCCCCTTGACCACGCGGCCGTCTTTCACGTCGAGGCAAGGAATGACGCGGACCTTGAACATCAGGCTGCTGTCCTCGCAGCGTGGATCAGTTTGAGCGCCTCCGCGGCGTCCAGCCGGCCGTCGTAGAGCGCGCGGCCGGCGATGGCGCCGGCAAGCTTCTTTGCGTTCGGCGCCAGCAATCTCCGGATGTCCTCGATCGAGGCAAGGCCACCCGAGGCAATCACCGGAATGGAGATCGCGTCGGCTAGGCCAATGGTTGCATCGAGATTGAGACCTTGCAGCATGCCGTCACGCGCGATGTCGGTATAGATGATCGCCGCAACACCGACGTCTTCGAAGCGCCGCGCTATGTCGAGCACCGACAATTGCGAGGTTTCCGCCCAACCTTCGACCGCCACTTTGCCATCGCGCGCATCGAGTCCCACCGCGACGCGGCCGGGATAGTCGCGCGCCGCCTGTTTGACGAAGGGTGGATCGCGCACTGCGGCGGTGCCGACGATGACGCGCTTAACGCCTTTGTCCAGCCAGCTTTCGACGGTCGCCGTATCGCGCACGCCGCCACCGAGCTGCACCGGGATTTTCACCGTTTCGAGAATACGGTCGACTGCGGCCGCATTCATCGGTTTGCCGGCAAAGGCGCCGTCGAGATCGACGATGTGGAGATATTCGAAGCCCTGTTGCTCGAAGGCGCGCGCTTGCACAGCCGGATCGCGATGGAAAACGGTCGCACGTTTCATGTCGCCCTGCTCCAGCCGCACAGCGAGACCTTCCTTGAGGTCGATTGCGGGAAACAGAATCACGGTGCCCACTTCAAAAAATTCGCGATCAGCGCGAGACCGAGCCGTTGGCTCTTTTCCGGATGGAACTGCGTACCAACCATGTTGTCACGCCCGACGATGGCTGTGATCGGGCCGCCATAGTCCGCCTGCGCCACCAGGTCAGCGCGCTGTGCAGTTCTCAACTCGTACGAATGTACGAAATACGCATGCAGGCCATCCGGGCCGAGCGGAATATCCTCGAGCAACGGATGGGTTTTCAGCATGTTGAGCGTGTTCCAGCCCATGTGCGGAATTTTCAAATCCGGATCGGACGGCTTGATGCGATCGACTTCGCCGGCGATCCAGCCGAGGCCCGGTGTCACCTGATATTCGCGGCCGCGCTCCGCCATCAATTGCATGCCGACGCAGATTCCAAAGAAGGGGCGCCCGTTCTTGCGCACGCTTTGTTCGAGTGCATCAACCATGCCCGAAATTTCATCAAGGCCGCGCCGGCAATCGGCGAATGCGCCGACGCCGGGGAGCACGATGCGGTCGGCGAGCACGACCTTCTCGGGATCGCTTGTCACCGCAATCGGCTGCTGGTGTCCGCTTTCACGCGCGGCGCGTTCGAATGCCTTGGCCGCGGAATGCAGGTTTCCGGAACCGTAATCGATGATCACGACGCTCACCGTTGCGCTCCCGGTTCCGGGAACAAGCCGATGACATCGGACGCCGACGGTGGGCCGCGCCGCACCGGCGTTGAATATTTTGATTCGGGTGGGGCCGAAGCTTTTTCGGCCTGCTTGCTCCATTCGGCGAAAAAGCGGCGCTCGGCCATTTCGGCGTCCTCGCCGACCACGAAGCCAAGCGTTGTCCAGCCGCGGCGGGAGAGAGTCCAGCGCCACACGCTGGACGCCTCGAAACCCATCAACAAGGCGATGAGCAATCCGACCAGAAACTGCGTACTGGCCGGCGCGCGCACGAAAACAAGTCCGGCGCTGACCAGCCCGTAGCCGACGATATAGATGACGAAGGCGAGCCACAGCCGGTGCAACAGCAGCCACAGCGGCGCCAGCAGGAAGGCCCACATATAAAAGCCGTCACGTACAAACCGGAAGCGTTCGGGGGCGCCGGTTGTCGCGCTCGTTGCCTCATCCTGACGTGGCGGCGGTGCGTGCACCGTGTACGTGGGCATCGTGCTGGTCCTGTCTGCCTGTCCTCATATATAGCTGTGGTGGCAAGTGAATTCAGTAGCCGCGGAGGCCGGCAATATCGTCGTGCCGAGCGGTTATTGCGTCGTCCGCTCGGCGGGCAGCGAGACGCTATCCGCCCAGCGAGCCTTTGGTCGAAGGCACTTGACCCTTGGTGCGCGGATCGATCGCCACGGCGACCCGCAACGCGCGCGCCAGGCCTTTAAAACAGGACTCGGCGATATGGTGATCGTTGCTGCCGTACAGCGTTTCGGCGTGCAACGTGATGCCGGCGTTCATGGCGAAGGCCTGAAACCATTCCTGCACCAGCTCGGTGTCGAATTCGCCGACCTTGTCGCGCACGAACTCGGCCTTGAACACCAGGAACGGGCGTCCGGAAATATCAATGGCGACGCGCGTCAGTGCCTCATCCATGGGCACATGCACATCGGCGTAGCGCGTGATGCCTTTCATGTCGCCGAGCGCCTGCTTCACCGCCTGACCGAGCGCGATACCGACGTCCTCGGTGGTGTGATGATGATCTATATGAAGATCACCCTTGGCCTTGATCGTGATATCCACCCCCGAATGACGCGCGAACAGGTCAAGCATATGGTCGAGGAAGCCGATGCCGGTCGCGACCGATGCGCGGCCTGATCCGTCCAGGTCGACTTCAACCTCTACGTCAGTTTCTTTGGTCTTCCGCTTTACGGTGCTCTTGCGCATGAAAATATCCTTTATTCGCGCGCCTTTTATCAGGGGTTTAGCGGATTCGCCACATCCGTTGCGAACGGTTTGCATAAACGTGGCATCGTGCCTAGATGACGCAGATTGCGGGGGCCAAAGCGTATGTCACCGAACGAACTTGCCTCCTGGCATGGCACGACTGTCCTAACCGTTCGCAAGGGCGGTAACGTGGTCATTGGTGGCGATGGTCAAGTATCGATCGGCCAGACCATTATCAAATCCAACGCCAAGAAGGTTCGCCGCCTTGGCAAGGGCGACGTGATCGGTGGATTCGCCGGCGCGACCGCTGACGCGTTCACTCTTTTCGAGCGCCTCGAAGCCAAACTCGAACAATACCCCGGACAGCTCACTCGTGCCGCGGTCGAACTTGCAAAGGACTGGCGCACCGATCGCTATCTGCGCCGTCTTGAAGCCATGATGATCGTCGCTGACGCCAATGTTTCGTTGGTCCTCACCGGAACAGGCGATGTGTTGGAGCCCGAAAATGGAGTCATTGGCATTGGGTCTGGCGGCAATTATGCACTCGCTTCAGCTCGCGCGCTGCTCGATGGGCCACTCGACGCCGAGGCTATCGTTCGAAAGTCGCTTGATGTCGCCGCCGAGATTTGCGTATTCACCAATCGCAATGTCACAATCGAATCCCTAAAAGCGTAAGCGAGTATTCGCGTTGACCGACTTCTCTCCCCGCGAAATCGTTTCCGAACTTGACCGCTACATCGTCGGTCAGAGCGATGCAAAACGCGCAGTGGCTATCGCCCTGCGCAATCGCTGGCGCCGATTGCAGCTCGACGAAAAACTGCGCGAGGAAGTTCTTCCAAAGAATATCCTGATGATCGGCCCAACCGGTGTCGGCAAAACCGAGATTTCCCGCCGCCTGGCCAAACTTGCCGGCGCGCCATTCCTTAAAGTCGAAGCGACCAAATTTACCGAAGTTGGCTATGTCGGCCGTGATGTCGAACAGATCGTTCGTGACTTGGTCGAGATCGGCATTGCGCTCGTCCGCGAAAGGAAGCGAAAAGACGTGCAGGCGCGAGCTGAGCAGGCAGCGGAAGAACGCGTGCTTAATGCCCTCGTCGGGCCGGGGGCAAGCCCGGCGACACGCGAGAGCTTCCGTAAGAAGCTGCGCGATGGTGAACTTGACGGCAAAGAGATTGAAATCGAGGTGCAGGCCGGCGGTGGCGGTATGCCAATGTTCGAAATTCCGGGCATGCCGGGCGCGCAAATGGGCGCCATTAATATCGGCGACATTTTCGGAAAGCTGGGTGGCGGCCGCACCAAGACGCGCCGTGTCACGGTCGAAGAATCGCACGGTATTCTGGTCAACGAAGAATCCGACAAACTCCTCGACAACGAACAGTTGGTACAGGAGTCGATTCGCTCCGTCGAACAAAACGGGATTGTTTTCCTTGATGAGATCGACAAGATAGCCGGCCGCGAGGGGCTACGCGGCGCCGATGTGTCGCGCGAAGGCGTACAGCGCGATCTGCTGCCGCTGATCGAGGGTACTACCGTCAACACCAAACACGGACCGGTAAAAACCGATCACATTTTATTCGTCGCGTCAGGTGCATTCCACATTTCCAAGCCGTCGGATTTGCTGCCCGAGTTGCAGGGCCGGCTGCCGATTCGCGTCGAGCTCAAGGCTCTTACCCGCGATGACTTCCGGCGCATTCTTACCGAACCAGAAGCCTCGCTGATCAAGCAATACGTAGCGCTGATGGCGACTGAAGGAGTCGTCCTTGAATTCAGCGAGGATGCGATCGATGCCATCGCCGACATCGCGGTGGCCGTCAATTCCAGCATCGAGAACATCGGTGCCCGACGTCTTCAAACCGTGATGGAGCGGGTGCTCGACGAAATATCATTTGCGGCTCCCGATCGTTCTGGTGAAACGGTCAAAATCGACGCTGCGTATGTGCAGAAACATATCGGCGATCTGGCAAAGAATGCGGATTTGAGCCGATTTATTCTTTG
>Ga0335077_10003832_pt1 | contig 18266 bp, 15 predicted proteins | sample Lox_Sample_31_FD_207151 | JGI IMG/M metagenome (GOLD analysis project Ga0335077, IMG submission 207151) | Soil microbial communities from Loxahatchee National Wildlife Refuge, Florida, United States - Lox_Sample_3.1 | ecosystem: Environmental > Terrestrial > Soil > Wetlands | place: USA... | reverse complement strand
ATTCTCGCTTAGTGCGATGCTGGATAACGTTGCCGCTCCAATCAGGGTTCCGGTCGTGATCGCGCTTCGGCCGATCACGGTACGATACAGGGCCCGCAGAAAATCGAATCCCGTGATAATCGTCCCCGAAACCGACAGGACCAGAATTGGAGCAGCAAGCGGGCCGCCTCCTACTGCTCCCCACACCAACCGGCTGAAGAGAATCAGCGATAGTTTGACGCCTCCGAGAACTAGTTTGTGGATCAGCGTGCGGACCCTTCGATCCGAAGTGCCCCGCAATTTCCGGTAAGCCAGATCGCTGACCGGGCCCCGTTGGAGAGCCTTACGAACGATTGAGATGACCTCGGGTTGTCTATGCGAGGGATGCCACTTGATCAAAATCCGTCCAGTGAGCGGATTCACCTTGACTTGGAGCACCCCCGATTCCTTTCGGAGAGCGAGTTCCACGGCTGCGGCGAGGCGCGGGCGGGAATCAAGCGCTGGAACCCTCCAGCGCTGCCGTCCCGGGACATCAGACAGGAGAGTGATTTCGGGAATGCGGGCAACCGCCTGCTGCATTAGTTCTGACGCTCCGTCCCGGCCTGGTCCAGATCGGCGCGTGCTTCATCTACCAACTTCTGCATTTCGCCGCACGCGGCGGCGCCCGCGGACTGGATCTTGCGCTTCATCACAATCCCACCCTTAACGAGTCCGCGAAAAGCCGGGCGCAAACGAGCGCTCCGGCCGGCAACCCCGCCCGCAAACACGCCAATGATAAGTGTCCCAATCACATGATGCATTGCGCTTGCCTCTCTCAATTCGTCTTCGTCTGATCGCCTTTTCCTTCGCTATCGAGGTCGGCTTGCGCCTCGCTAGCGATATCCTCGAACTCTTCCTTTACATTCGAGGCGACCTTCTTCGCATACCGTCCTACGCGAATACCGCCCTTCACCGCGCTTCTTGCGGCCGGACGCAACATCGGGGCGAAGAGTGCGAAGACGACGCCGGATGCCGCCCCCCAGAAGTAGGCGCTCTTCCGGCCCGCGGTCGTCCCTCGCCCTTTGTTTGTGGTCTGCGGACTCTCCGTCGAAACCTGTCCGCCTTGTTCGTGACTTTCGTGACTCAAGGTAGGTTCTCCTTTTCAAACTCGCTGTGTCCGCCGGAGGCCGGCCGCTCCGTGGCGTGTGCCAGAGCATTAAAGACCAGTTCCATCACATGCTGGTCCGCCAGCGCGTAGTTGATGTGTTTGCCGCGCCGCCGTCTCAAGATGATGTTCTCGGATCGAAGCACGCGCAAACGCTGCGAAATGGTGGACAAGGACTCCCGCTCGGAAGCGGCCAGTTCGGTGACACACATTTCGCCTTGGGCCAGACGCGACAACAGGCGAAGGCGGGACGGCTCACCGATGGCCCGGAACAGGCGGGAGGCCCTTTCTAAGGCCGCTTCATCTACAAGCGGTCTCCGGACTGATTCGACACCGTGTTCATCTACTGTGCAGGACGGTTCGACTCTGTCGTGTTCGCTCGTCATCGAAACCTCATCCTAGCAACACTTGCACATATGTTCAAGTGAAAAAATGGGCGACTTGAGGAAGACTCGGCGACCGGGCGCAATATGTCGCCAGCGGCCACTAAATGGCCGTAAACGGGATTGAGCAGTTGCAGTCCCTCTTCACTGCGGCCATACTTGGACAGTGGACCTGGTCAAAAAGCAAGGCGTGAAGGCGACGGACGGTAAGTTACGGAAACGCGTTCGGATTCCCGATGCGAAGTCCTTAGATCGCGCCTCCCGCCTATTCAAGGCGATCAGCGACGTTTCTCGCCTGCGCTTATTGGCGCTTCTGGCGCACGGGGAAGTCTGCGTGACCGACCTAGCGGAAACCGAGGGTGTGAATCTGTCGACCATCAGTCACCGCCTGAGAGTCCTTCGTAACGAGAATATCGTCCTACGCAGACGGCGGGGAAAACAGATCAACTATGCCCTTGCCGATCGACACATCCTGGATCTCGTGTTCAACTCCTTGGCTCACGCCGGCGAGGAGTCGGACCGCGATGCCGGTCGTCCAGAACCCAAATCGCGCACGCGGAGTTCCAAGCGCCACTCCGGATGACATCAGGTCGGACGTGCCAAATGGATCGAATCGTCATCTGCTTGTAAGGTCGGAGCTCGATCCCTGTCCGATTCGCTCCAAGACTTGATCCTTGAAGTCACGCTGTTGCTGCTCTGTTGCATTGGTCTGAGAGGCGTTTATGGCAGCCTCCCACGAACCGTACATGGCATTAGGAAGAGCGATCCATTTGGTCCCCCAGTGGTCCTGATACGGTGTGGCCAATTCGCGACGGCGGGCCACAGCGTTCGCCGCTCCTGACAGGAAGTCTCCCAAATCGTCGCCGAATAACAGGAGGATCCGAAAGCGTCCAGCGATAGCCGCGCGGCGCGTGGTCTTGTCGGTTCCCCAGCCCGGTTGTTGACCGGCGCAGTAGAGCGTGTCGATTTTCCGTTCAAACGGGAACCCGTCTTTTTCCAGGTTCGCGCGTGTGGCTGCCTTGAGGCTCACCGCTCGATTCGTCACGTAGAAAATGGTCACTCCTCGGGAGTGGGCGTAGGCGGTGAACTCGACGGCGCCCGGAAGTGCCTGCGCTTTGGCCTCGCGAACCCAAGCTTGCCATTGAATCTCGTCATATGTCCCGCCCTGTTTCGCCCGGCGCGCCTCAAAGGGGGAATTGTCGAGGATGGTTTCATCCACGTCCATAATGATCGCCGGAGGCAATCCACGGAAGGAATGGCCTTGTTGCTCGATCGCGGCGGTCCAATTCCGGTCTCGTAGCGCCTTGTCCAGCATTAAGCGCGCCAGGCGGTATGCCTGCAGAACTGCTCCATCGTGCTCCACTGCCGTGCCCGCCCAGAGCACGCTGTCGACTATCGATTCCTGTGCGCGGGCCGGCAACGCCGACAATAAGCACAGCACCAAGGCCAACATCCGAATGACTGAGCCTTTCACACGACCTCCGCGAAGAAGATTTTAGGACAAGCGCTTCGGGTCCACAGTGGCAAAACCAGATCCGACGCGCCCGCTCATTCCAAAATTGAGCCCGTTTGTGGATTTACAGGTCGGACGGTCCGATGGTCTGTGTAAGATTGAGCGGAGTCCAAAATCCGGGAAACTGCCCTGCGGCCGATGAATCTGTCGGAAGTTTTCATTCGACGCCCGATCGCCACCAGCCTGTTGATGACAGGAATCGCGCTCTTCGGAGTGATCGCATACCGGACTCTGCCGATCAGCGAACTGCCCACCGTCGCGTATCCCACCATCACGGTTACTGCGAATCTGCCTGGTGCTGACCCGGCGACAATGTCATCTTCGGTTGCGGCGGTTCTGGAGCGGCAATTTACAACCCTCGCCGGTCTGGATTCGATGACTTCAAGCAGTGGCACGGGAACCGTAAGCATTACCCTGCAGTTCAATCTGAACCGCGATATCGACAGCGCCGCCTCGGACTTGCAGTCGGCGATCGCCGCCGCTATGCCGCTGCTGCCACCCGGGATGCCGACTCCGCCCTCCTTCCGAAAAGCGAACCCATCCGACGACCCAATCATCAGCCTGGCACTGACCTCTGAGATTATTCCCGCGGTCCGGCTCGATGAGTATGCGGAAACCTTGATGGCTCCACAGATCTCCCGAATAACAGGGGTTTCGCAGGTCGAAATCCGCGGCTCGCAGAAGTACGCGGTGCGGATCCAGGTTGATCCGGATAAGCTGACTTCCAAGCGAATTGGTCTCAACGAGGTCAGCGCCGCGATACAGAATTGGAACGTTAACGTCCCAACCGGAACATTGCAGGGTCCGGCACGCGCCTACAACGTGATAGCAAACGGACAGCTCGTGAATGCCGAATCATTCCAGTCCATGATCGTCGCATGGCGCGGCGGGGCACCCGTCCGTCTGAAGGAGATCGCTACTGTCATTGACAGTGTGGAGAATACCCAGAACGTCTCGTTCTGGTCAACGGCGGACCGGGTGGAGCCGGCGATCACCGTGGCAGTCAGGCCGCAGCCCGACTCCAACATCGTGCAGACCGTCGATGCCGTGAAAACGCTGATCCCGGTGTTCGAGAAACAACTCCCGCCATCCATTCACCTGGCGGTTCAAGGCGACCGCTCGAAAACGATCCGTGAGGGAATCCAGGACATCCAGCACACCATGTGGCTCACGCTGATTCTGGTGATCGCCGTCATATTCGTGTTCCTGCGCAACGCCTCCGCCACGATCATCCCAAGCCTGGCGCTGCCGTTCGCACTTTTGGGCGCTTGCGGAATCATGGCACTCCTAAACTACAGCCTCGACAACCTATCGATGATGGCCCTAATCCTTTCGATTGGCTTCATCGTCGATGACGCGATCGTGATGCTCGAGAACATCACGCGCCACTTGGAGAAGGGCGAGGCGCCGTTCCAAGCGGCCCTTCTCGCGTCCAATGAGGTCGGGTTCACCATTGTTTCAATGACTCTGTCACTGGCAGCCGTGTTCCTCCCGGTTCTTTTCATGGGCGGAATTCTCGGCCGGCTTTTTCGGGAGTTCGCCGTGACCATCACTAGCGCCATCCTGATTTCCGGGCTGGTATCGATCACGTTGACCCCCATGCTGTGCAGCCGGTTTCTCAAGATTCAGAAGGACGGCACCGGCAATTGGATCGCAAAGGCAGCGGAGTGGCCCTTTCAGTGGGCGTTCCGGGTTTATTCCCGGAGCCTGCGCGCCGCTCTGCAATACCGGCCGGTGATGGCTTTGCTTTTCGTCGCTGTGATGGCAGGCACAACCTACCTGTTCGAGCGGGTACCCAAAGGATTTGTCCCGGATACTGACAGCGATCAGCTGAACCTGAACCTGATCACCTCCGAGGGCACCTCCTACTATCAGATGCTGGAGTATCAGAAGCGCGTGGCCGACATCGTCCGGCAAGATCCGAACGTAGACTCAGTCATTTCGAATCCCGGCGGCACAAATCGGGCCGGAATTTCAATTCTCTTGAAGCCTCACAGGTCGCGGAGGCTAGGTGCCGCGGCGGTGATTCAGGAACTTCGTCCAAAGCTTTCCCGCTTTCCGGGTTTCCAGGTGACTCTCGCAATGCCCGCTTCGCTGCGGTTCGGGGCCCGAACGGCAAGCAGCAGCTATCAACTGGAGGTGCGGGCCCTCGACACGGCTGAGTTGTACACACAAGCTCAGTTACTGAAGAAAGTCATCGAACGGGTGCCAGAGGTCTTGGAAGTGACCACAGATCTCGAAATGAAAAGCCCCCGCGTAACGGCCATAATCGACCGGGATCGCGCCGCAAGCTATGGCCTCAGTGCCATGGAAATCGAGCAATCCCTCTATGACGTCTTTGGTCCCAGCATCGCCTCGACCATCTACAAGCCCACCAATCAGTATCGCGTAATGATGGAGATGGACCCCAAGTACCAGTCGTTTCCGGATTACCTTTCGAAAATCTACTTCAAGGGCGGTGGCGGGCAGTTGGTGCCGCTCGATTCCATTGCGAAAATCGCGCCGGGTGTTGGCCCCCAAAGCATTGCTCATTCCGGGCAGCTTCCTTCCGTAACCATCGCTTTCAATGTCAAGCCTGGAGTTTCACTGGGGGTGGCGGTGGACAAGATCGAAGAAGTTTCGCGAAACACGCTGCCGGCAACAGTGACAACCCGGTTTGCCGGCACTGCTCAGGCTTTTCAGGATTCGCTCAAAAACCTCAAGCTACTGCTGCTGTTGGCGGTGCTGGTATCGTACATCGTGCTCGGCATCTTGTACGAGAGCTACGTGCATCCCCTGGTCATCCTGTCCGGTCTACCATCGGCTGCCGGGGGAGCCCTGCTGACCCTGATCCTTTTCCGGTCCGAGCTGAACGTTTACTCTTTCGTCGGGCTCATGATGCTTATCGGTATCGTGAAAAAGAACGCCATCATGCAGATCGATTTCGCGCTCAGTGCGCAGCGGAAGGACCGCTTGCCCGCTAAGGAGGCGATCTATAGTGGATGCCTAGTCCGCTTCCGGCCGATCATGATGACGACTGCTGCGGCGTTATTCGGGTCCATACCGCTGGCTCTCGGGTACGGATCAAGTGGCGACGCGCGCCGCCCATTGGGCCTCGCTGTGGTGGGCGGGCTGATGTTTTCGCAATTGATGACCTTGTACTTGACCCCCGTATTGTATACGTATCTCGCAAATCTCCAGGAATTCCTTGGCAGCAATGCAAAACTTGCGGCAGAAATGGCTGACGTACCGGCTCCAATCCAAAGTCAGGTGTTAGGAGATTGACCGCTCACGTCATCGGTAGCGCCGTTTGCGCAGTCCGCTTGCTCGCTTGCTCGAAAGTATTCGACATCGGGTTCCACCGATGGCAAAGTTGGACTGTACCTCCAAACGAGGGAAACCCCGCCTCGCTCACCCACGAGGCCGGCCGTTGCACTAGCCTAACGGCCGGCCTTGCCAATTTGACCCTAGAAGCCTCTTTTCTAACCAGTGCGATATTAGCACCCGGGACGGTAACGCCGACCACACACCGGCGGACATTCAAAGGGGGATCGTCTCGCGGGACAGGTTATTTGGCATCGCGTCGCCCGACTCTCTCGAGCTGAACCACTGGTAAAGAGCCGGCAGCAAGTAGAGGGTCAGCAGTGTGGACGTGATGAGACCGCCTATGACCACGGTGGCGAGCGGCCTTTGAATCTCCGCTCCTGTTTCAGTCGACAAAGCCATCGGCAAGAAGCCGATGCTGGCCACCAGAGCGGTGATCAGGACAGGCCGAAGGCGATCGACGGCTCCCTCGCGGATTGCCAGCTGTGTGGGCAATCCTTCCCGGCGCAACGAGTTGATGTAGCTGACAAGCACCACTCCGTTGAGTACCGCTACACCGAATAATGCTATGAAACCAATCGACGCGGACAGATTCAGGTTCAGTCCTCGCAACCACAGCGCGGCAACGCCCCCTACTAGCGCGAACGGAACGTTGAGAAGAATGAGGCAGGCTTGCCTGACGGAATGGAACGTGGCGAAGAGCAGGGAGAAGATGATCGCGATCGAAAGCGGCAGGACGAAGGTCAGCCGGCGATTCGCGCGTGCTTGATTCTCGAATTGGCCGCCCCACTGAATTTCGTAGCCGGCCGGAAGTTTAAAGGAGCGGGCTACCTTCTCCTGGGCCAATCCGACAAATCTCCCCAAATCGATGCCGCGGACATTCGTCTGGATCGCCACGCGGCGCTGCGCGTTTTCTCGGTAAATCACGTCCGGACCACGAACCGTTCGGACTTCTGCGACCTGATTCAGCGGGACGAGTTCGCCTCCGGGAGCACGCAGCACCAGATCCTGCAAGACGTTGGGATCGTTGCGCAACTTGTCCGCCAGCCGAACGGAAATCGGAAACCTCGCCCGACCATCGATCATTTCCGAAACCGGTTGCCCCCCCACTAACGTTTCAATGACTTCTTGAATGTCGGACACGTTCAGTCCGTAGCGCGCGAGCGCCGGTCGAATCAGGGTTAACTGCAACTCGGGAACGCCGGATATCGTCTCCATCTGCGTATCAGCGGCGCCTGGAATCGAAGAAACCAGCGCAACCATGCGCTTGCCTAATTCCTCCAAGGTGTTCAGATCGTCGCCAAAGATCTTAATAGCAACATCACCCCGAATACCCGTCACGGTCTCGTCCAATCGCATCTCCATCGGTTGAGTGAAACTATAGGTGACCCCCGGAATTTTCTGCAGCGATTCTGAAAGCTTCGAGATCATCTCTTGCTTGGTGCGGCAGCATTTCCATTGGCTTTTCGGAGCCAGCTGAAGGTAAGAATCTGATTCGTAAATTCCCATCGCCTCTGTCGCCACATCCGGTCTCCCGAGTTTCGTAACGAGCGCCGTTACCTCCGGGAAGCTTCGGATCGTGTTCGCGATTTCTTTGCTGGTGTCAATCGATTCGCTCAGCGAGATTCCGGGCAATCTGCGCGACGTGATCAGGATCGAACCCTCGTCAAGCTTCGGCATGAATTCAGTTCCGATGAAATGTAAGGAGACCACCGCGGCAACCACGAGCGCCGTGGCTAACACCACCAACAGGGGTCTGCGATTCAGGGCATAATCCAGCGAGCGCCGGTAGAAAGCCCGTAACCGTTGCAACTGTTGATACCACACCTCGGTGAATGCATTGCCTCGATTGGCTGTTGTCAGGAAATAGGCGGATAGCGCCGGCACGGCGGTGAGCGCCAGGAGCAGCGAGCCTAGCAGAGCGCAGCAAACCGTGATTGCCATAGGCCGGAACATCCTGCCCTCCAGACCCTGCAAGGTGAAGATCGGCAGATATACCGCGATAATAATGGCCACGCCAAACACGATTGGCCGCGCCACTTCCCGGGATGCCGTACGAACGGAGTCCACTAATGGGCGCCCCTGGCCGGCCTTCTCCAAATGGTGTACGGAATTCTCGATCATTACAACAGAGCCGTCAACCAGCATCCCGAAGTCGAGCGCGCCCAGGCTCATCAGATTCGCAGAGATGCCAAATACGGTCATACCTATCAAGCCGAACAAGATCGATAACGGAATCATTGCTGCCACGATGAGAGCGGCGCGCAGATCGCCCAGAAATAGAAGAAGAACAATCGTCACCAGCAGCCCGGCTTCTACGAGATTGTGCAGCACGGTGTGGATCGTGCCGTTGATGATCTCCGATTGATCATAGAATGCGCGGAGACGGTACCCTACCGGAAGGCGAATTCCAGAGAGGCGTTGCTTGATTCGCTCGATCACGGCTCTGCCGTTTTCGCCTCTTAATGTGATTACCGTTGCCGACACAACTTCCCGGCTGTCGCGGAGCGTCGCGCCATACCGGGGCAGGGGAACTGTTTGAACTGTGGCGATATCCTTGATGAGAACCGGGATCCCGGAGCGCGCGAACATAACGGTGTTTTCAAGATCCGCCGCGTTCGAAACACGGCCAAGTCCGCGGACCGTGTATTGCTCTTCGGTGTGTTCGATATAGCCGCCGCCGAAATTGGAATTGTTTGCCCCTACCCGTTCTATGACATCGTGGACGGTCAACCCATAGCGTCGAAGCGCCCCAGGATCGAGATGAATCGCATACTGTTTCGATTGCCCTCCCCAGGCGTTCACCTCGCTCACGCCGGGAACGCTGCGGAGCGCGTACCTCAGGGTCCAGTCCTGAAATGTCTTGGCATCCATCAAGGATGCCCGGCCTTCCAGCGTGTATTGATACACCTCCCCGAATGCGGTTGCCATGGGGCCGAGTGCCGGCTGAAGGGTTTGCGGAAGTCGTGCGCGGACCTCCTGCAGGCGCTCTGACACAAGTTGCCGGGCCAGGTATTGGTTCAACGAGTCGTCGAAAATCAAGGTCACCATGGAAAGGCCCAGTTTCGACATCGAGCGAACTGTCTCCACACGAGGCATCCCCACCAGGGCGCTCTCTATCGGATACGTCACGATTTCGTCCACCTCATTGGGCGACATCGAGGGGCATTCGGTGATGACGACGACCTGGTTGTTGGTCAGATCGGGAAAGGCATCGATCGGAAGATTCACCAGCACGTATGCGCCCGCGGCGGCAACCGCTACCAGACCGCCAAGCACGAGCCATCGATTGTCCAGAGCGAAATCGACAATGGATCTCAACACGGGTCGATCTTCCTGAGCTAGTTGTCCTTAATTGTGCTCTTCAGGATTTGAGATTTAAGCAAAAAGCTGCCCTGTACGGCCACATCCTCACCGGCCGTCAAACCTTCCAATACCTCGGTCTTACCTTCGAGGTGTTGCCCAGTCTTGACCGGGCGCGCCTCGAACTCATTCGGAGTGTGACGTATGAAAATCACCGGGACCCCGTTCACCTCCTGAACAGCCGCATCAGGAACGGCCAGCAGGGGACGGCGTCCCGGTTCCGGCAGAGTGGCGGTCGCGTACATTTCCGGCTTAAGTCGTCCTGCCTCGTTTGGAACCAGAATGCGAACCTGGAGCGTCCGCGTCGTTGGATCTAATTCCTCGCCAAGTTTGAGGATGCGGCCGGTAAACTCCCGGTCCGGATACGCCCGGACCTGGATCCGAACCCGTTGTCCCGAGTTCAAATGGGACAGGTCCAACTCACTGGCAGCGGCAATCATCCACAGAGTGCTGGTGTCAGTGATCGTGAATAGCTGTTCACCGCTATTGACGACGCTTCCTTGCGTTGCCTTCCGTTCGAGAACCAGGCCCGATGCCGGGGCGAGTATCGGGATGTCATCCTCTTGCTGAGGCTGAGAACCGTTGCTGGCAGGCTCGTCAAAGGGTAGATGAAAAATTTCCAGGTGTGCGCGCTCCTTCTCCAGTTCACTTTGTGCCTTTTGGGTGGATGCTTGTGCATTTCGCAAATCCGCTTCCGCCGTCTCGAGGTCCTGACGCGAACCCGCCTTCAGATCGAGCAATCGCTGGGCACGATCGCGCCGCTGCTTCGCATAGTCTTCCTCCGCCCGCGCCCGGTGCAGCTCTGTAATGGCTTCTTGATACCCCGCCCGCGCCTCGTGCACTTCGTGGCTGTGAATCAGCCCCAGGGTCTGACCGGCGCTCACGGAATCGCCGATACGCGCGGAGATGTTGTCTACCCTTCCACTCGCAATCGCTCCAACGTGCCAGGTCTGGTCCTCATTGACACTCAACTGGCCTGGAACGCTTAAACTGGCGCCGATTTCCTGAATTCGGGCGGGTTCTACCACGACATGACCTTTCTGCTGCTGGATAGGGTCCAAGGTGATCACCGCCGACTCATTTCCGCTCTTTACTGGCGCTTCGGTTGAATCGGCGGAAACGGCCGCGCTGGCGGCCGATGGGTTCCTGGATTCGCAGGAGCAGAACGCGATTGACAGGACTACGAGGATCCAGCGGATTCTCATGGCAAATTCCCCTGTGCGGTTTCCAGAGCCACCACACTTTGTTGAAATTCCGACAGGGCGCGAACGTACATCTCTTCCGTCTCGATCTTGGTCCGTTCCGCATCAAGGAGCCGAAGAATGTCCGATCCTGTTTCTCTATAAGCCGCGTCGACGATTCGATAGACCTCGCCGGCCCGATCGAGCATGGGCCGCAGCGTCTTTTCCAAAAGCTTCATTCGCGAGTCATAGTCCCTTCTCGCGTTTTCCAGTTCCGATCGAACTTGTGCTTCAGTCGCAGTCACGGAAGACTCGGCAGCGTGTAACTCCGCCACCGCGGCCTCGATCTGCCCCTGGTTGCGATTGCGAATCGGAAGGGGAATCTGGGCAGCCGCGTAGAGGGTATCGAATCCCCCGATCCGCTCATAACCGATGTGGAGGTCAGGATCTGGCTTGGCGTAGGCCTCCTGAAGACGCAAATTGGCGCGCGCCTGTTCGACGCCCTCGCGGGCAAGCATCATCTCTGTCCGTTTATCGAGTACCTCACCGATGGAGAGGAAAGCTATGGGGCGCGTCCGTTCCAGTGGCTCTGTAAATGCAACCGGCGGAAATTCGAGCTTACCCATTTCTCGAAACAGTGCGATTCGGGTGCGGTCGGCATCCTGACTCGCGGTTCTCGCCAGGCTGGCTAACCGGTCCCGCTCCACCTCGATCCGAAGCAAATCGACTTCGGGCGCCGCGCCCTCACGGACCCGGTCACGGTGAAACTGGACCACCCGGTCAAAACTTGCTACCTCTGTTTGAAGCAAATCGAAGATTTGCGCAGCCCCGGCGGCACTCCAGTACGCCGTGCTGACCCGGCTGATAATCTGGCGCCGCAGAAGCTGCATGTCCAGCTCGCTGCCTCGGACGTTTTCCGCTGCGAGATCCACGCGGCGATTGCGTTTGCCGCCGGTTTCGACGGTCTGGGCCATAAACGCATAGGTGGCTGTGTCTCGCGGGTATGAGAAGGACGGAGTTCCCCAGACTCGCGTGTTCTCCAATTGAACGATCAGCCGGGGATTTGGCGGCAGATCGGCCTGTTCGCGAAGCCCTTTGGCGGTATCCATCCGAGCTGCCGCTATTGCCAGTCGGGGATTGCTCCCCAGGGACTGTGATACGGCATCCGCCAGTGACAACCGCGTCTGACCAAACACAAGGGGAGCGAATACCAGCGGCGCCAGGTTTGTCCGCACAAATGAATGCAATCTTACCTCCCAAGCAGAAACGAATGGAGAAGGACGCGTCCGCGGACGCGAACGCAGCGAGGGACAGTTAGGCGGGAGGAGCGCGAAAATTTTTGAGACCGACTAGGGGCGGATCATGGCCAACCGGCGACGGCGTATCGGCCGCCCGCCCGCTCCGTTCTAACGGAGGCAGAACGAAGGGGCCGTTCGGTATTGCAATGCGAACCGAACCTGATCCGGTCGGCGTGGCGCGAAACCAGGTTTGGTACTGTGCGTCGTCGTTCGGATCGAGACCTCGAAACTCACGAGTCCCGCTCGCGGCGTGTGCCGTTTTGATGTGGAAATGGAGGAAAGGGCCCGGATGCCGCTGCGTGGCGTCGTGCTGGTGCGTATGCAGGAAAGGGGCTTCGGCGAAGCCCGATACTACCGCCAGGCTCAAAAAGATGGAAAAGGCGCACCGCACGGCACCTCCGCTTATATCACAAACTGCGGCCCGGAGTCTCGGGTCGAGTGCGCTAACGGGCCCTTGAGGGCTGTACGCGGTCAGAGCAGTTCGGCGGACGGTTCAAATCCACGGTTAGGCGGCGGGATTTTAGAGTCCGCTGTGGCTGCTCGCGGGCACAAGCAAGCTATGAGCGGGCTCATTGCCACTACCAGAGGTCCACGTGTCCTACCAACGTTGCACCTTTGCCGTCACTTGAAGTATCTTCGGATGTCAGCTTTGCTTGCGAATGCTACCTGGGCCTGCTCCAGGTCGTAGAGGGGTCGGCTACCTGCGGGATCGCCGGATGACGCCCTCAAAGTCCCACCGACCCATACCAGAGTCCGAGCCGAGAACTGCACTCTCCTGCCCGCGGCAAGGTGAACGGAAATCATCTGATCCCTAAAGAGAAGCGCCGGGTGCAAAACGCGGGCGGCTATCCGATTCGCGCAGCGGCCTCCGAGCTAAATGCGGAATCAATCCCCTATCTGCATCGCCAAACGGCGGCCGGCTTCGCCGCCCAACGCGTAGCCGATCGCGAGCAAAGCTTCGTAATAGCGGCAGGTTTCTCTGCCGTAGGGCAACGCTACAGGGGGCAGTCGCTGGCTGAAGATCCGTCGCGGACAATCTCGCACGCGGCAATAAAATCGGCGTGTCCGCAGACAGATCCGAAGTGTTGCACCTTGACAGGGCAGATCCCGCAGGGTACGACAATATCGGCTGTGTATGTGACGCGAAGGAACTCCGCACCGTGGACAGGCGCCGTCACCTGTGGCGGAGACCACCAGCACTATGGTCCCGCAGTGACAAACGACCTCATCCAACCTCAGGCAGGATGGATCGGGAAGGAATGCAGGCAAAGGGTTGGGGGAGGCAGCCATTTGCCATTTCAGAATAAAACATTTTACATGAAATCTGTTACATACAGAATCGGTCCACCAAAACTGCGGAAGAGCCAGTGGAGATCTGATCGCGCATGAAACGAGTGGTCTTCGCCCACCCCCCATAAAGTTGCCACACATCGCGCTCAACACCCTTCGGACGCGGAGGCTCGGGCGGCACGTCGCGCTTTTCGCGATGCGCGTACTCCAGTCAGCCCAGGCCTTCAAGGTCGGGTCCTTGCCCTGCGTGGTCAGGACACCGTACATCGAGTTGCCCCGAACGCCGGTGCCCAAGCGCCATTCCCAGGCTTCCTTGTCATCCTTAAGACCGCGCTTGCCAGCATAGACGCGTTTCAGATCGCGCGTTTCGGCATTGCCGAGTTGGTGGCAAAAGTTGCAACCGGACTTGAGCTGACAGCGCCAGTTTCCTTAACCTAGCAAGATACGGAGCGGCGAATCTCCCTGAACCCGTAGTTCCGCCGGCAAGCAGCAGATGCCGGGCCGGATTGATCCAGCACCGATGCTCCGTGCGAGCCATCTTTTCGCGTCAACTGCGTTCGAGTGCGTGCCCATTGAATGAGCGTACGGGCAAGGAGCCTCGTCTCTGCGGACATTTCTTGTGGATGGGCGAAGCGATGATGGGTGGCCAAGACTATCCGACCAGCGGCCGCGAAGAACCTGTCGTGTTACCGACGAAAATGGCGCCCTTCGCGAAGACTTAACGACGGAAGGAAGGCCCGCTGGCGCTTCAATTTCGACCGCCTAACGACGGGCACGTACCGGATATGAGGAATTGCTACCTTCTCTCGCTACGCGTGGTTAATATTCTTGTGGGGGAGTCTCGATGAACCGACCTCGGGCAATCTCCGGTGCAGCGGTCCTTGTGCTCGTATTGTTGACGGCAGCCGCTGGCAAAGACAAGAAGCAAGACCCGGATGAGATCGGCAATCGTGATGTCGGCAAAGGCGTCAACTTCTACTCGATCGAGAAGGAAATCGCCCTTGGCAAACAACTGGCCCAGGAGGTGGAACGCCAGGCGAAGGTGGTCGATGATCCGTCCATCTCGGAATACGTCAACCGCATCGGTCAAAACCTGGTCCGGAACTCCGATGCCAAGGTGCCGTTTACGATCAAGGTTCTCGATTCCGAAGAGGTGAACGCCTTCGCCCTACCAGGCGGATTCTTCTTCGTAAACACCGGCCTGATCTTAAAGGCAGACAGCGAATCGGAACTGGCCGGGGTTATGGCGCACGAGATTGCCCATGTAGCGGCCCGCCATGGTACAAGGCAGGCAACCAAAGGTGAATTGATCAACATAGCCTCCATCCCGCTCATTTTCATGGGCGGGTGGACCGGGTATGCGATCCGCCAAGGTGTCGGGATGGCGATTCCTCTCGGATTCTTGACTTTTTCCCGCGCTATGGAACGAGAAGCCGATTATCTGGGCTTGCAGTATCTGTACAAGACGGGCTACGATCCAACGTCCTTCGTCGACTTCTTCGAGAAGATTCAGTCGATGGAGAAGAAGAAGCCCGGCACCATCTCGAAGGTGTTTTCCACGCACCCGATGACGGATGACCGGATCAAGGCGGCACAGGACGAGATTCAGAAGATTCTCGTGGCCAAGCCCGAGTACGTAGTCAACACGTCGGAGTTCAACGACGTGAAGGGCCGCCTCGCCATGCTTCACAACCGGCGCAAGATCGGCGGCGAGAAAGACTCAAACCGCCCGCGTCTGCGGCGCGCACCCGGAGCCGGTACCGGTCCCATCGACGAGAATAGCGGCGAGGACAAGCAAAAGCCGGATCAGGACGAACGCCCGACACTGAAGCGACGTGCCGATCAGTAGCCAACACCCGCGGATTGGAGCGGGGCGTCCCGACCGTCCGTGGCCGGCCAACGCCAATTGTCACGTGATTCGTCCCGGTTGCCAGACTTCACGGGGACCAAGAGCCTCCGAATCGCAATACTAACCCGTGAAGCGCTCCTATGGCATCTCGGTTAAGCTGTCATCGGATTTTGAGATGGCTCGTTTGTTATAGGCAAGCTTGAGGGCCACAATCACTTATGAAGAATCTGTCTGACTCAGATCACCTTTACGGTTCGGCGGCATTAACACGCCGTCGCCTTCTGAACGGTGCTGCGATGGCAGCAGCGGCGCTCCTGCCTCCGAACGTCCGCCGCGCCTTGGCCCAGCGGCAGCCACGGAGCAACTCCCTACGGGACATCAAGCACGTCGTTATCCTCATGCAGGAGAACCGATCGTTTGATCACTACTTCGGAACGCTTGCCGGCGTGCGCGGTTTCCTCGACCCGGAGGCGATGAAGCTGGCTGGGGGCCAATCCGTATTCCACCAACCGGATTCTCAGAATCCGGACGGGTACTTGTTGCCCTTCCATCTGGACACTCACGCCACGCGTGCACAGAAGATCCCGTCCACCAGCCACGCCTGGGCCGTCCAGCACGAAGCGTGGAACGGCGGACGAATGGATCAATGGTTGCCGGCTCACCGCAAAGCGGACGGCGTGCGAGCTCCCTATGTGATGGGCTACTACACCCGGGACGATATTCCCTTCCAATATGCGCTCGCGGAATCGTTCACCATCTGTGATGGATACCATTGCTCCGTGTTCGGTCCCACCTGGCCGAACCGCATGTACCTGATGACGGGGATGATCGACCCCGACGGGCGAGACGGCGGGCCGATTCTCCAAAACACGGCCCCTCCCGGCGGCTATACCTGGACCACCTACCCTGAACGGCTGGACAAGGCGGGCGTGAGTTGGAAGGTGTACCAGCAAAAGGACCGCTATGGCTGCAACATGCTTGAGAATTTCAAAGTGTTCCAGGAGGCTTCGGTGGGCTCACCGCTCCATTCGCGAGGCATGAAGATCGATCCGGATGGCCAGTTCGAGTACGATGCGATGCACGACCGGTTGCCGGCCGTTTCCTGGATCATTCCAACCGCCTTTCAATCCGAACATCCCGACTACATGCCAGCCGACGGAGCGGCATTCGTCGCCAGCAAGATCGACGCGATCGCCGCCAATCCCAATGTCTGGTCGAAGACTGTGTTTATCCTGAACTACGACGAGAACGATGGTCTCTTTGACCATGTACCGCCCCCGGTTGCGCCGCGGCGCACGCGTCACGAATTCGTCGATGACCTTCCGATCGGCGCTGGATTCCGGGTGCCCTGCATCATCGTGTCGCCGTGGACTGCGGGAGGTTGGGTCTGCAGCGAGCCGTTCGATCACACGTCGGTGCTGCGGTTTCTGGAGCAGTTCACGGGCGTTCGCGAGCCGAACATCACCGAATGGCGGCGGCGCACTTTCGGCGACCTCACGGCCGCCTTCCGTTTTACCGACGCGCAAGCCGAGCCGCCCGTCCTCCCAGACACCGCCGGTTTTCTTAACTTGGCAAGATACGGAGCGGCCAATCTCCCTGAACCGGTATTTCCGGCCGGCAAGCAGCAGATGCCGGGTCAGGAGAGGGGCACGCGCCGTCGCGTCCAGAGAGACTAAGTCCAAGTGGACAGAGTGGTTCAGCACTGGTTGTTTTGGCGCGTCGAGCGGCCGCAATTCCAATTCGATCCCTACCCGGCGGACACCAAGACCTGTCTTGCAAGTTCATTGCTTAACCGAATCTGCTCACTTCCCCCGGCCAGTCGGACAAGAACGGACGCGTTGGGATTCCTCCGCTCGACAACCAGAGCAACATTCGGTACGAGATTGAGCTTCTGCAATTCCCTAAGCGCCGCAGGATCGCGATCTCTGACGCTGGTAATCTTCGCTTGCTGGCCTGCAGGCCAGTGCAGCAGCGACACATCTTCTGAAAGAGAAGGTACCGAGTGCTTCTGGGGGATCACATGGCCATGTGGATCAATTTCGGGATCGCCGAGGAGGGCTGCAACCCTGTCTTCAAAGCGCTCAGAAATGAAATGCTCCAGTCGCTCGGCTTCCTCGTGGACCTCGTCCCAGGAATACTTCAGTACATCGTGCAGAAACAGTTCCAAAAGACGGTGGTGCCGCACAAGTTCCCACGCTCGCCGCTTCCCGGCTTGGGACAAGCGGACGCCCCGATGTTTTTCATATACGACCAACGGTGGCCGATGTGACGCGAGTTTTTGCAGCATGCCGGTTACGGAGGCCGCTCGAACGCCAAGGCGTTCGGCAAGGACGTTGCTCGTCACGCGCGTCTCGGCAGCTCCGCTTAACTCAAGAATCGCTTTGAGATAGTTGTCGACAGCTTCGGAAGTCACGGGGCCAGTTTTAGCCATCACTAATTTATGAGTTTAGGCCGGTCATTCCGAAATTGCAATGGGTTTGACTGGAGAGAATTTGCTGGAGTACACTACAGATTTAGCCTTGACTAAAATCGGCCTTACCGTTTTCTGCCTCCTGTGCGCCTCCATATCTGAGGGTCAGTCCCTCAGCGCGGGGACTCTCAGGGGAGCCGTGACAGACGCCACAAGCGCTCCCCTTCCGTCGGCCGAAGTGAACCTTTTCAGCCCAATCAGCGGGTACTCGCGGCAGGCTCGGACAGGAGCCGACGGCAGCTTCGTGATTAACAACGTGCCGCCCAACCAGTACGATCTTGAAGTTTCGTTCGCCGGCTTCCGAACCTACCACGCTGAGATCGCAATCCAGACGGCTGTTCCGATCGATCTAGCGATTCGGCTCGCTCTTGGCGGACAGCAGGAGAACGTCACCGTAGAGGGAACCTCTGAAGCCATTCTCGAAACCAAGACCGCCGCTAGTGACATCGTCGACCGCCAGTTGCTCAGCGCTCTGCCGGCGTTCTCCCCGGAT
>Ga0335077_10003830_pt1 | contig 18274 bp, 15 predicted proteins | sample Lox_Sample_31_FD_207151 | JGI IMG/M metagenome (GOLD analysis project Ga0335077, IMG submission 207151) | Soil microbial communities from Loxahatchee National Wildlife Refuge, Florida, United States - Lox_Sample_3.1 | ecosystem: Environmental > Terrestrial > Soil > Wetlands | place: USA... | reverse complement strand
CTCCCTGCCCGTCTATGTCTCCTTTTCGGCATTCGCAGGAGCCGTCCATCGTGATGACGCTTTCATCGACACGGCTGCCTTTGTGCCCCGTGCGGAGTTTGCGCCCAAGGTGACTGTCCCCCTCCATTTCGGGAATTGGCTGGGCTTGACCACCTCCGCCACGTTTCGCACGACCTATTACGGGAACTCCTTTGACGCCGGCGGAAGCGTATCGGACCTGTCCATCTCCCGAAACACCGGCGAATTCGCAGTGGAATTGCGTCCGCCCACGCTCGAGCGCTTCTTCGATCGTCCGCTGACGCGTCATCGCTACAAGCACACCGTGGAGCCCGTGGTCACTTACCGCTATGTGACCGGCGTGAACAATTTCGCCGATTTCATCCGCTACGACAGCAACGCTACGCTCACCAACACCAACGAAATTGAATATGGCATCAACCAGCACCTCTACTTCAAATCCGGCGACGATCAGCCGGTGGACTTTCTCTCCTGGCGCTTGGTCCAGAAGCACTATTTCGATTCGACGTTCGGCGGCGCACTGGTGCCCGGCCAGCGCAACGTGTTTCAAGCTCTCGATTCCCTGACTCCCTTCGCTTTTGCTTCCACGCCGCGCAACTGGTCGCCCATCGTCAGCGACGTCAAGCTCACCCCCGGCGGCCGCTATGACGCGGAGTCCATCATCGAGTACGACCCTCAACTCAACAAGGTGACCACCATCGGCACGCTGCTAAAGGTCAAACCCTACAGCCAGTTCTTCGCCACGGTCGCTGACTTTCGACTGCAAGGCGATCCCATCGTTCAGCCGACCTCCCACCAGATTCGCGGCATCATCGGCTACGGTGATCTGGTTCGCAAAGGCTTGAATCTTTCGGCGGGAGTCAGCTACGACATCCTCACGGATACGTTGCTGAACCAATTCGTACAGGTCAGCTACAACGGCGGCTGCTGCGGCTTGTCCGTCGAGTATGGGCGTTTCAATCTCGCCACGGTGCGTTCCGAAAACCAGTTTCGTGTGGCGCTGATCCTTGCCAACATCGGAACCTTCGGAAACCTGCGCCGCCAGGAGAAGATCTTCTGAAGGCTCGCGGCCATCCGTTGATTCTCGCCTCGATCGGGGAGGTCGGCACGCTTTTCCGGCGAGGCAAACTCTCCCCTGTGGAGCTCACTAGGCTCCTGCTGGACCGCATCGAGCGGCTCAATCCTGCGATCAACGCTTACATCACGGTCTGCGAAGAGTCCGCGATGCAGCAAGCCCGTCAGGCGGAGGCGGAACTCTTCACCAAGTCGAAGGGAAAGAAACGGCGCGACCGCGGCCCCTTGCACGGGATTCCCATCTCTCTGAAGGACAACATCTATACGAAAGACATCCGCACAACAGGTGGCTCCAAAATCCTAAAAGACTTTGTACCGCTGCGTGACGCTCCGGTCGCTGCCTCCCTGAAGAAGGCCGGAGCGGTCCTTCTCGGCAAGACGAACATGCACGAATTCGCTTACGGTGTGACCACCGAGAATCCGCACTATGGCCCGGCGCATAATCCCTGGGATTTGCAACGCATCCCCGGCGGGTCGAGCGGCGGCTCGGCCGCGGCGCTGGCTGCCGGGTTGTGCTACGGCAGTATCGGCACGGACACGGGCGGTTCCATCCGGATCCCTTCGTCCCTGTGCGGTGTCGTGGGCCTGAAACCGGGCCTGGGCCGGGTCAACGCCGACGACGTCATTCCTCTCTCCCCAACCTTAGATTTCGTCGGGCCGATGGCGCGCAGCGCGGAAGACGTAGCGCTTCTCCTGCAGCCAATTTTTGTCGGTGGTGCAAGAGAACGTACACTGCCCCCTTTCTCATCCCGTGCGCGCCGGCCGTTCTTGGGCATACCCAAAGAGATTCTGGCGGAGCCTCTGGATCCCGAGGTTGAAGCGGCTTTCGACGGCGCGCTGAAAACCTTGAAAAGGCGCGGCGCAAAACTGAGGGAAGTGTCGCTGCCACACCTGCTGGAGACGGAAGGGCCTGGCAACCAAATCGCCTGGGCGGAGGCGACCCTGTATCACCAGCAAGCCGGCTGGTTCCCCGCCCGCGCCGGGGAATACGGCGAAGATGTCCGCGCACGGCTGGAAATGGGCACGAAGGTTTCTGCGATCACCTATCTCGAGGCCAGGGAATTCCGCGAGAAGTGCAAAGCGGTCTTCCACGAAGTTTTTGCCGCGAACGGCCTGGACGCTCTGGTCCTGCCGACGACGCCGGTTGCCGCGACCAGGATCGGCGAGGATTCCGTTTCCATCGAAGGCGCGACGTATCCCGTTCGCCCGTTGCTCCTGCGCCTGAATCGGCCGGCCAATCTGGTCGGTATGCCCGCGATTTCCGTTCCATGCGGACTGACGCGCAGCGGTTTGCCGGTGGGGCTGCAATTTGTTGCGGACTGGACCAATGAGCCGCTTTTGCTCGAACTCAGCCGCTGCTTTGGGCGGGATTGTCCGCTGGACGCCTGTCCTGATCTGGATTCAACGAACTGAGGCCAAAGTATCAGGGGTCTCGCGTGCTGTGGTCACCGCGCCCCGCTGTTTCATCACCCAACGGCCGATCAGGTACCCCAGCGTTCCCGTGACCATCCCGGCGAGAACGTCCGCTACATAGTGGTAGCGGCCCCAGATTGTCGAGGCGCACATGCCCACGTAAAAGGGAAGCAGGGTCCAGAACAGCCACCGCCGGTATTTCCAGGCGCCCCACAACGCCGCGGTCGCCCCGGTCACGTGCGCCGACGGAAACGCCGCCCCGCGCACACGGCCGTAGGTCTCGATGAAACTCATCATGGCCGTGAATGGCCCTCCCTCCAGCGGCCCCTTCCACCAACCGGCCATGGAAAACCACGGACTCTCCATTGGGAAAAACATGGCGATGAAGTAGCCGATCATGTAGCCCGTCATTGAATACGTCATGACCGACCAGTACGCGCGGTTCTCCCTGCGGACGTAGAGGACGCCACCGACGATCAGGAGGTACGTGAAGTAGGTGAAATACACAAGTTGCATCGCATCGTTCCGCAAAGGAGACGCGAACTGTTCGAGCCAGACGGACGGGTGCACGCCGGTAAGCCAGTAGTCAAATGCAATCAGCTTGGCGTCCTGCCAGCGCGCGGTGACCAGCGTCATCAGGTGCGCGAGTTCTTCGAAACAGAAAAGAAAAAACAGATGCGGGTACCAGTGGCGCCAGAAGTGCCACCATCGCGAGGAGAAGGAGACTCCCTGTATCTCCGCCACGGCGGCCGCCCGCGCCTGCACAAGACAAAGCGCGAGGACGCCTGCCGCGACGAACGTCTGCGTCCCGAGCAATCGCAGCGGGTGCGCCAGGTTTTCCGCGAACACGAGGATAAGCGCGCTCGTGGCGACCAGGTATCCGAGCGCGAGCCATTCAAAAGCCCCACAAGCGCTCCCGGCTTCGGCGATCAATCTCCTGAACGCTTGCCACACGCTAGCCGCTCCATTTCCAACCGCAGGCAACGCCGCGACGTCACCGTCTAACTGCCTGGCGCGGACCCATGCCGGCTCCGCTGTCCGTTCTCCCCATTCTCGAAGCTTTTTGCCTTTCATGCTTGCCCCTCTACATGCTGGATTCCTGAGACGAATCTCACGCTCTCCGCGGCGGAGATCTGCTTCTCCTGAAACCAATGCCAAATCGGCCAATCCTTCTCGCTGGCCAGCGTCGCCATCTCTTTTCCTGGATTCACAACGTGCGCGTGGCCCACGGCGCTGAGAATGTGCCAATCAAGGAGAGAATTGCCGTAAGCGAAGCAGTCGCGCAGGTCGAATCTTCTTGCCGCTGTGAATTTCTCGGCGGTGCGCGCCTTCGCCGAGCCGAATTTTGCTTCCCCGGTAAGCTGTCCGGTCCAGTGCCCATCCATTTGAGCCAGCAGGGTGGCAAAGACGTACAGGCGTATCTCCAGGCCGCGCGTTGCAAGTTCACACTCCAGGGCCGTTGCCGCCAATCTCGCCAGCGGCTCCAGGGTTCCGCTGACCAGCACGATTTCGTGCCCCTGCTGCGCGTGCCAGGCCACACGGCCGATCCCCTCCTCAAAAAAGGAAATGGAGCCCAGATGCCGGAAGGCCAGATCGCCATTCACTCCCGTCAAGTAGCGTTTGTTCCGTTGCTGCACCGCGATCGGGCCGCGCAGCAGGAGGCGGACCGCCTCCGTCGCCCAACGCAGATAGTTCGTAAAAGGTATCGCTCCCGTGCGGCGAAGCTCCGAGAAGAAGCGGCGTTCGAGCGACGGCTCGGGCAGAAGCGTCCCGTCCAGATCGAAAAATGCCGCCGCCTTTGTCCCGGAAGTGGCAGCCGCGCTCATGCCGCGTCTCCCCGCAGGCTCGCTCCCGGACGGTCTCCGGGCAACTTCTCCGCAAAGTACTTCCAGCCTTCCAGCAGCACGGGCAAGCCGCGCACAATGCAAAAGACAGCGGTCAACCATGCCAACCATTGCGCTCCCGCGCGAATCGCGGTGTGCATATCCACGGTCACAGACCCCAACAGCGCCACGGGCCCATGCGTCAGAGCCAGCTCCAGCCCGAGGTAGCAGAAACAAGCGCACTTTATCGCGGCGTACGCGCCCCGGCTCCAGCGCGACGCGACTATGGCTCGGCCAATGCGGCTCTGCAGAATCGAGGTTGCGCCCCAGCCCGAGTGCCCTGCCTTCATCGCCAGCCCGCGCAGAAAATCCGTCGCCGCTCCGCGCGCGAAGAACAGCATAGGCAGCCACAGTGACACCATGCCCACCACGGCGAAGTAGGTGAAGTACATGTTCTCGATCATGCGATCGCCGAGAATGTCGATCTGCGCGCCTTCAGGCGTGGCCATTTTCTTTTTGCGGGCGATATAACCGTCCAGGCCGTCGAGGGCGATCGCCGCAACGGTCAAAACCACCGCCACCAGATTCATCCACGCGCTTCCGCCAAAAAGTCCGACAGCGAGAAATCCGACGCCGACGCGCATCAACGTGATCCTGTTCGGTGTCCAGATCATAAGCACCTGCCCGACAACCCTCGCCCTTCCGAGAGCAATGGCCATGCCAGGAGCCGAGTTGCAACCTATGTAGGTTCAATATTTTACGAGGATGCTGTCCACCGCACTCTTCTGCTTCTGTCAGCCCAACGCGCCAGTTGTCCGCCATTGCCAGCCATGCTTCGGCGTCGCGTAACTTCCTGCGGCGTGACGCTATTTGAAGTTAGGAGGCAGACCACCTTCTCAATCGCCCTTACGATTTGTGCGAGAATGGAAGCGATGAGGCGGGGGACCTCTTCGACATGGACCAAGTTCAGGACATATCCGTAGTCTTTGCGTTCCTGGGTGGGGTGGTGTCCTTTTTGTCGCCGTGCGTTCTGCCTCTGGTTCCCGGCTACTTTTCGATGCTCTCGGGTATCAGTGTCGAACAACTCCGCCAGGGGAACCAGCCCAAATCCGGGCTCTTCGCATCCGCGCTTTCCTTTGTGACGGGCCTCTCCGTCGTGCTCATCGTGCTTTTCGGCGCTTCTGCCAGTGCCGTCGGCGTGTTTTTGCGGCAGAACCGAAGCGTTCTGGACCCGCTTGCGGGTGCACTAATACTTCTGTTCGGCTTGCACCTTCTAGGTGGGCTGACGCGTCTGAAGACGAGCGTCGGCATCATCCTCGGTTGCGTCCTGGTTGCACTCGGCATCGCGGCGCTCGTGCATCAGGGACCTCTGTTTCTCGGGCTGGGTGCCCCGCACTTCTTTTCTCTGTCCCTGATTGGCTTCTTCGGGCCGCAGCTTGCCCGCTGGCTGAATCAGGATGTGCACATCCGGGACACGGGAAGGCGACCCGGCTTGCTGCGCGGTTTTGTTCTTGGCTTTGCCTTCGCCTTCGGCTGGTCGCCGTGCCTGGGACCCGTCCTCGCGGGAGTGCTCACGCTTGCCTCCAAGAGCGGCACCCTTCCGCGCGCAATGTTTCTTATGGCTGTCTATTCCGCGGGATTATCCATACCGTTCCTGCTTACGGCGCTCGGTTTTGAACAGTTCCTGCGCTTTTACCAGAATTTTCGCAAGCACCTTCACACCGTGGAAGTATTCAGCGGAGTCCTTCTCCTTTTCGTCGGAGGACTTATCTTCTTCAACAAATTAACCTGGCTTGCGGGTCAATTCGGCTTCATGCGGGGGTTCGCCCTGTGGTTGGAGCACGCCGTGACCGGGCTGAAGTGAGTCGCATCCGGCCGGGCGGAGGAACTTCGCCAACGATCTTAGCTATAATTTGAATCTGGGGATATTTCATGAAAAAGGTCGTCATTATTCTGGTTACGGTGGCCGCACTGATTGGCCTGACGATTTACGCGGATCATGCCACACGCAGGCCCCGCCCGGCCGGCCTCTCCGTCGCCGCCCCGCCGGTGGCCAACAAACCCGCACCGGAACTGACCCTGAAGGACCTGGACGGCAAAGACCTGGCTCTGAGCGATCTGAAAGGCAAAGTAGTATTTGTGAACTTCTGGGCTACATGGTGCGGGCCCTGCCAGGACGAAATCCCCATCCTGATCGACCTGCAGAACAAGTACGGGTCCAAGGGGTTCACGGTGGTGGGCATCGCCATGGACGACGAAGGGGAAAGCGTGGTCGCGCCCTTTGTTGCCAAGGAACTGTATGAAGTGAACGGCCAGAAGGTCCACATCAACTATCCCATCCTCATCGGCAACGACGAAGCCGCGGACAAATTCGGCGGCGTGATGGGATATCCGACCAGTTTTCTGCTTTCCCGCAACGGAATGCAGTTGGAGAAGTTCCAGGGACCTCCGGACACGGACGAAATTGCCAAGGCCGTGGAATCTTCCCAGTAGCTCTTCAACGCCCATGCTGACCGAACACGATTTCCAGAAAAAGGCGGACGCTGCGTTCGACGATCTCAAACGGCGGCTGCTGAAGCTCGGCGACGAGCATGGCTTCGACGTCGAGGGCGAAAGCGGCAAACTCGAAGTAATTTTCGAGGAGCCGGAACCCGCGCGGTTCGTGATCTCCCCCAACTCGCCGATTCGCGAAATCTGGATCTCCGCCCTCTCCACCAGCTTCAAGCTGGGCTGGTCCGAATCGCGCGGCGCCTTTGTTCACGAAAAAACGGGAGACGATCTCTACGGGGTAATGAGCCGCGTCATTTCGCAACAGCTTGGCGCCGAGGTGATCGTTTGAAGCCTCTCCTTTTTGTGCTCGTGCTTTCCTTGCTCTTCGCTCCTCTGGCGGATTCGCAATCCGTTTCTGGAAAGGACGTGTTGGCGCCGGCAGCCTACGTGTCGTTCGACCCTGTCGCGCGCGGAATGGCTTTCGAGGTCGCGGTGGTGCTCAAGATCAAGCCGGGATTTCACGTGAATGCGCGCGAAGTAAGCGCCGAGTACCTGATTCCGACGGAGCTGCGCGCCGATATCCCCGCCGGCTTTAAGATGGCCGATGTGATTTACCCGAAGGGGACGCTGCAGACCTTCGCGTTCTCCAAGAACAAACCGTTGAATGTTTACACGGACACGGTGACCGTGCGTTTGCCTCTCACGGTTCTGCCCAGCGCCTCGCTCGGGGCGCAACGCCTGGCGATGAAGTTGCGCTATCAGGCGTGTAGCTCGGAGATCTGTCTTCCTCCGGTCACCAAGGATGTGGAGACCACCATCAACGTAGTGGCTCAGCCCTCCAGCGCCAAGCCGGCCAACCTGGAAATCTTCCGGGCAGGCAAATAGCGGTAGCTACTTCCTTACCAGCCTCTACTTCCATTCCGTTAAGGCTGCCCTCAGCCGGCGCACGACTCTCCCTTGCCCGAGAACCACCATGGTGTCGAAAAGCGGCGGCGCCACGGCCTGTCCAACGATGGCCACGCGCGTCGCGTTAATCAGCAAACCCGCCTTCACTCCGCCTTCTTCGGCCACCTTCCGGGAAGCATGGTCGCAAGCGTCGTGATTCCACTCGGTCAGGGCGGCAAGCGCATCGGCAAGCTTCGCCAGAAGTCCGGGAACCTTTTCGTCCTTCCAGAACTTGGCCTTGGCTGCTGGATCGATCGTGAACTCATCGCTGAAAAACGCGCGGGACCAGCTCGAGAAGTCCGGCAGCAGCCGCACTCGAGACCGCAAAAGGTCCACCGTTCTTGAAAACCATTCGTGTCCCGGCCCGTTGGCCCACTCGTCCTGCCACAGGCCGTCCTCCCTGAGCTGCCCTTGGACTTCCGGCAACAGGTCCTCGATTGGCAGCTTTTGGAGATATTGCGTGTTGAACCACTCGAGCTTGGCCCGATCGAACACGCCATTCGTGCGGCTCACGCCTTCCAGCGTGAATCGCTCCAGCAGATCCTTTGTGCGAAGGTACTCTTCATCTCCCCCCGGCGCCCAGCCCAGCAGCGCCAGAAAGTTCCGGAACGCTTCCGGCAAAAAGCCCTCCCGCCGGTACATGTTTACATCCGTCGCTCCGTGACGCTTCGAGAGACGCGATTTGTCTGGCCCGAGAATCAGAGGCACGTGCGCAAAAATCGGCGGCTCCACTCCGAGCGCGCGATAGAGCAACACCTGCTTCGGCGTATTCGAGATGTGATCGGCCCCGCGAACCACGTGCGTGATCCGCATGTCGATGTCATCGACCACCACGCTCATCTGATACATCGCCTGGCCGAACTCTTCGCTCCCTTTCCCGGAGCGGAGAAGAACAAAATCCTCGATTTCGTCGTTGGCGAATTCCCGCTCGCCGAACACGGCATCGAGAAACTTCGTGGTGCCGCCCACCGGCACCTTGAAACGAACCGCCGGCTTGGTGTCGGGTGAGGACGGTTTTCCGTCGCGGCAGGAACAACGCACCACCTTGCGCACCGGCGTCTTCTCCGCGCCTTCTTCGGCATGATCCCCGCCCACGTAGCGCTCCGGCGGGCAGTAGCACAAAAACGCAGCCCCGCTCGAAAGGAGTTTTCTTCCCGCCTGCTGGTAAAGACCGGTCCGCTGCGACTGGTAAAACGGCCCTTCGTCCCAATCCACGCCCAGCCACTTCAATCCATCGATGATTCCGTCGACCAGTTCGGGCTTATTGCGCTCCGCGTCCGTGTCCTCAATGCGGAGGATCATGGCGCCGTGCTGCCCGCGCGCGAACAGCCAGTTGAACAGCGCCGTCCGCGCGCCTCCGACGTGAAGATATCCCGTCGGCGAAGGCGCAAACCGCACGCGCACGCTTCCCGCTTCCTTCTTATGAGCTTCTGTCATCGTGTGTGACTTTCAGTGAGTGGCAATCAAAAGTTCAGTGTAGCGAAGTTGCCTCGATTCCGTCCAACCAGGGCGGCAGGAGAGAAGGAAACCTTACGGCTGGGCCACCACGCGCAGCAACATGCCCGTTCCGGGCTCGAGCTTCATGTCTTCCTTCTCAAAGCGGAGCGTGATCTCCCCGAAAGGCGGCTTGTTGCCTTTTTGCGATATTTGGACGCCCTTGAGGCCATAGACTCCGCAAGCATCGGCGGAAAAGACCCACAGCGCCTGCGGGTGATCGTCGCCGTTGACAGGGCCGTCGCATCCGAGCACCGGATTTGCCTTCACGTGGACCAATACGCCCCCGAGCACTCCCTTGCCCACCTTCTGCTTCGCGCGGTTTCGCACAAGGCCACCGTCTCCGAAGCGGATGTCTCCTCCAATCTGTACCGTGTTGGCCCAACCCGCGGGCGTTCCGGAGTCCGGCCCGGTCAGTGACATCTGCGCAGACTGCACGGAGCGATACGAAGCAAGCGCCCGCAAACTCGTGATCGCCGAGAGGCTCTCCTTCCGGTCTTCGATCTGCCGGAAGCCAAGCGTGAGCTTCACGCCAGGCCCGCCGGTATCCTTTTCCACTGCCAGCACCGTACCGTGAACAACCGATCTCGCGCGAATCTCCCCACGGTCTGGCAGCGGAACGTCCTGCGCAACATGTGCCTCGATCGCATCGCCTCGATGAGCGTCCTTCACGGACAACGTGCTTTCGAGCCGGGCCGGCAGAATAATGCCCGGTGGAATCGGAGAAGGTGCTTCCACGCCGGCGGGCCCGGCCGCTTTTGCGAAACTCGTGGCGGTTTCCGCTTCGGAAACGAGCAGGCCGCCGAGCGTGAGAATTGCCAAGGCAAAGACAACTGGAGCAAGCCGAACGGGCCACGATGAATCCACTCTCTCGGCACACTGGTTTGAGCAATTGCGCACAACTGCCATGACATTCCTCCATCACCCGGAACCTTACCCCGTACCGGCCATTGCCACAAGCTTTGCTCCGCCTCTTCCCCCGTGCCCCTCCCTCTACTACCTCTTACGCCACCAGTACCCTGGTACACTTGCCGCTGCATTTTTGGCTGCCTCATAATCGCAAGTGATTCGTTTTGTGTGTGGTTGGGGGTGTCTCGACGCTCTTGAGGGAGTGTTTTTTCTGCTATCTCTGGCAACAGGACCTTTGCAGGGAATAGCGCTGCCTCTCGAGTGCCGATATGGTGCTGCCTCTCTAGCTTGCCACACAGAGGAATAGCCCTGGGTTCAACGATGGCCCAAAGCATTAGCGCGCTCGGTTTTCTCCTGGCCACCCTGCTCGTCGGGGTGTTCTTTGCGTATCTCTATTCTCTCAAGCGCCAATCGTATCTTCTGTTGTGGACCGTGGCCTGGGTTCTCTACTCTCTCCAGTTTCTTCCCGTTCTCCTTTCCCCTGCGCTCGGCGCCGATCCTTTGCTCGGCGCGGTCAGTCCCATCTTTTTTGGATTTGGCGGTCTCGCTTTTTTTCTTGGCACGCAACTCTATACGCACAAGAAAATCTGGCCCGGCCGCGCTATCGGCGCCGCTGTCTTCCTGATCATCTGGACTGCGGCCACCGCCCTGCAATTCTTCCCTCTGTCTTCGGGAATCGCGGCCTCTGCGATTTACGTTGCGGTTGGGTTTCTGTTCTGGCGGGAGAGCCGGCACCATGAAACGCTCGCGGATCCGCTGCTGTCCGTTTCGTTTGTCGCTTGGGGAGGCCTGACGCTGGCGCTGTACGGTTTCCCGTCGGTACGGGAGACTTTGGGCCATGCCACGCTGGCCATCGCCGTCCTACCGACGGTGTTTGTCTGCATGCTTCTGACGATGGCCGTCTACGAAGAAGAAAAACTGCGTGTCGAACGGAACATGCTGGCTCTCTCCAACCTGAATCTGGCTACCTCCAGTTTTATCGGCGGAGAGATTCAGCGCATGCTTGCCCAGGCGCTCGATCGCGTCCTAGGAGTGGTTCGTCTGCCCTCCGGCGTTCTTTTCCTGCATCACGGCGATCCCGCCGGACCAAGTTCGGTAGTCTCCGCGGGAGTCCCCGAGGAATTCTGCCGGGCGGCGCAAAGCGAGGGTCTGGACGACTACCTCGGCGGGTTGGTCTCCCGCCTTGGCGGTTTGCTTGGTTTCCGCGATCTCCGCGACGACAACCTTTCCGCACTCGAAAAAGAAGAGCCGATCCGCCGCTTTCGGGAGCTGGCTCTGCGCAACGGTCTGCGCAGCGTCGTAGCCATCAGTCTCCAGGCAAAAGAACAGGCCTTCGGCCTCCTCCTGCTCGGAACACCGGACAGCCGGCGCTTCACGCCCGCCGAACTTCGGCTTCTGCTCGCCCTGGGGCACCAGATCGGCATGGCGGTTGAAAACAGCTACCTGATTCAACAGACTTCGCGCCGCTCGGAGGAGCTGCACGTTCTCAACGAAATCGGCCGCGCTCTCAGCTCCACGCTCAACAAGGAAGACCTCCTGCGCAAAATATGGGAAGAGTTGCGGCGCCTTTTCGACGTCGAGAACTTCTACCTCGCGTCCTTCGATGCCGTCCGCGACCAGATTCAATTCGAACTGGAAACCGTCAAGGGCGTCCGAATGCCGAAGCGCTCCCGCCCCGCCGCCAATCACATCACGGAGTACGTGTTGCGCACGCGCCAGCCCGTCCTGATTCGGGAAAATATCGTTGCGGAGGTCCGCAAGCTCGGCGTCGAACCGATTCGCACCACCGGGTCTTTCTGCGGTGTCCCGCTGGTCGCGTATGACCACGCCGTCGGGGCGCTCTGCATCTTCTCCGACAACGAACGGGCCTTTGACGAAGGGCACCTCGAGCTACTCCGCGTTCTTGCCAGCGAGGCCAGCATCGCCATCGAAAACGCGCGCCTGTTCCAGGAGGAACGGACAAAGGCGCGCCACCTCAACCTCTTAAACCTGATTTCCCGCGATGCCATTGCCACGCTCAATCCCGACGAAGTGCTCTCCAAAATCACCGAGCAGCTCGAGAACGGTCTCATCTACGACCACCTGGGCATCGCCCTGCTCGACTATGCGACGCGCGAATTGACCATTTCCGCCGAGGCCGGCAAGCGCCGTGGCGCCCTGGGCCGCCGTCATCCGCTGGATGCCGGTCTGATTGGCCAGGTCGCGCGGACCGGCAAGGCTGCGATTTACCGCTCGTCCGTCGGCTCACAGAATTCCCTGAAGCCCGTTCTCCCCGAATCCGTCTCCGCCATGGCCTTGCCCATCTTCTATGCGGATCATCTCCACGGCGTGCTCTACGTGGAAACTCTGGAGCGCGTCGAATTCTCGGATGAGGAGTCGCTCCTGCTTCACACGCTGGCGGACTTGATTGCCGGCGCCTATCACAATGCCCTGACTTTCCAGAAGGCCCAGGAACAGGCCATCACCGACGGCTTGACCGGCGTGAAAACACACCGTTTCTTCATGGAAGCGCTTTCGTCGGAATGGAAACGTTCTTCGCGCGCCGGAAGGTCCTTTGCTCTCGTGCTGATGGACCTGGACCGCTTCAAATTCGTGAACGACTTCTACGGCAACCTGGAAGGCGACCTAGTGCTGCAGCGCGTCGGGCAAATCCTGGAGACCAATTGCCGGCGCTCGGATGTGGTGGCCCGCTACGGCGGAGATGAATTCGTCATTCTCATGCCGGAAACCACTATGGAACAGGCCCGCCAGCTCTCCTCCAAGCTGCGCGGTTGGGTCGCCGCCGATCCGCTCCTGCGCGAGAAGAATATCAGCGCGAGCTTTGGCATCGCTTCTTATCCGCTGCACGGTTCGTCGCCCCAGGAATTGATTCAGGTCGCCGATGCGTCCATGTACCTCTCCAAGCATCAGGGTGGAAACACGGTATCGACCGCGGATCACGTCGACCCGACGGAAGCCCGCCGCTGGAAGCGCGACGTCCTGGAAGCCTATCTTGGGGTCACGCTGAAGCGCTTGTTTGCGACGGGCCCGGACGCCTTCGATGAAATCTATCAGCGGCTCCGCCAGTTCTCCGATTCGCTGCCGCCGGGAGAAGCGTCGGGGACGGCGGGCATGGACGGGCCGAACGCGCTTCCACAATCGATTCTCGAAACGGTCACCTCGCTCGCCTATGCCATCGATGCCAAGGACCAGTACACACAAGGCCATTCGCAGAAGGTCTCCGCCTACGCCGCGCTTCTCGCGGAGGCGATTGGCTTGTCCGAACCGGAGGTGGAAGAGATTCGCCTTGGCGCCGTGCTGCACGACGTCGGCAAGGTGGGCATTCCCGAACAGATTCTCAACAAGAGCGGGCCTTTGAATCCCGAGGAATGGGAGACCATGAAGTCGCACGTTGTTTATGGTGGGAAGCTGCTCGAGCCCCTCGTGCCGCTCGCGCGCATCCGGGAAATGGTGCTCCACCACCACGAATTCTTTGATGGCTCCGGCTATCCCGACGGGCAGGTGGGCAAGGTCATCCCGCTGGGCGCGCGCATCCTGACCATTGCGGATTCCTACGACACCATCACCAGCGACCGCAGTTATAAGAAAGGACGCACCGCCGAGGAAGCATTAGCCGAACTCGAGCGCTGCTCCGGGGCTCAGTTCGATCCCGAGCTGGTGGAAGCCTTCGTGAAAGCCATGCGCCAGCAGCCCAACCCCATCATCGAAGTCGCCTCCCTGCTCTCCCGCAACACGTAGCAGCCAGCCGCCGCCCGCGACGATCCCCTGCGTCCGCGACACTCGTGTTAGAACGTCACTTCCGCCAGGGCCTTCCTGGCCCATTCCGCCGCGCCGGGCTTTCCGGCCAGGACCAGCTCCGCCCATTCCGCCGCCGCGTGCGAAAGGCGCACGGCCTCGGTCGAAAGCGATTCCGGCCCCCCGGAATCGGAGTTGCCGAAGAAAACCCGGTCCATCGGCCGCGAAGCGATCAGGCGGTTCTTCGTGTATTGCCCGGGAACGGCCATCATCATGGCGTGGCCGCGGCGATACAGCCGGATTTCAACGGGATCGACGTTGAACTCCGGCAGCAGCTTCTGGAATTCCTTCAGCACCTTCCCCGCGAAAGCCTTGCAGTCTTCTTCCTGCAGCAGCAACGACCGCTCCGCTTCGCGCAGCGTCGAATAAAAAGTCAGCACCGCGTATTTTGGTTTGTAGCCAGGCTGATTCCGCACCGTCCAGTCCGCCACGATGAAATCTGTGAATGAATTGCCGGGGCACCAGTTGTCGTAGCCCTTGCGGTACACGGGTTTGTCAAAAATCATATTGATCATCGGTACCGGCGCGTAGCGCATGCGCCGCATGGCTTGTTTCTGATCGCTGGGCAGGCTGGCGACGATCCGCGAAGTGATAAACTTCGGCGTGCAGACGATCGCCACCTTTGCCGCCACCGTGACCGCATTGCCCGCGCGCGCATACGTTACGCGCACGGAATCGGCATCCGGCACGACGGACACGACGGTGGCGCCGCCCAGCATCCGTTCGCCGTATTTCGGCTTCAGCGTCTCCACCAGCTGGCGCGTCACGCATCCCAACCCACCCGGCAGGATCACCCGCGTGCCGTCTTCTCCCCTGATCAGGTACTGCGCATCCACCACGCCGATGAATGCGGTGGTATCCGCCGCGAAAGCGCCCCAGTTTGAGGGGCCGTACGCATCCCACCACTTAGTAATCTCCGGAGCGTACGCGCCCGTAATCTCCGTGAACGGCTTCGCGTCCAGCTCCATGATGTCTTTGCGCGGGTCCAGCTTCAGAATGTCCTCGGTGAATTTCTTGAAGCTCGCGATGGTCGCCTTCGAATACGGCAGATGTTCGAGCCCGCTCCTCCAGGTGTCCGGGGTGTACACGCCGTTGTCGATCGTGGGATCGGGCATGTCGATAGGCAGCAGGTTGAGCCCGATTTCTTTGGCCAGGTGGTCGCAGTAGCTGTCGCGAAAATCGTATGCGGAACCCGTGGAGAACGCCTGGCCCTCGTATTCCTCTTGATATGCGTTGCCGCCGAAGTGCTCCTCCTTTTCGAGCAGCAACCAGTCCTTCCCGCGCAGAAAATACGCAGCCGAAAGGCCCGCCATCCCCCCGCCGATAATGACGATATCGGCCTTGCGCGTGGCCTCCGGTTTCGCGAACGAGTGGCCATCACGGACCTGGTGGCAAATCGCGAACTGTTCCCCCTCGATGTTTGCGAGGGATGGCTTCTCCTGGGGTTCAGCCAAAAGCGCCTTATCAATCGGGCAGCCGGACGCAACCGAGCCCGCAACGATATATTTGATAAAATCCCGCCTCGATGCAGACATGCAATCAACCTTTCTGGGGCCGTTCAAGAAGTTCCTGGGCTTCCTTCCCGATGGTGCACGTTCGGATGCGGTACCAGATCAGGATCAGAATCACCGAAACCGCGAAAATCAGCGTGGAAATGGCGTTGATCTCCGGGGTAATGCCTCGTCGCAGCCGGGCCCAGATTTCCAGCGGAAGCGTGTTGTCGCTGCCAATGAGGAAAAACGTGACCGCGATCTCGTCCAGGGACAATGTGAAGATCAGCAGTCCCGCCGCCACCAGAGAAAGCCGCAAGTTAGGTAGCGTGACGTGCCAGAACGTCTGCCAGGGCGTGGCCCCGAGATCGAGCGAGGCCTCCTCCTGCGTGCGGTCCATTTTCTGCAGCCCGGCAAACAGTTCTGTGGTCGCCACGGAAATGAGCGCCGTGCCATGCCCGAAAAAGACCAACGTGAGGCTGCGCGCGAATCCCAGCGTCACCGCAAACATTAGCAGGGACAGGCCGGTGATGATTCCGGGAAGAATCAGCGGCAGCAGCACGAGGCGCCGGAACATCGTTTTCCCCGGAAAATCTGCCCGGTCCAGTGCCAGCGCCGCCAGCAGACCAAGCACAAGCGACAGCACAACGGCGCCGAGCGCAACCAGAAGACTGTTCAAGACGGAATCCCAGATGGGCCCGTCGCCAAAAAGTTGGCGATACCAGTCGAGCGTGAAATGCTTCGGCGGAAATCCTCCGACGCCATCGCGGTTGAACGAATAAAGAATGAGCACGACGATGGGCAGATACAGGAACCCAAACACGAGCAGGGAAAAACCGCCCAAAAGTGGAACGCGTTGCGATCTCTGCGCCGCCTCGCTCATCGGAAGGACCACCGTTTCTCCAATCGCTCCGTCAGGAACAATAGCGAAATCGTGAGCGCCAGGATGCAGACGGAAATCGCGGCGCCGAGCGGCCAGTCGTAAGCCGTGCCGAACAGGTTTTGTACGATGTTCGCGATCATGACACTGGAGGGACCGCCGACCAGCAAGGGCCCAAGGAAATCGCCCAGCGTCAACACAAACGCAAACGTGGCGCCGGCAAGCAGGCCTGGAAGGGAAAGCGGCAAAATAACCCGCAAAAATGTCGTGCGTGGGCCGGCCCCGAGATCGTGCGACGCTTCGATCAAATTGCGCGGAATATGCTCAAGCGAGGCGTACAGCGGGAGGAACACGAACGGCGTATAGATGTGCGTCAGCATCAGGATGACCGAGAACGGGCTGTAAAGAAAATAACTGACCGGCTCTTTGGTGATGTGCAGGTATTGCAGGAAGCCGTTGAGCACGCCTTCAGACCCGAGAATCGTCTTCCACGCATAGCCGCGCACCAGATAACTGACCCACAACGGCACAATCACAAGCTGGTAGAGAAGCTCCTTACGTATTCCCGCGTGAAACGACATGTAGTATGCGAGGGGATACCCTAGGAACACCGACAGCACCATGACGCTCGCGGCAATGCGCGCCGTTCGAAAGAGCACGTCGAGATACAGCGGGCTCTGCGCCAGCTTCACGTAATTCTGCCAATTCCATTCGTGCACGAGCATGCCGTCGCGTACCAGCCAGAAGCTGTGCGCGAACATCAAAGCGTAAGGGAGAAGCAGAAACAGTCCCACCCAGAAGAGCGGCGGCACCGAGACAATTGTTTTGTACGCGCGCGAATACATGAATCTCTACCTGCGAACCAGAATCGCGTCCGCCGGTTCAAAGAAAAACTCTTGCTCTCCGCTGAGGGTTCCGCGCGCCGGTATGCGAACGCGCAGGACTTGCCCCGCGCAATCCACTTCCAGATTCTCCGTGGAGCCGGCAAAAACCTGCTGGTGGATGCGCGCGCGAAAGCGCACGGCATACGGTGTCGGCCCGGCTTGCGAACCGAGCCGGATCGCTTCGGGCCGCAGCGAAAAAACAGCGGGGCCGGGTTGCATCGTCGTCGGCCAATTCAGGCTGCCGCAACTGGCAATCCCTTCACGGACCTCCGCCTCGAGAAGATTGGTCTGACCCACAAACTGCGCCGCGTACCGGGTGGCCGGCCGCGCATAGATTTCGCGGGGAGACGCAACTTGTTCGAGTTCACCGTCCCTGAGCAGCGCGATGCGGTCGGAAAGCGCCATGGCTTCTTCCTGATCATGCGTGACGAACAGAAATGTGATGCCCAACTCACGTTGCAGGGCCTTCAGCTCGCCCTGCATCTCTTTGCGCAGGTTTGCATCCAGCGCGGAGAGCGGCTCGTCGAGCAGAAGCAGCTGCGGGCGATTCACCAGCGCCCGTGCCAGGGCCACCCGCTGCTGCTGCCCGCCGCTCAACCTTGCCGGCCGGGCCTCCGCGTATTCCCGCATCTTCACCATGCGCAACGCGGCTTCCGCGCGGGCGGGAATCTCCATGGCCGGCACTCCCGTGACGCGAAGGCCGTAAGCCACGTTGTCCTGCACGGTCAGGTGCGGAAAAAGTGCGTAGTGCTGAAAGACCGTATTGACGTGGCGCTTGTAGGGCGGCAGTGTGTCCAGCCGCGCGCCGTTCATCCAGATTTCGCCGGATGTGGGTGACTCAAATCCCGCGATCAGTCGCAGCAGCGTCGTTTTGCCGGAGCCACTTTCTCCCAACAGAGTGAGAAACTCCCCGGAAGCGATCTCCAGGGAGATGCTTTTCAAGACGTCCCGTGCGCCGAATCGCTTGGCAACCTGGCGCACTTCCAGCAGCACGCCTCTCCGCTCCGCCGAACAAGCGGGGGAAGATGGAGCTGTGCTGGTGGGTACGTCCATCACTGC
>Ga0335077_10003829_pt1 | contig 18277 bp, 14 predicted proteins | sample Lox_Sample_31_FD_207151 | JGI IMG/M metagenome (GOLD analysis project Ga0335077, IMG submission 207151) | Soil microbial communities from Loxahatchee National Wildlife Refuge, Florida, United States - Lox_Sample_3.1 | ecosystem: Environmental > Terrestrial > Soil > Wetlands | place: USA... | reverse complement strand
CGACCAATCCGCAGACGGCGTACGCGAAGTGCAAGGTGCTGGTCGAGAACGACCTGAAGCCGATGGCCGGCCCCGACTTCTGCGTCACCTTCCTGCGCAATGCCACCGCGTACGGTCCGTCGCCGCGCATGCGCTTCGACATCGTCCTCAACGACCTGTGCGCGCTCGCCTGGACCCGCAAGAAGATCGCGATGGTGAGCGACGGCAGCCCGTGGCGCCCGATCGTGCACATCGAAGATATCTGCGCAGCAGTCCAGTGCGCGCTCGAGGCGCCCGCACAGGCAATCAACGGCGAGGTCTTCAACGTCGGCTCGAGCGCGGAAAACTATCGGATCCGGGAGATCGCAGCGATCGTCGCCGAAGCGTTCCCGGGGTGCGAGGTCTCCGCGGGACCCGCGAGTGCCGACAACCGCAGCTACCGTGTGTCGTTCGACAAGATCGCAAACCGCCTGCCCGGCTTCAAGACACGCTGGTCGGCGGCGGAGGGCGCACGGGAGTTGCACCGCCTGTTCCAGCGCATCGAGTTCAGCCCCGACACGTACGAGTTCCGCGCCTTCACCCGCCTCAAGCAGCTCAAGTACCTGCAGCGCACGGGACAGATCGACGACGACCTCTATTGGAGTGCCCGGTGATCTTTTCGCCGACGCCGCTCGCCGGACTGCTTGTCGTCGAGCCCGAGCGAAAGGCCGACGAGCGCGGCTTCTTCGCGCGCGTCTGGTGCAAGCACGAGTTCGCCGCCATGGGACTGGATGTCGACGTGGTCCAGGCCAGCGTTTCGCACAACCGGCGCGCAGGAACCCTTCGCGGCATGCACTTCGCGTGGCCGCCCTCGCAGGAAGGCAAGCTCGTGCGGTGCGAGCGCGGCGCGATCTACGACGTCGTCATCGATCTGCGCCCCGATTCGCCGAGCTTCCTGCAGCAAGCGTGCTTCGAACTCGACCAGGACAACCGCAACGCGCTCTTCATTCCGCCCGGTCTCGCGCACGGGTTCCAGACGCTGCGCGACGGCACGGACGTGCTCTACATGATGACCGAGGCGTATCGCGCGGACCTGGCCGACGGCGTGCGGTTCGACGATCCCGCTTTCGGGATCCGTTGGCCGCTACCGGTGAGCGTTGTCGTCGATCGCGACCGGAACTATCCCGATTTCGATCGGGACGCTTTCACGCGGCGGCTCGCGGACCGACAGTCCGCCGTGGCGCATTGAGAGATGCTGGCCGGCCTGCGCACTCCCCCTGGTGCGGCCGACATGGTCGATCGCATCTGGCCCCTGCTGGAGGCGATGTACCCGATCTGCCGCAGCATCACCGGCAACGGCGTGCGCCGCACGTTCGATCTTCTGCAGGACGTCGCGCCGCTGCAACGGCACGAGGTGCCGACCGGCACGGTCGCCTACGACTGGGAAGTCCCCAACGAGTGGAACATCCGCGACGCTTACGTCGCCGACCAGTCGGGGCGCCGGGTGATCGACTTCCGCGCGCACTCCCTGCATGTCGTCAACTATTCGACGCCGGTTCGCACCCGCCTCTCGCTCGATGCCCTGCAGCCGCGCCTGCACTCGCGCCCGGACCAGCCGGACTGGATTCCGTATCGGACGACCTACTACAAGCAGGACTGGGGCTTCTGCCTGCGCCATCGCGATCGCGAGCGGCTCGCCCCGGGCACGTACGAAGTGGTCATCGATTCCGAGCTGGCTCCCGGGCACCTCACGTATGCGGAGTGCGTGATCCAAGGTCGCAGCGACGAGCAGGGAATCGTCTACACGCACTCCTGCCATCCGTCGCTGGCGAACGACAACCTGACGGGCCTCGCTGCATCCGCGCTACTCGCGCAGGCGCTGCGCGCGGAGAAACCGCGCCTGACGTGGCGCTTCGTGTTCGGGCCCGGGACGATCGGCTCGCTCGTGTGGTTGTCGCGAAACGAAGCGCTGCTGCCACGCTTGCGCACCGGGTTGGTGATCGGCTTGCTCGGTGACCCGGGGCTGCTCACCTACAAGCGCAGCCGGCGCGGCGATACGGGCACCGACCGCGCCGCCGAGCACGTCCTGCGCGCGGAGGCCGGAGCGCGGACCGAGGACTTCGAGCCGTACGGCTACGACGAGCGCCAGTTCTGCTCGCCTGGCTTCGATCTCCCCGTCGGACGCGTCACACGCTCCGCCAATGGCCGCTACCCCGAGTACCACACCTCGGCCGACGATCTGTCCCTGATCAGGCGCGACCGTCTCGCCGATTCGCTGCGCGCGCTGGCGGAACTGATCTGCGTGCTGGACGAGAACCGGTACGTGCACAACCTCAGCCCCAAGGGCGAGCCCAGGCTCGGCAAGCGCGGACTGTATGGCAGCGTCGGCGGGCTGACGCCCGGCACTTTCGAGCAGGCCGCCCTCTGGGTTCTCAGCATGTCAGATGGGAGCCATGATCTGGTCGAAATCGCCGCAAGGTCGCGCATCCCCTGGGCGGCCGTGCTCGAAGCGGCAAGCCGGCTCGAGGGTACCGGACTGACTCGGACGATCGGTCTCGAGGAACAACGCCAACGGCGGGGATGGTAGGCAACCATGAAAGTCGTGCTCTTCTGCGGCGGACTCGGAACGCGACTGCGCGAGCATTCCGACACCATCCCCAAGCCGCTCGTCAACATCGGCTATCGGCCCATCCTCTGGCATCTGATGCGCTACTACGCCCATTTCGGCCACACCGATTTCATCCTGGCCCTGGGCTACCGGGGCGATCTGATCCGCGAATACTTCCTCAACTACAACGAGTGCATGTCGAACGACTTCGTGCTGTCTGAAGGCGGCAAGAAGATCGAACTCCTGACCCGCGACATGGATCACTGGCGCATCACCTTCGTCGACACCGGCCTGCATGCCAACATCGGCCAGCGCCTCGTTCGCGTGCGGCACCTGGTGGAGAAGGACGCGGCATTTCTCGCCAACTATGCCGATGCGCTCACCGATCTGCCGCTGGACCAGCATATCGCCGACTTCGAGGCCCGCAAGGTCGCCGCGAGCTTCCTCGCCGTGCCGCCGTCGCAGTCGTTCCACGGCGTGCTCGCGGACGACGACGGCCTCGTGCGTTCCTTTGGTGCGATGCGCGACATCGACTTCTGGGTCAACGCCGGTTTCTTCTGTCTCCGGCAGGACGTCTTCGACTTCATCGGCGAGGGCGAAGAACTCGTCGAGCAGCCGTTCCAGCGCCTCATCGCGAAGCATCAGCTCGCGGTCTTCCGCTATCGCGGCTTCTGGCAGCAGATGGACACGTTCAAGGACAAGATCGCGTACGACCGCATGGAGGGGCGCGGTGAATGCCCCTGGATGCTTTGGAAGCGCCGCGGCTAGCGCTGATCGATGCTGCCTCTCCAGCTTGGCCCAAGCCGCGCACGGCTGCGAGTCCTCTGCCTCGGCGCGCACAGCGACGACATCGAAATCGGCTGCGCCGGCACCCTGCTGCGGTGGCTGCAGGAGTATCGGCACGTGGAGGTCACGCTGGCCGTGCTGAGCGCCGCGGATGCACGGGGCAGCGAGGCGCGCCGCAGTGCGCGGGCGCTGCTGGGGCGCGCGGCGACGCTGGACGTTGTCCTGGCCGATCTCGAGGACGCACATTTTCCGGCCGAATTCCGTCGCGCGAAGGCCTTCATGGCGGATCTGCGCCACCGCGTGCATCCCGACATCGTGCTGACCCACCGCCTCGAGGATCGTCACCAGGACCACCGCATGGTCGCCGAGCTGAGCTGGCAGAGTTTTCGCGATCACCTGATCTTCGAGTACGAGGTTCCGAAGTACGAAGGCGACCTCGGCCACCCCAACGTGTTCGTCCCTCTCCCATCGGGGATCGCGGCGCGCAAGGTCCGGCATCTGCTCAAGCACTTCGGCAGCCAGCGTTCAAAGACGTGGTTCACCGCGGATACCTTCCAGGCGTTGATGCGCCTGCGCGGCGTCGAATGTCGTGCACCCAGCGGACTGGCCGAGGCATTCAGCGTCCGCAAGGCGCTCTTGTGAGGCCCGATCCGCGAACTTTGCCATTTGCACGCGCCCGCCGGCGCTGTTATCCACGAGAATCCAATCATCGAGAGCCCCGATGGCAAAACTGCAGAGACCGGCCTACGCATACATGAGGGGGAGGGTCGTCGCGTGGGACGAGGCGACGATTCACATCGGTGCCGAGGCGCTGATCCGGGGCATAAGCGTCTTCGAGGGCATCAAGGGGTACTGGAATCACGACGGCAGCCGGTTCTCGCTGCTCGCGATGCCGGAGCACTTCCAGCGCCTGACGCGGTCCGCGCGGCTCCAGCATCTGCCCTTCGAGATGACTTTCGAATCCTTCAAGGAAGCTTGCATCTCGCTCGTCAAGGCGTTGCTCGAACACGAGCGGGACTTGTGGCTTCGCCCGACGGTCCTGGCCGTGGAGGGCCACTGGGGTCAGGATACGGTGTCGGATCTCGTCATCACGTGCTACCAGCAGGATAGAAAACGGCCAGATCCGATCGAGATCGGCGTCAGCACCTGGCAGAGACCTCTGGACACGGCATATCCTGCGCGCATCAAGTCGGCGGCCAACTATCAGGTCGGGCGGTTGGCGCGCATCGAGGGCCGCCGTCAGGGCTTCGACGACATGCTTCTCTTGAACCAGTGGGGCCGTGTTGCGGAGGCGACCGGCTCCTGCGTGCTGATGGTGCGCGACGGCGTCGTCTCGACGCCGCCCACGTACGAGGGGTGCCTCGAGAGCATCACCGTCAACATCGTGCAGTCGCTCTGCAGGGAAATCGGTGTCGCGTTCGAACGGCGCCCGGTCGAACGAACCGAGCTGCTCGTCGCCGACGAGATCGCGCTGGCTGGCACGCTGATGGAGCTGGGCGTGGTGCGACGAATCGACGGGCGGGAACTCCCTGAGGCAACGCCCGTCTTCGACCGCATTCGCGATCGCTTCTGGGCCTGCCTGCGCGGCCTGCACAAGCATCCCGGGATCGACCTGACTACGGTCTGACCTCGCCTGCCGCCCGAGATGCTGAGCCGACCACGACTGCGACCAAGATGAACGCTCCCGGCAGGCCGCCGCCCGTCTCGCTCGGAATGCCGGTCTACAACGGCGAACAGTTCATCGCACGGGCGTTGCACTCGTTGCTCGAACAGACGCTGTCCGACTTCGAACTGATCATCTCGGACAACGCCTCGACCGACACCACGCCGGCGATCTGCGCCGAGTTCGCGCGGATGGACGCGCGGATTCGTTATCTCAGACAGCCGCACAACATCGGGGCGCCGCGGAACTGGAATGTCCTCGTGCACGAAGCGACGGGCGAATATTTCAAGTGGTGCCCGAGCAACGACCATTGGGATCGCGAAATGCTGCAGAAGTGCGTGGCCGAACTGCAGCGGGATCGAGAGGCGGTGCTGTGCTACGGACGGACCGAGTTGATCGATGAAAAGGACGCGCCGATCTGCGTCTTCGACGGGGACCACGAGATCGCCAATGCAAGGCCGAGCGAGCGCTTTTTCGAGGCCGCACGCCGTATCTGGATGAACAACGCCCAGTGCGCCGTGATCCGAACCGAAGCGCTGCGGCATACGCGGCTCGATCGCTTGTACCCGTCCGGAGACCTGGCGCTCATGGCGGAGCTGAGCCTGTACGGGTCCTTCCGCCTGCTGCCCGACGTGCTCACCTACCGCCGGCAGGGTCCGAAGACGTTCTCGTCCCTGCGCACCCCGCTCGAACTTCAAAGGCTGTACGACCCTGGCGCGACGAAACCGATGCGCTTGCTCAGGGTTCGCCGCCACCTCGATCACTTTCTAAGCATCGCCCGCGCGCCCGTGTCGACGACCGAAAAGATGCGCACGTGGCGGCTGGCCGGTCGCCTCGCGGCATGGGATCGGGCGCACATGTGGCGCGAGTTCTGCACCTTGCTGCCGCACGCCGCAAGCTGATCGTCTGCGTGCCAGCCACAGCGCCGACCAGGCAGCCGTGCGAATCCGGCGGCGCTCGCATGCGCTCGAAACGCGCGGGCGCGCCGGCGATCGCTACGCAGGCGCAACCACCGAATCGACTTCTAGCAGGACTCAGGCAACGAAATGACCCGGAAACGTATCTGGCTCCTCGCCGCGATCAGCGTGGCACTCGTGACGCTCGCGGTCGGCGTGGGAGTAATCGCGCTCTCCTCGGAGGCGCTCGCCTGGCGGGTGCAGGTCATCGACGCCAAGCTGATGGGACGGCTCCCGCAAATCCCGGCCTCGAACCTTATCCGGTGGCTGGCGCCGGGTAGCGCCGTTTACCTGGGGGGGCTCGCCGAGAACCCGAACGTTCACGCATCGGTAGTCAGTCTGGTTACCGACCCTGCTGCCGCCGCGCAGGGCAAGGAACTCTTTGCGCGAACTTGCGCAACCTGTCACGGCGACGACGCGCTGGGCCGGGCCGGCCCCAATCTTGTCGCTTACGTCTCCCGCAATACCGACTGGAGCTTTTTCGCGGTGACGAAATGGGGCCGCAAGGACACGGCGATGGTCGGCCAGCCGCTCGACGACCGCCAGATCTGGGCGGTGCATTCGTACTTGCGCGCGCGCTCTCTCGCGTCACAGGCCGAAGCCCCGCAACCGTCCTCGCGGAGCGCGTTCGCGCCGCCCGATGCGGCTTCATCCGCGGAACGCTTTCCGGAACTCTGGCTCACCTATGGCGGCAACTTCTCCGGCCACCGCCACTCGAGCCTGGCGCAGATCGACAAGCGTACGGTCAGCGGCCTGGGTCTGGCGTGGACGGCTCAGCTCCGCGCTTCGGACACACCGCTGCAGGCGTCACCGATCGTCTCCGGTGGGCTCATCTTCGTGACGCAGTCGCGCGACGGCGTGGTTGCCCTCGACGCCCGCACGGGCGAACAGGTGTGGGAGTATCGACGCCCGGTGCCCGAGACGCTGCCGCTGTGTTGTGGGTCGCCGAACCGCGGCGCTGCCATCCTCGGCGACACCCTCTTCGTCGGCACCCTCGACGCTCACCTGGTCGCTCTCGACGCCGCCACCGGAAAGCCGCGCTGGATGGTCCAGGTCGCGGAGCCGCGCGAGGGATATTCGATAACGGGCGCCCCCCTCGCGATCCGCGACAAGGTGCTGATCGGCGTCGCCGGCGGCGAGTTTGGCGGGCGCGGATTCCTCGCCGCCTTCGACGCTGCAAGCGGGCGCCAGCGGTGGAAGTTCTTCACGGTTCCGGGGCCCGGTGAATTCGGACACGACACGTGGGGCGGAGACTCCTGGAAAACCGGCGGCGCGCCGACCTGGGCGGTCGGCGCATACGATGCTGCGCTCAACCTCGTCCTGTGGGGCGTCGGCAATCCCAGTCCACCCTACTCCGCCGAAAAGCGGCCCGGCGACAACCTGTTCTCGAACTCGGTGATCGCCCTCGATGCAGACTCCGGCATGCTGCGTTGGCACTTCCAGTTCACGCCGGCCGACGAGCACGACTGGGACGCCACGCAGCAGCCGGTTCTCGCGGACGTTTCTTATGGCCAGGCGCAGAGAAGCGCGCTCTTGTGGGCCAACCGCAATGGTTTCTTCTATGCCCTCGACCGGGCGACGGGCAAGTTCCTGCTTGCGAATCCGTTCGTGAAACAGAACTGGGCGAGCGGGCTCGACGCCAACGGGAAGCCGATCGTGCGAGTGGAGGCGAGGCCGACGGTCACCGGCAGCCTCGTCTGGCCCGCCGTCGGCGGCGCGACGAACTGGTGGCCTCCGTCGTACGATCCTCGGCGGGGAATCATGTTCGTCCCCTTCGTCGAAGCGGCGAGCATCTACTTCAGCGGCGATGTGTCGTTCGAGCGGGGCCGGATGTTTCTCGGCAGCACGAGTCAATATGCCGCCGGCCAACCAACCGTTGCGGGCGTCAAGGCGATCGACGCCGCGACCGGCAGAGTGGTGTGGGAAAGCGCCTTCGCGCGCGGCGGCGCGGACGTCCTGCGCATAGTCGATGGCGTGCTCTCGACGACGACGGGCGTGCTGTTCACCGGTTACCGCGATCTCTTCTACGCGCTCGACTCCGACACCGGCAAGGAGTTGTGGCGGGTTCGCCTCGGGGCAAGGGTCAGCGGTCCGCCGATCTCGTATGCCGTCGACGGACAGCAGTTCGTCGCCGTCGCGGCGGGAAATTCGATCTTCGCGTTCGCGGTGCGCTAGCTAGCCGCTCAGCGCATCTGTCGGGCGACCGGCCGGAGGTGCACTGATCAGATCGCGCGAAAAGCGCGACGGCAGCCCGAGCACGACAAAAGAATCGATCAGAGACTCGACCAACTCCCGGCTGCCGGTGCTCGTGAGGCTCCGCGACTCCTCTCGCGACAGCGTCACGACTCGCGGGTGGTATGCCAGCATCCCGTGGTTCTCGTACGCGTACCACGGGTGCGGAAACTCGAAGCGCAGTCGGACGCCTCCGTCGATGCGCGGCTCCTGAACGTAGATCGGGTTGTAACCGAGCGCGCCGACCGCGTGCGGCGGCACTGCATCGCTATGAATCGACCGCGCCCTTGTGTCGGGTACGTTCCAGGCAAACGAGAACCATTTGGAGGACCTGAGCTGACGCTCGGGCAATGCCGCTTCTCCGAGGGGATCGTTCCGGCGCAGGTAGTGCCGGACCAGTTCGCCCTCTTCGAAGGCGCGCACCGAAGCGACGCCGAACTCGGCAAGATATTCGTCGAGCGTTCTTTCGTTGCCCTCGTTCGGCATCACGGCCGAATTCCCGACCCGGGTGAGCACGACCATGCGCGCGGGAGCACAGCGTTCGACCTCGGCCAGCATCGTCTTGCGGTTGCCGATCAGGTGGTAGGCGTCGGAGCAGATGGTCGCGGAGAACGCATCGTCGACGAAGGGCAACCCGTCGCTCGCATTCGCGCAGATGAACCAGGCCGACGGGGCCATCCAATGGCGGGCAATCCACAAATGGTAGAAATTCATGTCGAGCCCGACGACATCCACCGGGTCCGACCGTGACGTCAGGTAGTGCTCGATGTGGCCGATGCCGGCAGCGATGTCGAGAACCGGCTTGGATCCCGCCGGTACGGTGGCCGCCAGGCTCAAGGCGGCGAGATGTCGGGGTTGCCCGAAGCGGCGGATGAAGTAGTGGCCCAGCGTCGGGTGCAGCGGGCCACCCTTGAGGTAGTAGTACTCGAGGACATCGGACGCCGACATTGCATCTCGCGATCGCAGCACCTTCGCCACAAACCGCCAGCGCCCCACGGCGCGCGCAAGCGCGGTCACCGCGGGATGGCGCGCGCGGCGCCACCCAACCAGGCCTTGTATGGAGCCCGCCAGATCGGGCGGCAGGGAGACGCATTCCAGAAGGGCCCGTTCGGCCGCTCCGGTCTCGATGAGCTTGACCAATTGCCCAACCGGCACACCGTCGACCTCGCTCGTGCCCTGGGTGTGCTCGAACATGCCCACGTTGGTCCTCTGGATGATCGGTATCCCATCCACCACGGGAAACGTCGAGCAGGTGCAACGCAGGAGACCGAATTCACCACGCCCCAGCGCAGGTCGTTCGACACTGGCAAACGTGAACCTCCCTTTGCAGTACGGGCACCTGAGAAGATCGAGCCGGACAATCTGCTTGGGTTCGGGCGTCATTTTCTTCATCGCGCAATAGGAGCCGGAATCTCAGCTCGCGTGTCCGCCGTCCCGGCGCGGGTCGACCCGTTCAAGCCACACCTCGCGCCAGTAGGGCGTGATCGCGCGAGGGCAGAACAGGCGCGACCGGGAATACACGGAATTGCAGACAACCCCGTCGAGCGTGATGCAGGGCGACTTCATCTGCATCATCTCGCCGGTCACTTCATTGATGATCCGCTCGACACGCTGCATTACGCGGTACGTGCCGCCGCAGTAGGGCACCATCTCGTCGCCGAACCACATGCCGCGGTTGTTGCCCGCCTGGTTCAACGTGCTCAGGATGGCTGCGTTGGTTTTGACGCGGATTTCTTCACCGGCTTGAAGGCGCAGGTCCGCGGTCGGTGTCGGCTGTCCGACGGGGATGATGCCCTGCACCTTGGGAGCCGGGCGCCTCATCAGGAGGCGATGAATTCGATCGTAGATACCCGTCGCGGCGCGATAGCCGAACCCGAGTCTTGTCAGTGCCGCCGCCCACGAGAGAACGAGCACGCGGAGCATGTGCCTAAGCGCGACGTTCCCCGTGGTCAGATCGAGGACGTATTGCCTCAGATCCCACCATTGCAGCGGCTGAGTCGCCTCGACGAGGCGCGTGGCCTGGCACGAGTAGATCCTCCGCCCGGCACCGTCGGTCCTCGCGGTCGTAAGTTCCAGGGCCTGACGCGACAGGCCCGCTTGCACGGAAGGTTCCGGCGCGCTCTCTTTTTCGCTCGCCGGCTTGAGCCAGTCCGTCTTCCAGAACAGGAGGCACGCAGCCTGGCAACCGCCGTGTTCGGCCCCGTCGCAGCGCAACCCTTCCAGGTGCACCGCGTTCATGAGCTTCCGGCCGCCTGTCTTGTGTGCCGGGTCGCAGGTCTTGTGCGCGATCGCCGAAATGCGGAACCGCCGGCCGCAGAACTTCAACATCTCCGGCATCAACGGCATGTTCTCGACCGTGCCGTCGCTGCTCAACGAACGCAGGATCGCGTCCTCCGAGCGGACTTCCACCCAGTCGCCTGCGCGCCAGCGTGGCGCGGCTCTCGATTTCCACGACAAGAACATGCGGGACTTCCCCTCGTTGACGCAAGAAGGTCGCCGGCGTTCGCGAGCCCGGCCAACCCAATGGATGTCGAACCACGACGGATGCCGACACTGCCGGCTCGCCAGGTCCCCCTTCGACAGCCCAGGAAATGGAGTGTGAGTATCTTCAGCCGGGCCGGATCGCGCAAGCGGTCGTAACCTGGCCAACACGACATTTTCTTAGTCGGCCGGGGCAGCTAACCCTCGAGAAACCCCTCGGGGGGCTCCTTCTTCATCGCCGCGGGCTGGTCCGAGGCGGCCGGTCTGGAGGCGCTTCCGTAGTTGCCGGGATCGCGGCCTCTGATTCGCCTCGGACTGGCGCGATCCGACTCCGACCGGCCGAACCCGGGGCTCACATGGACTCAAACAGGAGAGCCCAGTCCGCGGTGCCTTGCGCGTTGGCTGCGCTGCGCGAGAACGACCTTGACCCGCTGGCCGGATAGGTGCCATCCGTGAAGAACGAGCCACTGGTCGGGTCGTACCAGCGCACCAGAACATTCGGTCCGGAGAGTTTGCTCATGTTGAAGACCAGGGTCGACGCGGCGTTGTTCGCGTAGACGATCCCGAAACTGCCGTCGCTGGCAAGCGTCCCCATGGTCGTCGTCGACCCCCCCGAAGTGAGCCAGGCGTGAGTCGTGTAGTCCGGTACCAGCTCGGTCCAGGACTTCGACTCGAACAACTGCCGGAGGTACGTCATGGACGACCCCGCTGGCCGCTCCATCGCCGCGGCCCAACTGGTCGGATCGGCCACGACCCCCGGGCCATGGAAGCGCCACACCGCCACGTCGCCGTAGATAGCACCGGTGCCCCCTTGCACGGCCGAACTCCACGCAAGCCAGCGAATGAAATCCGGCGTCACACCCGCGACGACCGGATTCTCGTAGGTGTCCTCGATCCGGCCGAACGGCTTGACCGTCGCGTTGTTGTAGGAGGCCTCGGCGTTGGCAGCTGCGTTGGCTGAACTGTCGTAGATGGTGTTCAGGTTCAACCACCCGAGATCGCCGGCCCAGAACGACAGGGCGTTCGTATCGCGCGCGCCGTGCCACGCGAACAACCATTTGCCCGTCACCGACCTGATGCCATTGACCACCGCTTTCGTCAGCGCCTTGTTGGCCGCGTTGTTGTCACCGCCTGCCACCCAAAGAATGTTGTCGTACGCGAGGTATCGATTGGCCAGCCAGGCACCATAACTCTGCAACTTCGCCGTGCCCTGCGCCGCCATCTGCTGGTACCAGCCCTGGTTGCCCTGCCCGTAGCCCTCGTAGGCCGGGAAGATGATGCACAGCATGTCGCGCACCGCGGCCTGCTGGACGATGAAGTCGATATCGGTCCAGTACGGCTCGTTCACCGTGGTGAAGTCGTTGAGATTGGTGAACGGGGCCTGGTTGTACCAGTTGTTGGGCGGACTGTTGCCGTTGCCACCAGCAAAAGTCGACTCGATCACGTTGAACGTGAACGCGTTGAAGCCCTTCGCCTTGCGGTTGTCGAGATAGGTCAGGACGTCCGACTGCGACGCACTGACCGAAATCGACCATGCCGTGTCGCCGAGCAGGAAGAACGGCGACCCGGTGTTGGCCTGCAGAAAGCGCTGTCCGGCCGGGGGCTGCTGGAGCGGATACAGTGCGGTCGGATTCGGCGTGGGCGCCGGCGCCGGCGGCGGCGGTAGGACCAGGGCTGGAAAGGACGGCGGCTCGCTCTTTCCGCAAGAGGCCATCGTGAGCGCGCCGAGCGTCGCCGATGCGACGCGAAGGAACCTGCGCCTCGGCCTCGAAGACCATTTGTCCGTCATCTAGGACCTGCTGGCAACGTGCCACCAGGCTCCGACTCTACGGGCGCGCGCACCGTTGCACAAGGTCTTGCGACCCGCCGTCTACATGGACTCGAACAGCAGGGCCCAGTCTGAGTCGCCTTGCGAGTTGGCGGCGTTGCGCGAGAACGAACGTGTTCCGCTCGCCGTGTACGTGCCGTCGGTGACGAACGTGCCGTTGGTCACGTCGTACCAGCGCACGAGCACGTTCGGCCCTGCAAGTTTGTTCATCGCGAACGTCATCGAAGGCGAACTGGCGCCCTGCGCATAGGCGATCGCAAAGCTCCCGTCGTTGGCCAGGGCGGCAAACCTCCAGTTTCCGTCGCTGCCCCATCCGGAAGTCAGGAACGTCCGCGTCGTCGAGTCCGGGACCAGCTTCGTCCACGCCTTCGACTCGAACAATTGCCTGAGGTACTGCATCGACGAGCCCACCGGACGATTCATCGCCGTCACCCACGACGTCGTGTCGTTGGTCACCACGCTCGGTCCGTTGAAGCGCCACACCGCGACGTCGCCGTAAATCGCGCCGGTGCCCCCCATCACCGCCGAACCCCAGGCCAGTCCGCGCACGACGTTGTCCGAGACGCCATTCACCGGATTCTCGTACGTGTCCTCGATGCGCGCGAACGGAACATGGTTCGACGCGTTGTACGCGCCCTGGGCATTGGCGAAACTGTTCGATTCGGAATCGTAGATCGTGTTCAGCTTCAGCCATCCGAAGTCGTTCGCCCAGAACGTCGTCGCCATGGTGTCGCGCGCGCCGTGCCACGCATGCAGCCACTTGGTGGTCACGGAGTCGATCCCCGTGACGACAGCGCGCGTCAGCGCGGGATTGGCCGCGTCGTTGTCGCCGCCATGCACCCACAGGATGTTGTCGTAGGCAAGGTAGCGGTTCGCCAGCCAGGCGCCATAACTCTGCAGCTTCGCCGGGCCCTGCGCCGCCATTCGCTGGTACCAGCCCTGGTTACCCTGGCCGTAGCCTTCATAAGCCGGGAAGATGACGCAGAGCATGCCGCGCGCCGCGGCCTGCTGGACGATGAAGTCGATGTTCGTCCAGTACGCCTCGTTCACCGTAGTGAAGTCGTTGAGATTGGTGAACGGCGGCTGGTTGTACCAGTTGTTGGGCGGATTGTTTCCGTTGCCCCCGGCGAAGGTCGACTCGATCGCGTTGAACGTGAATGCGTTGAAGCCTTTCGCCTTGCGGTTGTCAAGGTAGGTCGTGACGTCGGACTGCGAGGCGCTGACCGAAATCGACCACGCCGTGTCGCCGAGCAGGAAGAACGGTGACCCGGCGCTGGTCTGCAGGAAACGCAGCCCCGATGCCGGCTGCAGCGGAAATACCGCGCCCGGACTCGGTGTCGGCGATGGTGTTGGCGCCGGCGGCGGCGGTGTTGGCGCCGGCGGCGGCGGTGTCGGTGCCGGTGGCGGCGGCGTTGGCGCCGGTGGCGGCGGTGTCGGTGGCGGCGGCGGCGGTGCCGGTGCCGGTGCCGGTGGCGGCGGTGTCGGTGCCGGTGGCGGCGGTGTCGGTGCCGGTGGCGGCGGTGCCGGCGGCGGCGGCGGCGGTGTCGGTGCCGGTGGCGGCGGTGTCGGTGCCGGTGGCGGCGGTGTCGGTGCCGGTGGCGGCGGTGCCGGCGGCGGCGGCGGTGTCGGTGCCGGTGGCGGCGGTGCCGGTGGCGGCGGTGTCGGTGCCGGTGGCGGCGGTGCCGGTGGCGGCGGTGCCGGTGGCCGTGGCGCGGGCGGCTGTGGCGTCGGCGCGGGTGGGGCTGGCGATGGGGCGGGCGTCGGAGACGGCGCAGGCGGCGACGCCGGATCGAGTAGGGGAGCGGGGTTGGGCGCCGCACCGACAGGCTCGATTGGCGCCTCGACGCTGCCACCGCACGCCGCAAGCGCGAACGCGCCTAGCGATGCGCCCGCGACGCCAAGAAACCGACGGCGCGTCACGGGCGACCAGCGGGCAACTACCGACTTCACCTCATCCTCTCCTGCCAATTCCCGCACTTCTCAACCGCAAACGCACATTTTCCAATGGCTGAGTGCTGCTAGAGTGCCCCGCTCGCGCATGCGCGGTTCGCAGAGCTGCGCGACCCTGCTTCGCGACCTCCCATCCCAGTGCACTCGGACCACAACCGCAGCATCGCCCGCGGCGTCGGGTGGATGCTGCTTTTCAAGCTGGCAGAACGCTCTCTCGGGCTCCTGAGCACGCTGATCCTCGCGCGCCTGCTCGCGCCTACCGACTTCGGCGTCGTCGCCATGGCACTGTCTTTCATCGCGATGGCCCAGGTATTTGCCGGTTTTGGCTTCGACGTCGCGCTCATTCGGGATCAGTCGGCCTCGGAAGATCATTACAACACCGCCTGGACTCTCAATGCAGCATTGGGCTTGGCCATAACCTTGCTGATGCTCGCCGTTGCGAGCCCGATATCGACGTTCTACAACCGACCGGAGCTTTTCTGGGTGGTCTGCGCGCTCGCTTTCGGTCCGCTGATCACCGGGCTCGAAAACATCGGTGTCGTGGCCTTTCGTAAGGAAATGACGTTTCGCAAGGAGTTCGCGTTCCAGCTCAGCAGAAAGCTCGTCGGAATTCTCGTCACCGTTCCTCTTGCCTATGTCCTGCGGAGTTACTGGGCGCTCGTCGCCGGTACGTTAACCAGCGCGTGCCTCGGCACGTCGATCAGCTTCCTCGCGCATCCATTCCGACCGCGGTTCTCGCTCAGCAAGGCCCGCGGCTTGCTCGACTTCTCGCGCTGGCTGCTGGTCGGCAGCCTCGTCAACTTCACCCGCGAACGGTCCTCGGACTTCTTCATCGGACGGCTCGCGGGGCCCGCCGCCCTGGGCGCCTACAACATCGCCTACGAGATTTCCAACCTGCCGACCACCGAGTTGAGCGCTCCCATCAATCGCGCGTTGATGCCCGGCTTCTCCCGCATCGCAGACAACCCGGAGGCCGTGCAGGAGACGTACTACCGCGCGTTCAGCCTGCTCGCGCTAGCGGCAATTCCGGCGGCGGTGGGAATCCTCGCCACCGCCAATTTTCTCGTACCCGTCGTCCTGGGGGAGAGGTGGCTGGACGCGGTCCCGTTAGTCCAAATGCTTGCGATGGCCGGGATCTTCCAGACGATGCAGAGTTCGAGCGCGACCGCACTGATCGCGACCGGCCATCCGAAGAGCGTTTTCACGACCAACGCGCTGTATGCGCTTGTGCTCATCATCGCCCTGTCCGCATTCGTGCCGTCGCGCGGGGCCAACGGGGCCGCGATTTCGGTCCTGGCGGCAGTCCTGCTTGCAACGCCGGTTTTTGTGTACTTTTTGCGGCGTTACGTGGGCATCAGGACGCGCCGGATCATTTCTCACTCATGGCGCCCGGCGTGCGCCGCAGGTGTGATGGCCGCTGCGGTCTTCTCGTTCCTGCCGGCGTACGAAGCCGGCACGCCAACCTCGCGCGCCGTCGCGTATCTTGCGGCGAGCGTTCTCCTCGGTATCGCCGTCTACGCGGTGACGCTCATCGGGCTCTGGCTCGCCGCCGGGCGGCCGGAGGGCGGCGAGCGGATCCTGCTCTCGCAGATCCGCACTCTGGTTGCCAGATTGACGCAGTCGAATCTTTCGCGACAGCGCGAGTGACCCGCCCATTCTGGCAACTTGTTCGACGAACTGTGCGTGACCGGGGATCGGCGCGCGGACGATCGGACCGAGGTCCGGCAGCGGCATCTTCGAGGTAGAACACCGATGAAATGATGCTGATGAAATCGCCCTGTATTGCGCTCGAACGAGTGGCCATCCGCAGGTCGACTCGCGCACGTCGGGTCGCAATACGCGCGGCATGTTTCTGTTTCATTGTGACGCAAGTGCCACGGGTCCGATCTGCCAGCCCCCAGACAGCCTCCCTTAAGCGACGGTTGAGGAGGAATCGGGCAACCTCCGCGAACCCCGAGATCTAGAAGCGGTCGCCACCTTCTTGATGAACAGACCGACATCGTTGCAGGCAACCTACCTGTTCGTGCTGCCGTGGGAGCCCTACCACGTCGGCGGCGTGAGCAACGTCGTCAACAATCTGGCGCGCGTGATGGCGGTGCATGGTTCCTTCGCGCCGCGGATTGCCGTCAACCAGCTTGGCCCGGCTCGCACCTCCGGCACGGACAACTGGTTCGGCTTCGAGTTTTCGCTGCTCGCGTCGCCCTCCGGAGTGGGACTGCTGAAGGCGTGCATCAAGGCCCCGCTTTCCCTCTGGCGGACCGCACGCATGCTTCGCACGCACAACGTCCAGGTCATCAACTTCCACTACCCGGGCTTCGCTCCGCTTGGCGTGACGCTCTTGAAGCGCCTCGGCCTCTATCGCGGGAAGCTGCTGCTGTCCTATCACGGCACGGATGTGGCGCCGCCGCGCGGAGCCATCGAGCGACTCGTGCAGCGGCTCATGCTTTCGTCCGCGGACAGGCTGGTCGCCTGTTCCAACAGTCTGGCGAGGCGCATGACCTCCGACTTCGGCATCCCCCCGCAACGTGTGGCGGTGATCTTCAACGGCGTCGACGAGTCGGTCTTCGGCGGTGAGACCGATCATGGGACCTCGCCGCAGCTGCTCGTGCCGAGGTGGTTCATCGTCAACGTGGGCTCGTTCATTCCGCGCAAGAACCACATGCTGCTGATCGAAGCGTTCTCGATGCTCGCGCCGCGTTACCCCGAATTGCACCTGTGCATCGCCGGGGCGGACGGTGAAGAACGCAGCGCGGTGGAGGCCGCGATCGCGAGTCGCTCGCTGACGTCGCGGGTCCGGATCTATCTCGATCTCGACCAGAAGGACGTCGCCACGCTGCTTTCGAAGGCCGCCGTGTGCGTCCAGCCTTCGCTCGCCGAGTCCTTCCCGCTCGCGGTGCTCGAGGCGGCCGCATCCGGCACGCCCATCGTGGCGTCCGACATTCCCGGTCACGACGAACTCATTCACGGCGAGCGCACCGGGCTGCTGTTCCCTCTCGGCAATGCCGCCAAATGCGCGGCCGCGATCGCCTCGGTCCTCGAGGATCCCGGCAGCGCGACCGAGCGTGCGACGGCGCAGAAGGAACGCGTGCATCAGCGCTTCACGCTTCTCTCCTGCATGCGGCACTACGAGCAGTTGGCCTGCGAACCCTAAGCGCGCGCGCCTATCCCGCGCGCTGCAGCACCGCGCGCGCTCTCTCGTAGACGACGCGCTCGAGCCCCTCGCCCCGTCCGGAAAGGACCCAGAGCCCGCCGGCAAGGGGGATGTAGAGCACGACCCCGGCGATCACCCCGAGAACCAGGCGTGCGTAGGGTGGCAGCGCGCTCGTGAAGCCGAACTGGTTCTGATCGAGCCAGTAAACCGCAAGCGCCATCAGCGCGGCGGCGCTGAGCGGTCGCCAGACGGCGCCGGCGAGATCCCGCAGGGACGTTCCGAGATATCGATGCATCAGGCCGACGCTCACCGTGACCGAGACCACCATCGCGCCGAACTGCGCCCACGCGACGCCGACGACACCGTACGCCCGCAGCAGGTACAACAACGGGATCAGCGTCAACACGAAGGCGGCATTGATGTAGACCGGGACGTGCGTCTTCGCTGCCGCGAGGTATGCCGAGTGGTTGTTGGCGGTCAGAGATTGCAGCGCGCCGGCGAACGCGAGGATCTGCAGGACGCCCACGACGCCCGGCCATTGGTTGCCAAGCAATGTGAGGACCATCGGCTCGGCGATCGCGGCCATGCCGAACGCTGCCGGCAGCGTGACAAGGAGCACGGCGGAAGTGATCTGCAACATGCCGTGCTTCAACCCGTCCGCCGA
>Ga0335077_10003826_pt1 | contig 18282 bp, 9 predicted proteins | sample Lox_Sample_31_FD_207151 | JGI IMG/M metagenome (GOLD analysis project Ga0335077, IMG submission 207151) | Soil microbial communities from Loxahatchee National Wildlife Refuge, Florida, United States - Lox_Sample_3.1 | ecosystem: Environmental > Terrestrial > Soil > Wetlands | place: USA: Florida... | reverse complement strand
CGGTCCATCATGCTCTGGGTCTTCACGGGTATCGTGGCGCTACTGGTACTGCTGGCCATGAGCACGGATCAGGTGCAGGTGGGCGGAGCCATCGGCAACACGTTCCGCAATGCACCCTTCGTGGTGGAGCAATACTACTCGATCTTCTGGTTCATTACGCTGCTGATGGTGACGGCCTTCGCCAACTCCGCCGCGGCGCGCGAATTCGCTTACAACATGAACCAGATTGTGTTCACCAAGCCCATACGCAAGATCGACTTTCTGCTGGGGCGCTTCCTTGGCGCCGTGGTCATTTCCACCATCCCTATGCTGGGAATCTCACTTGGCGCGCTCCTGGCAAAGGTCGTGCCGTGGGCCGACGCCGACCGGTTCGGCCCCGTGGTTGGGTCGGCACATCTGCAGGGCCTGCTGGTTTTCGCGCTGCCCAATACTCTTTTCATCGCGGCCATCATGTTCACCGTTGCCGCCCTTACGCGAAGCACCGTGGTTTCGTTTCTCGGAGGGTTGTGCCTGCTGGTCGCAGACATCATCGCCGGCGTGCTTACGGACAAACTGGAAAACGAGAAGCTCGCCGCCATCGTCGATCCCTTCGGCAACGACGCCTTCGCGCTGATGACAAAATACTGGACAGTGGCCGACCGCAACGCGAATTCCCTCGGCCTTTCGGGAATTCTACTGTGGAACCGGCTGCTGTGGGTGGCCGTCGGGCTTCTGATCTTTGCGTTTTGCTGCTGGCGCTTCAGCTTCACGGAGCGGGTCGGCCGGGGCGCCCGGCGAAAGGATACAGAGCCAGACGTCATTCAGCCGGCGCCGAAGCCGCTCGCCCCCGCTTCGGTCTCGTTGAGGTTTGGGCCCGGGGCGCGATGGCGGCAGCTTCTCGCCTCCATTCGCATCGAATATCGCCGGCTGCTGAAGACCGTCTCGTTCATTGTGATCACGTGCGCGGCGCTGGTGAACAGCGTGACCGCGCTGATCTTCAGCGCCCGCCAGGGCTTCGGCCTCACCACGCGTCCGGTAACCTACACGCTGCTCGGGATCATTGCCGGAGCACTTTACCTGTTCCTGATTGCACTTATCACATTCTTCGCCGGCGTGCTCGTGTGGGAGGACCGCGACGCAGGAACCGATGAGGTCAGCGATGCCCTTCCCGTCCCGGAATGGCCCGGCTATCTCGCGAAGTTCATCGCGCTGATCACCGCCATCGCCTCGATTGAAATCGTCGTGATGCTGGTTGCCATTTGCGTGCAAGCCGCACACGGCTATACGCGATTCCAGTTGGGGGTCTACGTCGAATCACTGCTTGGCCAGGATTTGTTGAACTTCGCCTTCTTTGCGACGCTGGCTTTTCTGATCCATGTGCTGTCGCCCAACAAGTATGTGGGCTACTTCGCGTTCATTGGTGTGGTGATTGCCAACGCGTTCCTCTGGCGCCCCCTGCATGTGGGTACGCGCATGGTGCACTTCGCCAGCCTGCCCATCATGACGTATTCCGACTTCTTCGGCTATGAACCCTGGAGAAAAGGCTGGAGCTGGTTTGCACTGTATTGGACGTTGTTCTGTTTCCTCATCGCGGCCGTTACTATCCTGCTGTGGCCGCGAGGCAAAGACCTGCGATGGAAAGCGCGCCTGGCCAATGCCCGTCTTCGCTTCCGCGGAGCTGTTCGCCTCTTCGCCGTCGCGTCCGCCGCCGCCTTCGTGGCCGTCGCCGGATGGGTCTACTACAACACCGAGGTGCTGAATCACGTCGAAAGCGAGAATGACGGCTTGCGGCGCCAGGCAGATTACGAGAAAAATTACAAACGCTACCAGCACCTGGCGCAGCCGCGCGTGACCGATGTCCATTACGACATTGCCATTTACCCGGCCACACGCGAACTGGTGATGCGCGGAGCGGAGCAGATCAAGAACGAGACGGACAACCCGATCGACACACTCCACTTCACGGTCGACCGCAACTTCACCTCAACCGTCGATCTTCCCGGCGCACAACTGGCCCAGGACGACAAGCGGCTTGGCTACCGCATTTACAAGCTCTCCACGCCGCTGGCGCCGGGCGAAGTCCGCACCCTGAACTTCGACGTCGAGTCACACCCAAGGGGCTTTGAGAACTCGCTCACCATGACAGGAGTCGTCCAGAACGGCAGCTTTTTCAACTCCAGCGTAGTGCCCCAGATCGGCTACCAGGAAGCCATCGAACTGGCCGACCCCAACGATCGCAGGCGCTTCGAGCTGAAAGAAAAAGATCTCATGCCCACACTCGAGCGCGATTGCAGCGCTGACTGCATGAACACCTACATCAGCAACAATTCGGACTGGGTCAACGTCGACACGGTCATCAGCACCAGCGCCGACCAGTTAGCCATTGCTCCGGGGTCGCTGATCCGCCAGTGGCAGCAGGATGGGCGTAACTTCTACGAGTACAAACTCGACCACTTCGCCCTGAACTTTTATTCCTTCATGTCCGCGGGTTACCAGGTGGAGCGGCGAAAGTGGAACGACATGGACGTCGAAATCTACTACCTCAAGGACCATCCCTGGAACGTGCCCAAGATGGTCAACTCGATCGAGAAGTCGTTCGCTTATTACACCACCAACTACGGCCCGTACTTCAACAAGCAGGCGCGCATCATCGAGTTTCCGCGTGTTGCTGCTTTCGCCCAGGCCTTTCCCGGAACGATGCCCTATTCGGAATCGATCGGCTTCATCGCCGACATCGAAAAACCCGACGACATCGACATGGTTTTCTACGTCGTGGCCCACGAAATGGGGCATCAATGGTGGGCTCACCAGGTGGTCGGCGCAAACATGCAGGGCGCGACCGCGCTCTCGGAGACGCTTGCCCAGTATTCGGCGCTGATGGTGATGGAAAAGGAATACGGCCCCGACACCATGCGCAAATTCATGCAATACGAGATGGACAACTATCTGCGTTCGCGCGGGACCGAACGGCTGAAGGAACGGCCGTTGATGCGGGTGGAGGCCAGCCAGGGATACATCCACTATCGCAAGGGCAGCGTTGTGATGTACTACCTGCGGCAGATGATCGGCGAAGATGCGATCAACCGCGCGCTGCGCAGGGTGCTTGCCCAGTATCGCTATGCGCAGCCTCCGTATCCGACTTCGTGGACGCTCGTCGAAGCGCTCCGCAGCGAGACTCCCGCGCAATATCAATACCTGCTCAAGGATCTTTTCGAGGACATCACGCTGTTTTCCAACCGCACTCGGAGCGCCAAGGCCCGCAAGCGGCCGGACGGCAAATATGACGTAACCGTGGATGTGGAGACCCACAAATTTACGGCGGATGCCAAGGGTGCGGAGAAAGAAATGCCGGTGGATGATTGGATCGAGGTCGGCGCCCTGGCGGCTCCGGAGAATGGCAAGCGTTACGGCAAGGTGCTTGTCCGCCAGTTGGTCCACATGACCGGCAAAAACGGCACCTACACGTTCGTGAGCAATTCGATGCCCGACAAGGCCGGCGTCGACCCGCTGCTTCTGCTGGTGGACCGCGTGCCCGACGACAACATGAAAAAAGTCGAGGCAGTTCCGTAAAGCACCCGGCCCATCAGCGCAGAGTTGGGTGTAGCGGAGCGCTTTGCAACTTCGATGACGGTCAGGCGTTTCATCGCCACACCAGCGATAGAGCCGATTGACAAGAATCAACTGACGTCGTTGCACCCCGCGGTGTATTCTCAATCCGATTATGACAAATACAATTCAACGCTCTCTCCTCGTGGCTACGCTTGTCTCCCTGACAATTTCCGTATTTGCACAACAGCAGCCCCCGAAGCCCAAACCGGAAGATACCGAGGTCTGGTCGCCGGAACCGAAGGTCGTGACTCCCGGCGCCGCGTGCGCCGACGCTCCCTCAGACGCCATCATCCTCTTCGATGGCAAAAATGAAGACGAGTGGGTCTCGGCGCAAGATCAATCGCCGGCGCAGTGGGTGGTGCACGACGGCATCATGACGGTCAAAAAGGGTTCAGGCGGCGGCAACATCGAGACGAAGCGCAAGTTCAAGGATTACCAGCTCCACGTAGAGTGGCGGATCCCGGAGAACATAACCGGTTCCGGCCAGGCGCGCGGCAACAGCGGCGTATTTCTCGCATCGACCGGACCCGGCGACGCCGGCTACGAGCTCCAGGTGCTGGATAACTACAACAACAAGACGTACGTGAACGGGCAGGCCGGTTCCATTTACAAGCAGAGCGCTCCGCTGGTGAATGCGAATCGCAAGCCCGGCGAGTGGCAGTCCTATGACGTGATCTGGACCGCTCCCCGGTTCAATGACGACGGATCGCTGAAGACGCCGGCCTACGTGACCGTGTTCTTCAACGGGATCCTGGTGCAGAACCACTTCGAGCTGAAGGGGCAAACCCTCTATGTCGGCCAGCCATTCTACAAGGCCTACGACCGCGCGGCCATCAAACTCCAGGCGCACGGCGACAAAAGCGAGCCGATCAGCTACCGCAATATCTGGGTGAGAGAACTCTAATCATTGTCGATTCAATAAGAGACCGGGCGCCCCAGGTTCGGCGCGTATTTGTCATTTCGCCTGACCTGGGATGCCTCATTTGGCCTCCGCCGCAAACGCATCCGCCTCACGATTCAACTCCGCCGCATCGGCCTCGTGCGAGATCAGCATCACGCGGTACCGGAACGTTGCGGTCTGCCCCTTCTCGAGAGTGAAGTTGAAGGCCGGCTGTTTCGGGTCGAAGATGTTCCTACCGAGGGGATTGGCGGCGAACAATCCATACCCCCGCGCGTGCCAGTAGGTCGGGTAACCAGGATTCCCGGGGTGATCGAGGATTGCGATTGTGACGGTATGGCCGTCGGTGTGTCCGGTCAGCGCGCACCAGCGGCCGCGCGTTCCCCATGCGGCTCCGCCTTTCGCGCCCTCGCTGGTGAGGTAGACCCCGCTTGCGCCGGGCGAGCCTCCACCCTCGACCTTGGTGACTTTGCCGCTCGCATCCCTGAATTCGCCGCCTTTCTCCTCCGGTGATTCGAGCCAGCTTGCAACCCGCAGCCCCAGCACGCCTTCCTTGTCGTCGTGAAAGACGGCGCGGTCGAGCGCCTTCAGTGTGACCACCTCGTCGATGCTGCGTTCATGGCCGCGCCGCGCGAAAACGTAGCGCGTCGTTTGGTCGAGTATCTGCATCCCTTCTCCAGTCACCCATACAGAGTCGACCACCAGTTCTCCGTGGTCGGCGCCACTTTGGGCCGAGACGATTCTCGTCTGTCCGATGGAACCCATCTTGTGCCGGTCTTCCGGCTTGATGGCGTCAGAGTTGTTCCAGAAGTCAAAGCCGTTCACGTCGCCGTAGTTGAACCAGAGTCCGGCATGGTGCGGATGGTCAACGCGCTCGCCGGGCCGCGGTTCCAGCGGATAACCGCGCGTCACGGTGATTCCATCGGCCGCGACCAGCGGATAGAGAACCGGCTTCTTGAGCGACGTCGGCCAGATGTAGGAAGTGAATGGCCGTCCGTCGATCGTGATATCCACGCGTCGCTCAGCCTCGTGTGCGGTCACCTGCACGCGCTGCGCGAATAACGAAACGTCAGGAACTCCAGCCACAGTTACCGCAATGATCGCCGCCGCGAACGAACTACGCATACGGCTTGCCTCCCACCATCACCTGCTGGGTCGCGTCGTCGAACGTTACCTTCTCCCCAGTCTGGATGGCGGCCACGTTCATACATAAAGCAATCGAATGGCTGTAGCCCGCCTCGATCGGAGCATTAGGCGTTTTGCGCGAGCGCACGCACTCCATCCAGTTGCGCATGTTAGCCGAAGTCTCCGGATCGGCGCCGGTGTCGGCCGCTGTGGATGCTTTCTCCGCGTGATCCACGAGTGAAAAACTGGGCAGCAGCTTTGGCTCCATGTGCATCTCTGCCGCATATTTCGCCGTCAGGCCGCCTTCGGGCGAAACGCATTGCTTGTCCATGTCGATCATGCCGCCGTTCGAATAGTAGAGTTCCTTCACCCCGCCGGCGGAGTTGGTGAAGCGTGATGTGTATTGCACCTGGAAACCCCTGGTCGGGTCATCGAGTGTGCCGTAGTCGAAGACGGCGGTCATCGTGTCCCAGTTCTGGCGTCCGTCCTTCCACAGATAAATGCCGCCGTTGGCCACCACGCTGCGCGGATGCGGCAGTCCCGTGAACCAGTGCACGGTGTCGATCTGGTGCACGAGCCACTGGTCGGGAATGCCAGACGAGTAAGGCCAGAACAAGCGAAACTCGAGGTACTTGCGGGCGTCGAATGGCTCATGGGGGCAGTTGAGAAGGTACCGCGTCCAGTCCGTATCTTGCTCTTTGAGAAGCGGAACCACGCTGGGCCGCCGCCAGCGCCCTGGCTGGTTGACGTTCCACGTCATCTCCACCATCACAATGTCGCCGAACTGGCCTGACTTGATGTATTCGGCGGCCTTCTGGTAGCTGGGCGTACTGCGGCGCTGGGTGCCGATCTGCACGATCTTGCCGGTCTTCTTCACCGCGGCCAGGAATTTGCGCGCATCGTCCATGGTGTGGGCCGTGGGCTTCTCCACGTAGGCATCGCGGCCGGCTTCGACGGCCTCGACTCCGTGCAGCGCATGCTGGAAGTCGGCGGTAGCGATGATCACCGCGTCCACATCCTTGCGCGCATACAGTTCGTCGTTATTGCGCACCGAATCAATCTTGCCGCCGCCGAGTTTCTCGACATAGGCGACGCCCTCGTCGCGCCGTCGATTCCAGAGGTCGGATACGGCCACAAACTCGAAGTTCAGCTCCTTGCAGTGCTGCAGAAACGACGGAATCAGCGAGCTCTTCATGCGGTCGCCGCAGCCCACGACTCCCACTCTTACTCGGTCGTTTGCTCCCACGACTGCCGCATAGCTTTTGGCATTCCACGATACAGTAGTGGCGGCCAGCGCCGCGCTCCCGGCCTTTAGAAAATCACGGCGGTTCTTCTGACAGATGGTCATACTGCTCCTCGCCCGTTCACGGGCACACTCGCGGGAAGAAGAGAACTCCGGTGGTTAGCCGGACCGCCCCCGCGCGTGAAAATGCTTGCAGATGCGATTCGGGCCTGTCAAAACCGAAGAGTGCTTACCGCTCCTGCACCTGCCCTTGCTGCATCAGTGCCTTGGCCACCGGCAATCCGCCGGCTCGCAGGATCCCTGGCACGTTGAAATGGCGGACGTAATCAGAGTTTGAGCTGACTTCAGGAACATCGAAGAGTTGCAGCGACACTGGAACCTCGCTTACCGCCGCCGCAAAGATCGCCCACAGAGCCGCATCCCCGCTTGCGTATACTTCCACCCGCCGGTTGTTCCGGCTGGCGTACGCGATGGCAGTCAGAATGTCCTGCACTCGCGCCGCGCCCACACTCACGTTGAAAGTCAGGAACTTTCCATAACCGGCCGCCGCATCGGCGCGCGCCTCTCCGTCGGCATCGTCTTTCAACTTCGGAAGCGGCCCAACTGTAGGATCGCCCTGACGAGGCCCCTTTGCCGATCCTGTCTGAAACACATCCGGCAGCAACACGGCCCGGCCCTCTTTCTCGAGCCCCTTCACCGCTTCACTTTCCAGCGCCGCTGATGAACCATCGGCAGCGATAACGACCGCGACCGGCCCGGTCTTCTTCTTGCCCTCAATCCAGATGCCGGGCACCCGATCCTTCTTCGCCGAACGGCTTAGAACAATGGAGCGGCCCTTAACATCGCCGATCACGTCCTTCGGCGTTTCAACAGCCAGCGTCCGACTCAGCCGATTGCGCAGAAACTCGCGATCCTGCGCCTGGTTGTTCTGGCTCTGCGCCATTTTCTGCCACAGCGCGAAGACGCCGTTCAGGTCGAGGGCATCCTCGGGCAGCGTTCGGTTCGACAGCACCGACATCTCCTGCACCATCGGTGCCTCGATGTCGTGCTCAGTCAGTTCCCTGCTGTCGGTCAGCCCGGGATGATGCTTTGCGAAGAAGCGATACACCGCCTCGCGGCTTAACCGGTTGTAATTATGCTGCTCGTCGATCTGAACCACTTCCACCTGGTCTCCCTTGCCGTACAGATCGTAGATGCGCTTGATCGCGGGATATTCCTCGCGCGGCACGTTGCGCGTCCAGTCGCCCGTAGCCGAAACCAGCAGCATGGGCTTGGGCGCGAACATCGCGGCGATCTCCACATTGCTTGTGCCCAGGCGCAGCCCCGGTGCGTTCTCGCACAGGTCGCCGCCCTGCATGATGGCCGAAACCATGTTCACGGGCGACGCAAACTGCACCCGGTCATCCACGGCCGTAAGCAAAAAGGTCTGCGTGCCGCCGCCCGATGCGCCCGTCACGCCAAGATCGTTTGCCTCCACGTCGTCGAGAGACGCGAGAAAATCCAGCGCCCGGATGGAGTCCCAAAGCTGCAGCCCGAGAGGACCGAAAGACCACAGGCGTTGCTCAGCGCTGCCGAACTGGTGCGGCACCTGGATGGTGTCGTTGTAACCCACCATGTCGTAAGCGAACACCACATATCCCTGGCGCGCCAGGCTGATGCCGAGCGACGGTCCGGAGTAGAGCGGCTCATTTTCGAGGCGCCCATACGGCCAGTGTCCCTGCGGATTCAAGACGCCGGGATGCTTCGGCCGGTTATCGCGCGGACGATAGAGGTTGCCGCCGAGATAGAAGCCAGGCAGGGTCTCGATGAGCACCTTCTCGATCGCGTAGTCCTTCTCCTCGATCCTGCCGAAGACCTGAGCGTTCAAGGGCGTCTTCTCCGGCATGGGCGAAAGCCCGGCCGCCACCAGGATCTGGCTGCGCAGAGATGCCTTGCGCTCCTCCCACGCTTTGAGGCTGGCGAATTGCGGCAACGGGAGATGCGTGTCGGTGGTAATAATGTCGGTATTGCGTGCGTCTTGTGCCGGAACCTGGCCAATTGCCGAATGGCCACTCGCGATCAACGATAAGTTCACCGCGCAAACAGCCAATCGAAGCGCATGAGCGCTGCGCGGACGTCGCGCCCGGAGAAAGCCGTGGCGGTTCAAATCGGTAGTAGGCATGGAAGGAAAGAACGACTCGAACAGCTTACGCCAGGAGCCCTCGCCGCGAACCGTCTTTCTACTGGGAATCAGGAAGGTGCTACATCTTATAACGGCCGAGGTCTTCGTCGTTCAGGCCTTCGAGCCAGCCGCGAAGTTGCTCAGTGGTGGGGCCATCCGGGGGACCGGACGTATTCAGCTTGGCCGACTGAAGCACCTGTTCAGCGACGTAAATCGGGCAATCGGAGCGAAGAGCCAGTGCGATCGCATCGGAGGGCCGGGCATCGATTGTCAGCTGCTCGTCGCCCTGGGTCAGCCACAGTGTCGCGAAGAACGTGTCATCCCTAAGCTCATTGATAACAATGCGATCGAGACGCGCATTCAAGTTCTGAATGAGGTTCCGGGTCAGATCGTGGGTCATGGGCCGGGGCGCAGACATCTTCTCGATCTCGATCGCGATCGCATTGGCTTCGAAGATCCCAACCCAGATGGGCATCACGGTATCCGAACCGACATCCTTCAGAACCACGATCGGCATGTTGGTTGCCGGATCCATCATGAGCCCGCGAATCCGAACCTCGACGTCCATGATTACCCCTTTCTGCGCCGGCGCGTTCCGATAGCTAGACCGCCTCTCCCACTAGACTATTTGGATGCGTCGCAATAATCCGGACCTGCAGGTAACTGCCGGGAGCAGGCGCAATCTCCTGCGCACAGGCGAAGTTGACCGTCTTGTTCTGGCTGCTGCGCCCTGCGATTTGTCCGCGTGCCGGATTTTGGCCCTCAACCATCACTTCCATCGTCTGCCCTAAGTGTCTGGCATAATTGACTCTCTGGATTTCCCGCTGCCGATCAAGTAACACCTGAAGCCGGTGCGCCTTCTCCTGGTCCGGAATGGAATCGATCATTACCAGTGCGGGCGTGTTCGGCCGCGGCGAATACTTGAAGCCGAAGACGCAATCGTACTGCACCTCGGCGAGAAGGTCCATCGTCTGGATAAAGTCCTCAGGAGTTTCGCCCGGAAATCCCACGATGATGTCGGTCGAAAGCGAGATCGGCCGCCGCGCCGCCTTCACCCAGGAAATCCGCTCCAGGTACCAGTCCCGGGTGTACTCGCGGGCCATGGCCTTCAGGACGCGTGTCGAACCTGACTGTACCGGCAGGTGCACGTGGTCGCACAGCGTGGGGTAGGCGTCGATGGCCTCGACGATGTCGCGCGTGAAGTCCCTCGGATGGCTCGTGGTAAACCGCACCCGGCGGATGCCTGGCACCTGGCCTACGGCTGCGAGCAGCTCCGCGAAGCTCAGCTTCCCTTCCGGATCACGGTAGCTATTGACGTTCTGGCCCAGCAACTGGATCTCGGAATAGCCGGCATCTGCGATCCGCCGAGCTTCGGCCAGTACCGAGCTTGAGGTTCGGCTCCTTTCCTTGCCGCGGGTATACGGCACCACGCAGTAGGCGCAGAACTTGTCGCATCCCTCAATAATGGTGATGTATCCGCGGTACGGATTCTGCCGTGCCGTGAATTCGGTTTCGAAGGTCTGGTCCGTTTGGCGATCGTCCAGGCCAGTAATGCGGTTCTCCCCAGCCTCGAGGCGCGCCAGCATTTCCGGCAGCTTGCGATATGAAGCCGAGCCGGACACCAGAGACACGTACGGCGCTCGGTCGAAGATCTTCTCGCCCTCCTGCTGGGCCACGCATCCCAGCACGCCGAACCGCTTGCCGGCCTTGTGCAGGGCCTTGTAGTCGTTCAGGCGATGGAAGACCTTCTGCTCCGCCTTGTCGCGGATCGAGCACGTGTTGTAAAGGATGAGACCGGCCTCTTCCTCCGAGTCCACTTGGGTGTAGCCCTCACGCTGGAGTGTGCCGATCACCTTTTCGGAGTCATGAGCATTCATCTGGCACCCGAAGGTCTCAAGGTAGAAGGTTCTCTCGGATGCCATAGCAAGTCTAAGTATACCGTGACGCTCCTTCGATTCGGAACATGGTGAATCGTCCAGTTCTGAACAGCGCGGCCGTGAAATCGGACAGCAGCCGCTTCGTTCCCTTCCTGCAATCGTCTTCAGAATGTGAAACTTAGGCCACATACGTACATGGCCGCCCACGTGCAACCCCTCGGTTGAGAATCTCTGTGCTGAACGGAGGACTGTCCGATGCCTCTGGAAGTCAAGGGTCTCGCTCCTCTCCTGCAGGTCTTCGACATGTCGGCGGCGATCGGCTTTTATCGCGACCTGCTGGGCTTCACTGTGTCTCTGCGATCCCCCGCCCTGTCCAGCAATCCCGATCACGTGAACTGGTGCCTGCTTGAGCTCGACGGCACGCAGCTCATGCTGAATACCGCCTACGATCCCGAGGACCAGCCCGCTTCCCCCGAACCTTCGCGCTGGTCGGGCCACCAGGACACCTGTGTCTACTTCGGGTGCCCGGACGTCGATGGCGCCTATGACTTCTTGCGTTCCCGCGGGCTCGAGCTCGATCCACCCAAGGTCGCGCCCTATGGCATGAAGCAGCTTTACATTACCGATCCCGACGGCTACGGGCTGTGTTTCCAGTGGAGGGCATGACATCCCCCGAAGGAGTTCTCGATGACGACGATCGTGCAGGATCTGCGTTACGCTTTCAGGCAACTCATTAAGCTGCCGGGATTCACGTTCACGGCTGTGATTTCCGTCGCGCTCGGTGTTGGCGCCACCACCGCCGTCTTCAGCGTCGTCTACGCCATCCTTGTCGATCCTTATCCCTACGCTGCGCCGGATCGCATGATCCACATGCGCCTGGTGCAGCCAAACGGCGATCTGCGCGGTTTCGGCGTTACGGGGTCGCAATGGCAGCAGATCCTCAAGTCGCCGGTGGTGGAAGACTCCTTTATGGAGGATGACTGGCGGCTTACCGTGACCGGGAGCGATCTTCCCGAAGATGTGCAGGGGACCTATCTGACGTCAAATGCGTTCAATTTCCTCGGTGTGGCTCCCGCCCTCGGCCGCGGTCTCGAACCCTCTGACGCCGTCGACGGCCAGGATCCGCAGCCGGTTGTGGTCCTCGGCTTCAGATTCTGGCAGCGCCACTTTCACGGCGATCCGGGCGTCATTGGCAAGACGATGCAACTGGTCCGGCAGAGCTACACGATCGTCGGGGTGGCCGGTTCGCGTTTCACCTGGGGCGACGGCGACGTCTATCTTCCCTTGAAAGTCACCGCGGATCAGGTCAAGTCCTTCTACGCCGGGATACGCCTCAAGCCGGGCGTCACCCATGCGCAGGCCGATTCCGCCCTCGGGCCGCTGATCCAGCAGTTCGCAAAGGAGACACCGCGGCACTTCCCGCCGGATCACATGAAGCTTCATGTGGAGGGCCTCAACGAAAGGTTCGTCAAGGAACTGGGCGGAACCCTCTACCTCCTCTTCGGGGCCGTAGCTCTGCTGCTCCTGATCGGTTGCGGCAACGTCTCCATCCTGCTGCTGGCCCGGGCCACGGCGCGCCAGCATGAGTTTGCGGTTCGTGCCGCGATCGGGGCTTCGCGCAGGCGCATCATCCGCCAGTTGCTCACCGAATCGTTGCTCCTTTCCCTCACCGGCGCCGCGCTGGGGCTGGCGCTCGCCTACAAGACCGTTTCCGTCATCGTCGCCAATCTGCCTCAATTCTCGTTTCCCCACGAGGCCGCAATCGCGATCAATGTGCCGGTTCTTCTGTTCTGTGTTGCGGTGGCGGTCGGCACCGGCATCCTCTTCGGCCTTTCGCCCGCATGGCAACTCTCCAAGCCGGAAGTCAGCCAGGTGATGCAATCCAGTACCCGCAAAACCACGGGCAGCATCCGCGGGCGAAGGGCGCACAGCATCCTGATCGGCGGGCAGATCGCCCTTACCCTGCTCATGCTGGCCGGAGCAGGCGCTGCCATCGAGGGCTTCCTGCGCGTCGCGCACATGCGCCTTGGCTACGATCCGCACAACATCATGTCCGTCGGCATTCCCATTCATGACGGCGCGTACAAAACGTGGGCCGAGCGCGCCGCTTACTTCGAACAATTGCACAACAAGGTTGCCGCGGTTCCCGGCGTGACTATGGCCGCCATCTCCAGCAATGCGACCCCGCCCTCCAATGGATTTCAGACAAGATTCGAGATCATGGGAAAGCCTTCCGCGCAAGACCAGACGCTCCGCTTCAACGTGGTCAGCCGGGAGTACTTTCCGGCCTTGCGCATTCCCCTTCTCCAGGGACAGCTCTGGACGCGAGACGATGAACATCGTGCCGCCTCCGTCGTGGTGATCAATGAGACCATGGCCAGGCGCTACTTCCCCGCGGGTGATGCCCTGGGCCATTCCATCAAGGTCCCGGAGCTGGTGGCGCAGCCGCCGTACCTGCTGACCGCGCCCGAGAGCCAGGGTTGGTTGTTGATCGTAGGGGTCATGGCAGACAAACTCGATGACGGCCTTTCCAAGCCGGTTCTTCCCGAGGGCTTTGCTCCCTTTACGGTCGCCATGGGCATGTACACCCAGGTCCTGGTGCGTACCCGGTCGCAGCCGCTCTCTCTCCTTCATGCCGTCAGTGCGGCGGTGAATTCCGTCGATCGCGATCAACAGGTCGTCAACAATGTGCGCGATCTCGAGCACTGGATCTCGGAGCAGCCGGAATTCGCGCGCGGCCAGCTTGTCTCATGGCTCTTCGGGGCATTCGCAATCCTGGCGCTGGCACTGGCCGCCGTGGGGCTCTACAGCGTCGTCTCGTACATCGCCGTCCAGCGCACCAGCGAATTCGGGGTTCGCATCGCCCTGGGCGCGACTCGGACGCACGTGCTCCGCCTCGTCTTCAGTTCGACGGTCATGAGCGTGGGCGGCGGCATTCTTGCCGGCGTCGTGCTAACACTGGCGCTGAACAAAGTGATGGCGGCCTGGGCAGCAGAGAGTTCGCGAAATCCGCTGATGCTTCTCGCCGCCACCTGCGTCTTATCGCTTGTGGCGACTGTGGCGTGCGCTGTGCCGGCGTGGCGCGCCTCCGGGGTGGACCCGATGAAGGCCATTCGTTACGAGTGAGGATCTGAATACGTTAGTGAAAGTTGTGTGACCGGATTTCGATGTCCGAGATGTCAAGCGGGGCGATCCTCTGGGCCTTGATATGGATCACGCCATCCTGGCACTGCAGCGGACCTTCCACGCACACAAAGCGGCTGCGCGTAACCACGACGCGGTTCTCTTCGAACGCATCCGGAGTGAAGATGACATTGGCGATTCCCGTCTCGTCTTCGAGCGAGAGAAACACAAATCCTTTCGCCGTTCCGGGGCGTTGCCGGGCGATAACACAGCCCGCCACGCGGACGTAATGATGATTCGGCAAACGCGCGAGATCACCCGCCGACACGAGGCCCGCTTTTCGAAAAGCTACGCGATGGTAGGCGAGCGGGTGCGGGCCTGTGGTCAGTCCCGTTCCGGCGTAATCGGCCGAGAGCCGCTCGTCAGTCGTCATCCGCCTGAGCGGCATCGAGGCGCCCGTACCTGAGTCGTCGGCGTTGCGCAACAGCGGACCCACAGGGCGGCCCGCCTGCTCGACCTGCCACAGAGCATCGCGGCGATGTTCGACGTCGCCCAGCGAATTCAGCGCACCGATGTGAGCCATAAGAACAAGTTCCTTACGATTGAGAGCAGGCACCCGACGGGCGAGATCATCCACCGACTGGAATGGGCCGTCCTGGATACGTGCCGAAACGAGTTCTTCGGCTGATGTCTTGCGCATGCCTTTCGCATAGTTCATGCCGAGCCGTAGTGAAATCGAACCGTCCGGCTCGTGGTCGAGGGTGCAGAGCCATTCCGAGCGCTGTGCATCGATTGGCTTCACGCGCAGGCCGTGACGCTGAGCATCCTTGACGAGCACGGCGGGCGCGTAGAAGCCCATGGGCTGGTTGTTCAGCAGGCCGCATGTAAACGCGGCCAGGAAGTACACCTTGAGATAGGCAGAGACATATGCAATGAGAGCGAAGCTGGCGGCATGCGATTCGGGAAACCCGTACATAGCGAACGAGGAGATGCCCTGCACAATGCTGTCCTGCGCTTCCTTGCCGATGCCGTTTTGTGTCATGCCTGAGCGAAGACGGCCTTCGAGGTCCTTCATGCGCTGCATGGAGCGCCGCATGCCGACCGCGCGCCGCAGCTCTTCAGCTTCAGCGCCGCTGAAGTTGGCCACCACCATGGCCATGCGCAACAACTGCTCCTGAAAGAGCGGCACGCCCAGGGTGCGCTTCAGCACAGGCTCGAGCGACGGATGCGGATAGGTCACTTCTTCTTTGCCCTGGCGCCGGCGCATGTAGGGATGCATCATCTTTCCAACGATCGGGCCCGGACGAATAATCGCCACCTGGACGACAAGATCGTAAAAGCGCGCGGGAGCATTATGTGGAATGGAGGCCATCTGCGCGCGGCTCTCCACCTGGAACATGCCCACCGTGTCGGCCTTGCATAGCGTTTCGTAGACTTGCTTGTCCTCGGGCAATGCGGCGATGTCGACATGCTTTCCGTAGTGGAGTGGAATCAGCTCGATCGCGTCTTTGACGGCCGCCAGCATTCCCAGGCCAAGCAGGTCAACCTTGATGAGTCTGAGATCGGCGCAATCTTCCTTGTCCCACTGCACCACCGTGCGGCCGGGCATGGATGCGCGCTCAATGGGCACCACGCGATTGAGCATTCCCGCGCAGATAACCATGCCACCGGAGTGCTGGCCGAGATGGCGAGGCAGGTCCTGCATGCGCATGCAGAGATCGAGATAGTGCGCGATGCGCGGATGGCGAATGTCGAAGCCTGCCTGTGCAAAGTGCTTTGCCATGGTGTCGTTTGCGCCGCGCCACTCCCAGTGGCCGACAAGACTTGAGAGCCGCGCAATCTGCTCCTCTTCGAAGCCCATGGCTTTCCCTGCTTCGCGCGCGGTGGAGCGGCTTCGATAGCTGATAACGTTGGCCGTCATGGCCGCGCCCAGCAAGCCGTAGCGCTCGTAGATGTACTGGATCACCTGTTCACGATGATCACCGGACGGCAAATCGAGATCAATGTCCGGCCACTCGCCGCGGTTTTCGCTCAGAAAACGCTCGAAGAGCAATTCCATGCCGACGGGATCTACGGCTGTGATCTCAAGTGCGTAACAAACCGCGGAATTGGCTGCCGATCCCCGCCCCTGGACAAGAAAACCGTTCCATTGGCAGTAGCGAATGATGTCCCAGACGATGAGGAAGTATCCCGCGAAGCCCAGCTTCTCGATGAGCGCGAGTTCGTGCCGCACCTGCGCGCGCGCCTTGTCGAGAAGATGACGTTTGGAGGGGATGCCATAACGTTTGCGCACGCCTTCTTCCACGCGCTTGGCGAGAAAGCTGTCCATGGTTTCGCCGCCGGGCAGCGGGTATTTGGGAAATTCGTAGCCGAGATTGTCCAGCGTGAACTCGAGCCGCTCGCTGACGATGCGAGTGTTGGCGATGGCGTCCGGCAGATCGTGAAACAAGCCGACCATCTCGCGCACGGAACGCAGATTGCGTGCTGAATTAGCCGTTAAAAGCCGGCCTGCTTTATCCAGCGTTGTGCCATTGCGAATCGAGGTGAAGACATCGAGAATCTCGCGATCGTTTTCGGTCCCGTAGCGCACACCGTTGGTTGCAATCACCGGCAGATTGAGTGAAGAAGCAAGAGCTAGCAGGGCCTGGTTGCGGCACTCTTCTTCGCGCAACTGGTGCCGTTGGATCTCTACATATACATTGTTGCGGCCATAAATACCCGCGAGCCGATTTAGACACTTGCGAGCTTCCGCGTGTCCACCAGATTGCAACCCTGAAGCGAGAGGACCTTCATCGCCGCCGGTCAGGCAGATCAGACCTGGTGAGAATTCCTCCAGGTCTTCAACCGTTGCCGCCCCTTCCGCCTTGGTGGTTTCGCGCATCTTGAAACGCGTGATGAGCTGGCACAGGTTCTGGTAGCCGGTTTGTGATGTGCACAAGAGTACAATTCGCGGAGGCTCGTCGGGATACTGGTGCGGCTGCCACTCATGCGGCGTGAGCCTGCTGCCAAACGATGAGACCGCGATCTCCGCGCCGATATGAGCCTTCATATCATGGCGCGCGGCCGTGGTGTGAAAGCGCGCGACGCCATAAACTCCATTGCGGTCAGTCAGAGCCATCGCCGGCATATCGAGTTCCGCAGCCCGTTCGATGAGAGCCTCCGGCGGCGACGCTCCGTCAAGAAAACTGAACGCACTCGAGGCGTGAAGCTCGATGTATTCGCAGTCCCTCGTTCGTCGAACCGTTCGCACTGCTTGAACGCGCGGACTCGACATATCGTCCGGATGGCAGGCCGGCGTTCCCGGCGAGTGGGAGTTGGGAACGGCGGGGCTAGTCATAGAACGCCTCCAGCCGCCATTCATTCCGGCTCCGGTCGCAGACCAGAAGACAAGCTACCGATGAGCCGTCATTGCGCTCCGCCAGCACGTCCCACTCTTCCAGGTCCCAGTTATCCTCCGACCACCAGCACCCGCTGGTCCTCCACGGCCCGTATGCCGCGGTGATCTCGAAACAATCCTGCCAATCGCGAAATTCGGCAGGCCGGGCTTCGTTCTGTATGACGCGAACAGGCAACGGCGGCCGCATGCGCCGCAATGCCATGCGCGGCACACCGGGTACTCGCTTTCGCCGAGGATTTGCTGTAGTGAAGCTCTCCATGCGAAAGTTGCCGGGCCGATGCGTGTCTTCCAGTACCGGCGAACCGACGCGGTCATCTCCAACGATGGCCCTGAGCCGCGCGAGCGTTACATCCAGCCGTGAAGGCTCAGGCGTTTGCGGCGTAAACAGGCCCAGTTGTACGGTGCGGCATCGGCCAGCTTCCGCCGTAAGTTCCAGGGACTTAACCGCAGCCTGCGGCGGATGCGAGCCGATTTCCAGTTGCAGAAGCTTGAGAAGGAACTTGCGATCCGTTGACGGTACTGCAGGGCGAAGAACGCAACGGTGCCTCTTGCCGCCGTCAAGGCACATGTGCGCCGTCACAAGCGCCAGCGAGAGAGCGCGATCCACGGCGCGCGCCACGAGGCAATCGATCATGCGAGCGCCGACGAACAGCAATGAGTCGATATCCTCGACAGCCGTATCGAATTCGCAAAACTCGCGCAGCATGAATTCCGGCTCGATGGGTTCGAACAGGTGCGGATGCGTTCCGCGCGCCAGCTCGTGCCAGGTGCCCGCATCGGCGCCAAGGCGTGCGATCAAGTCCACTCCTGGCAGAGCCGCCAGTTCGCCAAGCGTGCGAATGCCCCACAGTGCGAAGATTTCGCGCGGCT
>Ga0335077_10003825_pt1 | contig 18284 bp, 21 predicted proteins | sample Lox_Sample_31_FD_207151 | JGI IMG/M metagenome (GOLD analysis project Ga0335077, IMG submission 207151) | Soil microbial communities from Loxahatchee National Wildlife Refuge, Florida, United States - Lox_Sample_3.1 | ecosystem: Environmental > Terrestrial > Soil > Wetlands | place: USA... | reverse complement strand
GTGCGCGCCCGCTGGGACCAGCTCGGCTGGCACAACAAACGCCTCTGGATCATCGGCGGCGATGGCGCCATGAACGACATCGGCTTCCAGTCGCTCTCCCGCATGCTGGCCGCCGGCGCCGATATCAAAGTGCTCGTGCTCGATACCCAGGTCTACTCCAATACCGGCGGGCAGACCTCCACCAGTTCCTACACCGGCCAGGATGCCAAAATGAGCTTCCACGGCACGGCGATTCCCGGCAAGAAGGAGAACCGCAAGGAGCTGTGCAACATCTGCATGATGCACAAGAACGTCTACGTGGCCCAGACCACTTGCGCGCACATGAACCACTTCTACAAGGCCGTGATGGAGGCCAACCAGTTTCCCGGTCCGGCCATCGTCAACGTCTTCACCACCTGCCAGCCCGAGCACGGCGTCGGCGACAACATGGCCGAGCACCAGGCCAAGCTCGCCGCCGATTCCCGCTCGTTCCCCGTCTTCATCTACGACCCGCGCAAAGGCTCGCGCATGAAAGAGCGCCTGAGCCTCGCCGGCAACCCCAACATGAAGGACGATTGGTACACCAACCCCAAGACCAGCGAGCCCGTCGACTTCATCACGTTCGCGCGATCCGAAGGCCGGTTCGCGAAGCATTTCGACAAGGACGGCAACCCGTCGCCCACGCTGCTCGCGACACGGGAAGAGCGCCTTGAAAATTGGCATCTCCTCCAGGAGCTAGCCGGTCTGCGGTAACGCGGGCCTCCTGGCCCGCAAGGAGTACCTATGCAATTGGATGATCTCGCCCAGGTAGCCGACGATCTCCGCCGTCAAGGCGTTGACGCATGTCACGAAGTCCTCTACGGCCCGCACGGTGGCCTCGAAGGCCTCGACGTCGGCGAAGACTTCTTCCCTCTCTGGGAACTCCTGCTCCCGGAGAACCAGGCCGCCCTCGATCGCCTGGATTTCGCCGCCATCAAAGCCCGCCGTGGCGAAGACTGGTCCGTCGAGCCGCCGCGCCTGCGCAGGACGGCTCAATCTCATTACGCCCCCGCCCCGCGACCGGCGTGAGTGTGCGCAGAGTCGCCGTAGCGCGATAATAGGATCGATGCAGAACATTTTGCCGGTCTTATGTTTTATCGCCGGCTTCGCCCTGGCCTGGCTCCTGCTCCACCCCCGCCGGCGGGATTCAGACGCCGAAGCCTTCGCTGCCCTCGCGAGTGCCACTCTCGCCCCGGTCCGCGAATCGCTGGAGAAAGTGGACTCCAAAATCCAGGAGCTCGAGAAAGCCCGGGTCGGCGCCTACGCCACGCTCAGCGAGCAGGTGCGCAGCCTCGTCGAAACGCAGTCGCAACTTCGCACCGAGACCGGCAGGCTGGTGACCGCGCTCCGCACGCCGGGCGTCCGCGGCCGGTGGGGCGAGATCCAGCTCAAGCGCGTGGTCGAAATGGCCGGCATGCTGGAGCACTGCGACTTCTGGTCGCAGCCCACCCTGCAAGGCGAAGAGGGCCGCTTGCGGCCGGATTTGATCGTACGCCTGCCCGCCGGCAAGATGATCGTGGTGGACGCCAAGACGCCGCTCGAAGGCTACCTGGCCGCCGTCGAGGCCACCGATGAACCCACGCGCCGCGCCCGGCTTGCCGATCACGCGCGCCAGGTGCGGACTCACCTCGCTGGGCTCGGCCGCAAATCCTACTGGGAGCAGTTCGAGCAGGCGCCCGAGTTCGTGGTCCTTTTTCTTCCCGGCGAGAGCTTCTTCAGCGCCGCGTTGGAGGCCGACGCCTCGCTCATCGAATACGGCGTCGGCCAGAACGTCATCCTCGCCACGCCCACCACGCTGATCGCGCTCCTGCGCGCCGTGGCCTACGGCTGGAGGCAGGAGAAGCTCGCGCGCAATGCGGCGGAGATCAGCGCGCTCGGCAAGGAGCTATTCAAGCGCCTGAGCGACATGGGCGAACATTGGAACCGGGTGGGCCGAGCGCTCGACCGCGCAGTCGAAGCCTACAACAGCGCGGCAGGCACCTTCGAAAGCCGTGTCATGGTCAGCGCCCGCCGCTTCGAGGAACTGAAAAGCGCGCCGCTCGGGGTAGAGATCGCGCCCCTGGAGCCGGTGGAGAAGGTGACCCGCGAGGTTCCCTAGCTTCGCGCCATCTGCCGGTATTCCATCTCCGACGCGCCGGGCAGCAGCACCCACAGCGTGTAGATGCCGATCGCGGTGCCGAACGGAAAGTGCAGCAGGCTCAGGAAAGCGATCACAATAGCCAGGAGACGCGCCCACGACTGCCGGTCCAGCAGCCCCCATCCCGCAATCACGCCGAGGATGCCCTTCACCATCAGCACACCGCCGATGAAGCGGAACAGCCCGCCCATGAAGAACGGAAAGTCGGAATTGAACGGAAGCCAGTGTGGCATTGAGCCCACAATTAGCCCCGGAATCAGGTGTATGACGGAATAGACAATCCACAGGATGCCGAGTGTGCGGATATTCCCGGCCACCCGGGGCCCGGGCATCCGAACCTGCGGCGCCGGCACAAACGACTTGCCGCAGGTGGAACAGAAGCGCGCCGTGTCGGCCAGGCTTGTGCCGCAACGATCGCAGAACATACGTCACCTCCGCGCTAACCATCTTATACGGAGGTGACGTTAATTTTGTTCCTCAGTGCCCTCCGCCCGGAATGTGAAGCCCGCCCAGCCCCAGGCCCAGGAAAGCGTCGCCCACGTTGTTCAATGTAGTCTGCTGGGCGGTGGTCAGCAGCGCATAAAAGGCTGCGTCCGCGTTCGCCTCGAGCGCCAGAATCTGTCCCTGAGCCGTCCCGATCGCCGCGGACTGCGTGGCGATGCCCTTGGTGTCGTTCGCTTTGATCGCTGTGGTGAGCGCCGTCTGCGCCGTGCCTATGGTGGTCTGAATCGGCGTGATCGCATTCAGCTCGTTAGTGATGATCGTGGTCGCCTGCGTCTGCTGCCCGCTGGTCAGCGTGAGCAGCTTGGTCAGGAACGCGACCTCGCGCGCCACAACGGTCGCCACGTCGGGAGGGTTGGCGTTTGTGGGAGGCGTCCCTCCGAATCCCTGGTCCAGGGGACCCTGCGCCAGGATGGCGCCTGTCGAGAGAACCGCGATTGCCGCTGCTTGTGTGATCAACTTCTTCATGAATACCTCGCTTGAGTTGGCTTGGCGCGCATCGGCGCGCGCTCCCCACAATGCACGCGCTCTGCCGCGAACAGCGCTCGCAAACTGAACAAAACTCATGGGCGGCAGCCTTCCACCGGTGGCAGAGTGTCACGAACGGGAGACTCGGGATGCGGCGGGGTGGCGGGCGTCAGCCTGCCGCACGGAAATCGCGCAGCATCGCCGCCCAGCCGGGATATCCGCGCGCCGCGGAGTACGCGTCCTCTTCCAATTGGAAGGCGATGTCGATGCGCGCTGCGGCCGGCAGCTCGGCCGCGCGCTCTGCGAAGTTCCACGCCTTGAGCGCCAGTGTACGTCCGGCCTGGCGAACCATCAGCCTCAGGTGCTTCTCCTTCCACACCACCGGCTGTCCCGCCACCTCCACGTTCAGCGCGGCGAACGTCGGTGTGGGGTTCCCGTGCCCGAACGGCGCCATCGCGAACACCTCTTCGATCGCCCGTTCCGAGATGTCGCGCAGCTCGGCCACGGCATCGACTTCGATGCTCCGCAGCAGGTCTTCCGGCGCGAGCTTCGCCGCCGCGTAAGCGTTGAAGCGCTCGCGGAACTCGGGCACGCGCGCGGTCTCCAGGGTCACCCCGGCCGCATGCTCATGGCCGCCGAAGCGAACGAAGAGATCCGGCATGGATTCGAGCGCCGCCAGCAGGTGAAACGCGGAAATACTGCGGCCCGAGCCTTGCGCCAGCCCGTCCTCCGGATTGCGGCTGAGCACGAACACGGGACGGTGCAGTCGCTCCACCAGCCGGCTCGCCACGATCCCCAGCACGCCGCGGTGCCAGTCCTCCGCGTAGTAGACCAGCGCGCAGTCCTCTTCGGCCACCGCAATCTGCTCGCAGACTTCGCGGATCTCCGCCTCCACCTGTTGCCGCTCGGTGTTCTGGTCGTGGAGTTGCCGCGCCAGGTCGCGGGCGCGGTCCATATCGTTGGTGAGGAACAGCTCCACCACCGCCTTGGCCGTGTCCATTCGCCCGGCGGCGTTCATGCGCGGCGCGATCTGAAATGCGACCTGCCGCGCACTGGGCACGTTGCCGTTCGTAAAGCCCGCAACATCCAGCAGTGCCCGCAGCCCGGGATTACGCACCAAGCCAAGCCCGCGCAGCCCGTGAGCCACGATCACGCGGTTCTCGCCCGTAAGCGGCACCACGTCCGCCACGGTCGCGATCGCCGCGATCTTGAGAAACGACTCCGCCACGCGCCGCACCTTGTCCGCCGGCCACCCCATCGCCGGCAGCAGCGCCTGGATCAGCTTGAACGCCACACCCGCGCCGCAAAGGTTCTTCTCGGGATAGGCGCAATCGGGTCGGTTGGGATTCAGCACCGCGAGCGCCGCAGGCAGCTCTTCTTCCGGCAGGTGATGATCGGTGACGATGACGTCGATGCCCAGCTCACCGGCCCGGCGCACCACTTCCGCGGCGCGAATTCCGGTGTCCACGCTGACGATCAGCTTGACTCCCTGCTCGGACGCCGCCTCCACCACCTCCGAGCGCATGCCGTAGCCGTCCTTCAGTCGGTGCGGGACATGATAGGAGGCCTGTCCGCCCGCCAGCTCGATTGCCTTGGTCAGCAGCACCACGCTGGTCGTGCCGTCCACGTCGTAATCGCCGTAGATCAGGATGCGCTCGCGGTCGCGGATCGCGCGCGCCAGGCGCTCGACGGCGGCCGGCATGTCGCGCAGCGTAAGCGGGTCGTTCAGGTCTTCGAAGCTCGGGCGGAGAAACCGGCGCGCGGCGTCCGGATTGCCAAGGCCGCGATTCACCAGAACCTTGGCAGCCAGCGCCGACAAACCGAGCGCGCCGGCGAGCTCGGCGGCACCGCCGGGGTTCGCCTCCGGCACCAGCCAGCGCGAGCTAGTTCTTGGAGAAATACCCGCCAAGCGAGTTGCCTTCGTCCAGCTCGTCGTCGGTGATGCTGGCGGCGATATCGTCTTCGATGCTCAGGAACTCCTCGTACCAGTCGGGTTGCAGCTCGTACACATAGAGCAGCGCATCGTGGTTGAAGGCCAGTTCGATGGAGCAGGTGGTTCCCTCGTATGCACGCAGTTTGCGCAGGCGGGTCTGATAGTCGCGCTCGTCGTCGCTGTCGAACTCGACGTCGTCTAACTGCTCCAGCAGGTCGTCGATGTCGGCAGCTTCAAACGCGCGGCTGGCGAAAAGGACCAGCTTGGCGCCCGCCTTTGTCGCGGCATCCAGGAACATCTGGTAATCGGGATAATGTTCCGTGTCCCAGAGGATCATCTGGTTGCCTTCCAGCGCGCCGGGACTGCTGCGGAAGACGGCGAACTCGCGCGATTCGAGATACTCGAGAATCTCGCGTTTTAATGTATCCAGGTCGAGGTCCACGTAGCTACCAATCTAAATCAACACCAGAATATCAGAGGGCTCGGCAAGATCGCGGGCCGCCGGAGTAACAATCGTTCTGGGCCCGATGTGGATCTTGCGCTTCTCCCGAATCGCCTCCCGGACATCTGCTTCACACACAAAGTCCACCGGTTTCGGCGGTGGTGTTTCGGCTGGGAGCGTTTCTGCGCCGGGTGGGGGCAGTCAACTATAGCCGCCCGACTTGCCGCGCTGCGAAAGGAACTTATCCACCACCTCCGCCGCGATGTTCGAGACCACGCTCTGCGTGACCGGCGGCGTCGAGCAGCCGCACGAAGGTCCCGATGCAGCCTGCGGCGCGCCGACCGCGATTCCCCTGGTTGCCAGGTAGCGCTCCACCGCGGCAACGATCTCCGAGCGGCCGACCGGGCCGCCCGTCGCTCCGTCCGGCGCCTGGCGAAAGTCGAGCGGCATTTCGAACGCCTGCTCCGGAGTCCGCACGGTGTAGGCGAGGCGCTTGATGTTGATCAAATGGTGCGGCCCGACGTTGTCCGACGTGCTGTTGCCGGCCATCGCCCCGCAGCCCAGCGTCATCGACGGAAAAACGTTGGTGGTAATCCCGGTCGAGCCTTGCGGCGCGGGGGTGTTCACCAGGCAGCGCATCGCGGGCATGCGCATGCCGAACTCGCGAACGCGGGCGTCGTTCTTGGCATAGATTACCGCGGTGTGGCCCGCGCCGCCGAATTTCAACAGCGCAAAGCTCGTGTCCAACGCGGCATTGAAATCGGCCACAAACAGCAGCGCCAGCACCGGCGAGAGCTTTTCCGCGGACAGCGGAAACTTCTTTCCCACGCCTTCGATCTCGCAGCAGAGAATCGACGTGACTTCCGGCACCTCGAAACCCGCCATCTTCGCGATCTTCGTGGGCGCCTGCCCGACGCACTGCGGATTCACGGTCCAGTTCGGCTGGATGAGCAGCTTGCCCAATGCCTCTTTCTGCAAGTCGCTGCAAAAGTACGCCTTCTGCTCTTTCAGCAGGCTCACAATGCGATCGCGCAGCGAATACTCGGCCACGATCGCCTGCTCGCTCGAGCACACCGTGCCATAGTCGAAGCTCTTGCCGGCGACTACCTTGGCGACCGCGTCTTCCAGGTCGGCCGATGTGTCGATGAGCACCGGAACATTCCCCGGTCCTACGCCGAAAGCGGGCTTCCCGCTCGAATAGGCCGACTTCACCATGCCGTGGCCGCCGGTTGCCAGGATCACGGCCGTGCGCTCGTGCCGCATGAGAGTCTGGATACCCTCCATGGTAGCGAGTTCGATGCACTGGATGATGTCCTCGGGCGCCCCGGCTTCCAGCGCCGCCTGGTACAGGATGGCCGCCGTCTGGCAGGTGCAGCGGTGGGCGCGCGGGTGCGGGCTGACCACGATGGCGTTCCCCGCCTTCAGCGATATCAGCGTCTTGTACATCGCCGTCGAAGTCGGGTTGGTAGTGGGCAGGATGGCCGCGACCACTCCCAGCGGCACGCCGATTTCGGTGATCTTCTCCTCCGGCAGCTCGCGCAGCACGCCGACCGTCTTCATGCCGCGCATGCGCCGCGGAAGCCAGTCGCAATTCAGAATGTTTTTGATGTACTTGTCTTTGGCGTTGCCGTAGCCCGTCTCTTCGACAGCCAGCTCCGCCAGGCGACGCGCGTTGGCGCGGGCGGCTGCCGCCATTCTCTCGACAATGGCGTCGATCTGCTCTTGCGAGTAAGTCCGGTACTTCTGCCAGGCGGCCCACGCCTTCTCCACCTTGGTGCGGACCTCCTGTACCGATAGGAGATCTTTATCTTCGAGCATGGACGGTTACTTCTTGATTCCGCCTGTGGGGAGGATCTTTTCGACCTCCTCGTGAGGCCGCGGAATCACGTGCACGCTGACCAGTTCGCCGACCCGGCGCGCGGCGGCGGCACCGGCGTCGGTAGCGGCTTTGACTGCGCCCACGTCGCCGCGGCACTGCACCATGACGAGCCCGGCGCCCACAAACTCCTTGCCGGTCAGAACCACGTTCGCGGTCTTGACCATGGCGTCCGCGGCTTCGATCGCACCGACCAAACCCTTTGTTTCAATCAGGCCAAGGGCCTCCATGTAGCCTCCAATTCGCGTGAAAGAACTAACGTAGCATACTGCGGCGGGCGTGCGCGGCGACCAAGGCTGGTATCCTTCCTGTATGGACATGCAACGCCATCGTGATGGCGGGCATCCAGGCGCGGCAGACGGAAGCGCTCAAAGACCACAGCCAGTGGCTTGCGGAACACGACAAGAGCATGGCGGACCACCGGAAGCGGATGGAGCACATTGAGACCACTCTCGCTGAAGCTACAGACAAACTGAACGGCCTGATCGTGATCGTCGACGACCCGGTTCGCCATCGCGGCAAACAATCCTAGGCGAACGAAGCAATCGCATCCGCAATCCTCCGGCTGGCCTGCCCGTCGCCGTACGGATTGTGGATCCGCGACATGCGCAGCCGCTCCTCCGTATCGTCGAGCAGCCGGACAGCCTCCCGCTCGATGACAGCCGCGTCGGTGCCGACCAGCCGCACCGTCCCGGCCTCGATCGCCTCCGGCCGCTCGGTCTTCTCCCGCATCACCAGCACCGGCTTCCCGAACGACGGACCCTCCTCTTGAATCCCCCCAGAGTCCGTGAGCAGGAGCGTCGCGCGACGCATGAGATCCACGAAGGGCACGTAATCCAACGGCTCGATCAGTATGATTCCAGGCTGATTCGAGAGCAGCCGCTCCACCGGCCCCAGGACGTTCGGATTGCGGTGCACCGGGTAGACAATCTGCACGTCTTTGCGCCGGGCCAGCCGCAGCAGGGCTTCGCAGATGCGCTCGAAGCCCGCTCCGAAGCTTTCCCGCCGATGCGCGGTCACCACGATCAGCTTCCGGCCCGGGTCGATGGCCGGCCACTCCCCACCGCACAGGGCGCCCGATTCGAGCCCGTCCCGCACGTACAGCACCGCATCGATGCCGGAGTTCCCCGTGACGAAGATGCGTTCGGACGGCACTCCCTCGGCCGCGAGCACCGCGGCCGCCCGTGCGGTCGGCGCGAAGTGCAGCGCGGAGAGCCGTGTCGTGACCACGCGGTTCATCTCCTCGGGGAAAGGCTGCGTGAGGTCCCCCGTGCGCAAACCCGCCTCCACATGTCCCACCGGGATGCCCTGGTAGAAGGCCGCCAGAGCGCCACACAGGGTAGTCGTCGTGTCGCCCTGCACCAGCACGATGTCCGGCTTCTCCGCTTGCAGCACCGGCTCGAGCTGCGACAGAATGCGCGCCGTCGATTGCGCCAGGGTCTGCCCGGGCTGCATGCAATTGAGATCGTGGTCTGGCGTAATCTGAAACGCGGCCAGAACCTGGTCCAGCATGCCGCGATGCTGCGCGGTGACGCAGGTGACCGCCTCGAACCCGGCGCGGCGTTTCATGTGCAGCAGCACCGGAGCCAGCTTGATGGCTTCGGGCCGCGTACCGAAGACGAAGAGGACCTTGCGCGGACGGCTCACCATCCAAGATGATAGTGGATTGCATCCCATGAACGCGCAGATCTTCGAAAAAGTCCGCGGCATCGCGGCCGACGTATTACAGGTCGCTCCCGCATCGCTGACCGCCGAATCGTCGCCTCAAACCATCGAAACCTGGGACTCGGTGATGCATCTGAATTTGGTCCTGGCGCTCGAAGAGCAGTTCGGCTTTCAGCTCGAGCCGGAGGAGATGGAAGAAATGAAGAACATCGGCGCCATCGCCGCGCTCGTCGAGCGCAAGAACGGCGCCTGAGCGGCCCGACCGGGGCCTACTCCCGCAATTCCACGATAGTCGCCCCCGCCCCGCCCTCGTGCTGGGCGGCGGGATAGAACCGCGCCACGTGCGGATGTTTGGCCAGCAACTCCGAGATCACCTTCTTGAGCACGCCCATACCATGCCCGTGCACGATCCGCACCCGGCTGGCCGTCGCCATCACAGCGCGGTCGAGAAATTCATCCACGGCATCGCGAGCCTCTTCAGCGTGCTGCCCGATCACGTTGATCTCCTGGTGGACCGGCGCCAACTCCGGCGCGGGCTTGTAGCTCACGTTCTTCGGCAGCTTCCCGGCCGCGCCGCCGCCCTGCTCCGGCAACACCTCCAGCACATCGTCGATCGAGACCTGCATCTTGAGGAATCCGGCCTCCACCTCGAGGCGGTCGTTGCCCAGCTTGCGGCGCACACGGGCCGGTTCGCGCACATCCTTCAGCCGCACCCGCGCACCCTCTTCGATGCGCAGCGGCACAATACGGTCCTGGCGCGAATCGTCCTGCGTGGAGAGAACCGTGGTCTGGAAATCCTCGCGCGCCTCGCGCTTTGCCTTGGCGATGCGCCGCTGCGCCTCCTGCTCGGCCTTTCGCCGGTCGGCCGATTCCGTGATCTTGCCGATGGTCTGCTGCGCCTGCTCCTCGAAGCGGGCGAGCGCGGCGTCCGTGCGCCGTTCCAGCTCCTTCAGCTTGGCCGACTCGCGTTTCTCCCACTCCCGCGCCAGCTCCTTGTTGATGCGGTCCGTCTCCGCCACCTTGGCCCGAAGGCTCTCCTCCAGCGCCTGTGTCTCCTCGATACGCCGGTCCAATTCGCTTAGAAAGCGCGTGACGTCGCGCTCGCGGTCGCTCATGGATTGCCGCGCGCGCCGCATGATGTCTTCCGGCATGCCGAGCCGGGTCGCAATCTCCAGCCCCGCCGATTTCCCCGGCAGGCCCAGCCGCAGACGATACGTCGGCTCGAAGGTCTCCTCGTCGAAGCCCATGCTTCCGTTGACCACGCCCTCGGTGGAAGCGCCATAAATCTTAAGCGTCATCAGGTGCGTCGAAACCAGGGTGAACGCGCCCGCGCCGCGGAAATGCTCGACGATGGCGACACCCAGCGCGCCGCCCTCTTCGGGGTCTGTCGCCGCGCCGAGCTCATCCAGCAACACCAGCGAATCCGGTGTCACATCCAGCGCCATCTCGCGGATGTTGGACATGTGCGCCGAAAACGTGCTCAGGTTCTCCTGGATCGACTGGTAGTCGCCGATATCGGCAAGCACCTGTTCGAAGACCGGGAACTCGGCGTCGGCCGCCGGCACGGGCAAGCCGGATTGCGCCATCAGGCTGAGCAGTCCGACGGTCTTCAGCGTCACCGTTTTGCCGCCCGTGTTGGGGCCGCTGATCAGGAGGGTCCGCCGTTCGCGCGAAAGTTCCAGGCTGATCGGCACTACGCTCTTGTGCCGCCGGCGCAGCACGTCGGCCAGTAGCGGATGGCGCGCATCCTTCAATGCCAGCCGTTCGCCGAAGCGCGGGATGGCGCAATCGAAGTCGGAAGCGAAACGCGCCTTGCCGAAGATCAACTCCAGCTCGGCCATGGTAACCAGGGTCTGCCGGATCGAATCGCCGTAGGCGCGCAGACGGTCGGTCATCTCGAGAAGAATGCGGTGCACTTCGCGCATCTCTTCCTCGGTCAGCCGGACCAGCTCGTTATTGAGATCGATGGTCTCCAGGGGTTCTACGAACAGGGTGTGCCCGCTGGAGCTGGTGCCGTGAATCACGCCGTCCAGTTTGCGCCGCTGCCCGGCAATCACGGGCACGACGAAGCGCTCGTTGCGGATGGTCACGAACTCTTCCTGGAGAATTCCCTCCTCGCGGTGGACCTTGAGGAACCGCTCCAACGACTCCTGAATCGCCTTCTTCTGGCGCTCGATATCGCGTCTCAGGCGCGCGAGCGCCACGCTCGCGTTGTCCGCCACGCGCCCATCGGGGAGGATCTTGCCGTCGAGCTCGCGCAGCAGTGTGCGGAAATCGCCGATCGACTGCGCGCGGTGTCCCAGCAACGGGAAACGCTCCGCCGCCGCGGTCAGGTGGCTCTTGGCGTCGGCCGCGATATCGAGCAGCGTGAACAGCTCGAAGATCTCTTTCGGCTCCAGCCCGGCGCCCTCGATGTGCAGTTTGTGTACGGCGGGCTCGACGTCGGGGATGCCGCCGAAGTCCACGCGGATGGCTGCGCCCCGTGCAGCTGGCTGCGGGCGTGTCGCCGCCTGCAGGTAGAGAATGGCCTCGCCGGCTTCGGCGAGGTCGGCCACGATCCGTTCGCGATCGGCGTGCGGAGACACCTTTTCCAGCTCGCGGCGCCCCAGTGGGCTCGCCACGTAGCGCCCCAGCAACTGCCGCAGGGCTTCAAATTCGAGGACTTCAGCGCTGGTCTTCACGCGGGTCTCTTTTTGATTTTCGCCGTTTCCGGAAGGCGCGTTCAATCACGCCGAGCGTGCCCTCGGTAATCTGGAGGTCCTTCAGCTCCTCCGGGCGCATCCACGCCACGCGGCACACGTCGTCGCCGGCGCACGGGTCGCCGCCGATCACCCGGCAGACGTAGTCGATCAACACGTAATGATACTCCGGCGCCCCAGCGGGATCGCGCATGATTCGTTCGAAGATCTCGAAGACCCGAACCGGCTCGACGATCAGGCTGGTCTCTTCCAGCACTTCGCGCCGCACCGCGTGATCCAGCGACTCTCCGGTTTCGAGCGCGCCGCCGGGCAGCGACCACCAGCCCTTGAGCGGCTCCTTGCCGCGCTGCGCCATGAGAATCCGGCCACGGCGGAAGATGAGCGCGCCCACGCCAACGAGGGGGCGCCTGGGGTAACGGCGGTCGTCGTCCACATCAATCCCCACCGTGACGGGCGCGCATTACGACGCCGCGCACGGTCAGGAAAAGCGATTTCATATCCGCTTCGCCGAACGCGCACGCCGAGACCGGATCGTGCATCTCGATCGTGTGCAGCCGTTTGCCCTCGGGGTTGTAGATACCGATGTTGCCGCCCGCCACCCACAGGTTGCCCTTGTCATCCACCGCGATCCCCGTCGGAATCCCCAGGGTCTTCGGCACCAGCACGCGGTCGTTCGATGCCTCGCCGTTCTTGTCCAGATCGAACGCGCGGACGTTCTTCGCGTCGGCGTCGGCCACGTACAGGATGCGGCCGTTCGGCGAGAACGTGATCCCGTGCGGGCGGCCAGTGAATTTGGCTACGAGCTCCATCGCGCCTTTCGGCGGGATGTGGTATACGCCGTAGAAATCCAGCTCACGATGGTCGCTCTGCTCCCCAAATGCCGGATCGGTGAAATATACGCTGCCGTTCTTCGCCACCACGATGCCGTTGGGCGCGTTGAGCCGCTTGCCTTCCCATCGCTCCGCGAGGACCCCGATCTTGCCGGACTTATCGGTGCGCGTCACGCGGCGCGTCCGTGTTTCACAGGTGTACAAGCGCCCCTGGGCGTCGAAGGCGTTGCCCGCGGGCCCGTGCGCATCGCTGCGGAGCACCTCGACCGGCGAGCCGGGAGTCCACTTAAGCAGGCGGTCGCTGGGCGTGTCGCTGAAGATCAGGTATCCGTCCTTGCACCAGGCCGGGCCTTCCGTGAAACGGTAGCCCTGTGAGAGGCGGTCGAACTTCAGGTCGGTGAATTCCTGCGCAAACAGCGCGATCGAAAGCGCCAGGACGGCCGGCAAGAGCCGGATCACTTTTTCGGACCTTCGTTCTTGAGCGCGATGTTGTTCACCACCGATTTCACACCTTTCACCTTCTTGGCAACCGAGGCCGCACGCGACCGTTGGCCTGGCGTATCGGTGGTGCCGGTCAGGGTAACCACGCCGTTTTTCACGTTGACCTCGAACGGATAAGCGCCGATCACCTTGTCGTTGGCCAGGTTGATGCGGATCTGGTCGGTGATGGTATCGTCGTTAATCTTTGACGGATCTTTCGCCAGCACAAGCGCACTTGCCAGAAGGCAGACGAGAAGAGCGATTGCGATTGATTTAGTCATCTTCACCGGCCATTGTACGCCAGTCCAGGGTGTTGAGAAAGGCACGGTTCTCGCGCCAGCCCGGCTCGACGCGCACGTGCAGGTCGAGAAAGATCTTCACACCGAACAGGCGCTCCATCTCCTGGCGGGCCATCATGCCGATACGTTTGATCATGGCCGCGCCCGCTCCGATCACGATAGCCTTCTGCCCTTCCCGCTCCACCCGGATGGTCGCGTAGATGCGCGTGATCTTCGGCGTCTCTTCCCAGCGGTCTACGGTGACCGCGACCGAATGCGGCACCTCCTGGCGTGTCGCCAGCAGTACCTTTTCGCGAATCAGCTCCGCCGCCAGAAAGCGCTCGGGCTGGTCGGTCACATGATCTTCGGGGAAATAGGCTGGACCTTCCGGCAGATACTTCAGGATCACGTTTTGCAGCTCGTCGAGTCCGGCGCGCTTTACCGCCGAGACCGGCACGTAGTCCGCAAAATCGAACGCCGCCTTGTATTCTTCGATCAGCGGCAGCAGCAGCGCTTTGTCTTTGAGCAGATCCACCTTGTTCAACACGAGAACGACCGGCGCGCCCGGCTTCCGCGCGAGGTCGATGGCCCGGCGGTCCTCCTCGCCGAACTTGCGCGACGCGTCGGCCACGAAAAGCAGCAGGTCGCGCTCCTCCAACGCGCCCCGCACGGTGTCCATCAGACGCTTGTTCAGCGGCGAATCGGCCTTGTGAATGCCCGGCGTATCGACGAACACGATCTGCGCGTTGGGCAGCGTGAGGACGCCCTGAATCGATGTGCGCGTGGTCTGCGGCTTATCGGCGACGATCGCCACTTTCTGTCCGACGAGTGCGTTCAGCAGCGTCGATTTTCCGGCGTTGGGCAGGCCGATCAGGGAAATGAATCCGGAGTGAAATTCCTGGCTCATTGAGTTACGGTTTGTGACTTGCCGATGCGCACCTGCGTGACGCGCAATTCGTCGGCATCCAGAACCTCGATGCGGATGCCGTCGCGGTCGGTGGATTCACCAGGCCGCGGCACATGGCCGAGCCATTCGCTCACCAGGCCGCCGACGGTAGTGGACTCGATGTCCTCTTCGCGGTGAAATTCGTGAACCAGGTCCGCGACCCGGTCGAGATCGAAGCTGCCGGAGACAATGTAGCCGCCGTTGCCGTCTTCTTTGATGTCGCTCTCGGGCTCGTGCTCATCGCGGATCTCCCCGATGATCACTTCGAGCAGGTCCTCCATGGTCGCCAGGCCGGCGGTATTGCCGTACTCGTCGACCACGATCACCATGTGCGTGTTCTCGTGCTGCATCTGGCGCATCAGGGCACTCACCGGCTTGGTCTCAGGCACCAGCATGATCGGCCGGACCAGCTCGCGCACGGTGCGCTTCTCGCGCTCTTCCTCTTCGAGCTCGAACATATCGCGCACGTGGATGAAACCGACGATGTTGTCGATGGTCTGTTCGAAAACCGGTATACGCGAATACTGCTCGGTGATCACGAGCTGGCGCAACTGTTCCAGCGTGGATTCGGCGGCGATGGCAACGATGTTGGGCCTTGGCGTCATAACCTCGCGCACCACCTTGTCGCCGAATTCGACCACGGACTGGATCAGCTTGCGGTCGTCTTCGGCGATGAGGCCCTCTTCCTTGCCCGCCGAAATCAGCGCCTCGATGCTTTCGGCAGGCGTGGGCTCTTCCTCTTTCGCAGCCTTGTCGTCGGTCAGATCGATCAGGCTCTGGAAAAACGTGAGCAGGGCCACGCAGGGCCTGGCGATCAACGCGATCAGCCGAAGCGCGGGGACCAGCGGCAACAGCCAGCGCGCCGAAGTCCGGCGATAGAAAACCTGCGGCAGGGCAAAGCAGACTACGACCATTGTAAGCAGCGCCGCCGGGGCCGCCTCCCAGAAGCTCTCGCGAAACAGGATGTAGCACGCAATGCCGAAGAGAGTCAGAAGCGAGTGCTTGACCAGGGAGAAAGCGCCGGCGCCGTCCTCGGTCTTGATGCCGATGCGGTCTTCCAACGATTCTTTGAAAAACTTGATGGACGGCAGGTCGCGCGAGCGCAGGCGCAGGCTTTCCAGGTAGAGCACCTGGACGAACGTCACCACGCCCATCACGGGAATAGCGAGGATGACGCCAATGATCGCCGCGATCATGCGGACTCCCGTTCGATCAGGCCGCACAGCAACCCGAGGCGGTGCCGGTATCGGGTCTCCGCGCGAGCCATCCTACCGCCGTCGGTCTCGTGGTCGAGACCAATCAGGTGGAGGACGCCGTGCAGCATCAGAACGTAGATTTCCTGCTCGGTCGTGTGCCCGAGTTCGCGGGCCTGGGCGCGGGCGCGGTGGTAAGAGATGGCAAGATCGCCGAGAGAGGGGCCGGGGGCCAGCAGCCGGGGGTCGGAGGTCGGGGGTCGGGGGCCGGGGCGAAGTGGGAGAGGAGAGGTGGGGAAGGACAAGACGTCGGTAGGAGAGTTCTTTCCACGGAATGTGCGATTCAGGCGGCGGAGCTCGGCGTCCGTGGTGATCAGGCAATCGAAGGCGCGCCCCTTTGTCACCTCCGTCTGGAGAATTCGCGCGAAGTGACGGATGCGCGGCCGCAGCGCGTTTGCTTTGACACCGCGGAACGTGACAGTACTGCCTTCTGGTGAGGACATGGCGCGAACTCAGGCTTGCGGAGCGCTGTCGGCTTCCGGGGCCGGTTCGGAGAGCTTCAGGGTGAGCTGGCTGGCCACGCTCTGACGCTCGTAGGCTTTCACAATTCGCTGCACCAGCGAATGGCGGACCACGTCTTTGTCGTCGAACTGCACGAAGCTGATGCCCTCGACGCCGCGCAGCACCTCGATGGCGTCGGCAAGGCCGCTGCGGCGTCCGGCGGGCAGGTCGATCTGCGTGATATCGCCGTTGACCACCATCTTGGAATTGAAGCCCTGGCGCGTGAGCACCATCTTCATCTGCTCGGCGGTGGAATTCTGCGCTTCGTCCAGAATGATGAAGCTGTCGTTGAGCGTGCGGCCGCGCATGAACGCGATCGGCGCCACCTCGATCACGTTGCGCTCCAGCAGCTTCTCCACGCGGTCGTTTTCCAGCATGTCGTAGAGCGCGTCGTACAGCGGACGCAGGTACGGATCGACCTTCTCCTGCAGGGTGCCCGGCAGAAACCCCAGCCGTTCGCCGGCTTCCACTGCCGGACGCGTCAGGATGATACGTGAGACGCGCTTGTTCATCAACGCCGAAACCGCCATCGCGACGGCGAGATAGGTCTTGCCCGTGCCGGCGGGGCCCACACCGAAAACCAGGTCGTTGCGCTCGATGGCTTCCAGGTACCGCCGCTGGTTGACCGTCTTGGGCGCGAGAATCTTCTTGCCGAAATTGCGCTGCCGGCCGCTCTGCACCAATGCGCGTAGCGACACGTCGGGATCGACAGTGACCACGCGCAGGTAGCTGTTTAGGTCGCCGTTGTTGAAGACGTGGCCCTCGCGGACCAGGGCGTTGTAGTCTTCCAGGATGTTTTCCGCGCGGCTGACGTTTTCGGCTTCGCCTTCGATCTCGAGGTTGTTATCGACGAGCTGCGTATGAACGCCCAAGCCCGATTCGAGCAACCGGATATTTTCATCGCGGGTTCCGAAGAGGCTTTCTACGCCTCGCATGATGCACACGCTTGCTTTGATCAAGTGAGTAGGTGGATACCTCCGAAGGGAAAAAACAGGCGACAGGACTTACCGGCTCTTGGGGAAGGATTCGAAGCTTCGACAACCCCGATTACGGGGCAGCGGCAAACCATCCACCTTCATTATACCAGCGGTGTAAAGGGGGTAGTCCGAAATCGCCGTTACAACTTGATTAAGGGCGAACCGGAGGGCTGTAACTTGTCCCACGGAATCGTCTTTACCCAGGAGTTCATCTCCTCCTCGTTCTGGAGCAGGTCGCGCAACGTCACCTTGCGCAGCACCTGGTCCACCGCGCCCTGTATCCCGCGCCACAGCGAGCGCACCGAGCAATCCACGCTGCGCGTGCAGATGGCCGCCTGGCCCGAGTGGCTGTCGCAGAAATCGCTTTCGAAAATACGCCCGCCGAGCAGGTCCATCACGTCGCCGATCACGATCTCTTCCGCGGGACGCGCCAGCGTGTAGCCGCCCTCCTTGCCGCGCGCGGCTTTCACGAAACCGCCTTTGCGCAGCACGCGGAGAATCTTGGCGGCGTAGGCCGGCGATACCCCTTCCGCCTGGCTCATCTCGGGAATCGTGACGCTGCCGCCCCGGCCGGCATACCCGATACGTACCAGGCAGCGAAGGCCGTACTCTTCGTTGGAAGTCAGCTTCATCGGCGCAGCCTCGCGATGGGTATGATGTCCTCGATTCCGAGCGCCAGCTTGGCCGCTTCGCTCATGCGGTCCTTGGACCAGGGAGGGTCGAAAGTGAGCTCCAGTTTGACGCCGGTGACACCGGGTACACCGCGGACGGCCCGCTCCACTTCAGCAGGCAGCGTGCCAGCCACCGGGCAATTGGGCGCCGTGAGGGTCATGCGGACAGAGGCGGCTCCGGCTGGGTCCACTTCGAGACCGTAGATCAGGCCAAGCTCGTAGATGTTGACCGGCATCTCGGGGTCGTAGACCTTCTTGAGGGCGGCTATGATTTGATCTTTCAGGCTCATCGGGTTTATTCGAGCGAAACGCGCCTACGGCGCGGGACAGGCCAGGAGGCCTACCCCACGAACACATCACTCAGTACTCGCAACCTCCGAAGTGTCGGTTAGCGCGCTTTTCAGCGTGTGCCATGCCAGCGTCGCGCACTTGACCCGCGCCGGATAGTCGCGCACACCGCAGAACACCACCAGCTTGCCCAGATCCTTGCTCACTGCGGCATCGGTGGTCAACAGCTCGTGAAACCGGTCGAGCATCTTGAGCGCTTCTTCGCGCGTCTTGCCCTTGAGACTCTCCGTCATCAGCGACGCCGATGCCGTGGAAATGGCG
>Ga0335077_10003824_pt1 | contig 18287 bp, 15 predicted proteins | sample Lox_Sample_31_FD_207151 | JGI IMG/M metagenome (GOLD analysis project Ga0335077, IMG submission 207151) | Soil microbial communities from Loxahatchee National Wildlife Refuge, Florida, United States - Lox_Sample_3.1 | ecosystem: Environmental > Terrestrial > Soil > Wetlands | place: USA... | reverse complement strand
GGCTCGTAGGCGGCAAGCCGCTGTTGGGGCACTCCGTGGACGTAGTCTTCATCGGAAGCTGCACCAATTCGCGAATCTCCGACCTCCGCACCGCGGCTACCGTCCTCAAAGGCCGGAAGGTCAACCCCCATGTTCGGGTCCTGGTGGTGCCGGGCTCGCAGGAAGTGAAGCGCCTGGCTATCGCTGAAGGCCTGCCGGAAATCTTCCGCGAGGCCGGATGTGAATGGCGCGAGCCGGGCTGTTCCATGTGCATCGCCATGAACGGCGATCAGCTCTCGCCCGGCCAGTACAGCGTTTCCACCAGCAATCGCAATTTCGAAGGACGGCAGGGCAAGGGCGGCCGTACCTTCCTCGCCAGTCCCCTGACCGCCGCCGCCAGCGCCATCACCGGCGTGGTCACCGATGTGAGGACACTGCTATGAAGCCGTTCACGAATTTCGCGGGCCGGATGATGCCGCTCGCCATCAACAACGTCGATACCGACCAGATCATCCCCGCGCGCTTTTTGAAGACCACGTCCAAGCAGGGCCTCGACAAGCAGCTCTTCAACGACTGGCGCTACGATGCCCAGGGCAATCCGAATCCCGATTTCATCCTCAACCAACCCCACGTTCAGGGCGCCGAGGTGCTGCTGGCCGGCGACAATTTCGGCTGCGGCAGTTCGCGCGAGCACGCCCCGTGGGCCCTCACGCAGTGGGGCTTCCGCGCGGTGATCAGCACCAGCTTCGCCGACATCTTCAAACAGAACTCGCTCAAGAACTCGCTCCTGCCGATCGTCGTACCCCAAGACGTCCACGACGAACTGTTCCGCGCCGTGGCGGCCGACCCCGGAGCGACGGTGAAGATCGATCTCCCCAATCAGACTCTCACCACCCCATCGGGACGCGCCGTCCAATTCCCCGTGGACAGCTTCTCCAGGCACTGCCTCGTGGAAGGTGTGGACGAGTTAGGCTACATCCTCCAGCAGGAACCGGCGATCGCAGCCTACGAAGCCGCTCGCGTGGGATCGATCGATACCCGGGTTGCTGCAGAGTAATGTCGGCGCGGACCAGGAGGTGCCGCGGGCTACTGGGATGCCGGCGTGTCGCCCGCTGTTCTTCGTACAGCAATCGGGAACCCGCGCGATGCATCAGTCGCCGAGGTTCTCTTCGCGCCACAATCCGAGACTCTTCTGGGCCGGGCGGTCCGAGAAGCTGAACAGCACCGCGGTGCTGCTCGCGGCATGCCGTACCGGGCGCCAGGAGGGCACGACGAATACGTCGTGCTCACGCCATTCGATGGTGTGCTCGCTTACCCGCGAACGGCCCGCTCCTTCGACCACGCAGTATACCGTCGCATCGGTGGAGCGGTAGCTCAATCCCGCGAATCCTGCCGGCAGCCACTGCAGGAACGCCGCGATCGTGGGCATGGGATAGCCGCCCGTGGCCGGATTCACGTACTGCATTTTGACGCCGTGCCGTGAGTCCACGGGACCCTGTTCGCGAAGCTTCAACACCTCCCGCGACCGCTCGTACGGATAACAGAACACGGGCGACGACAGCCGCTCCGTCTCATACTCCGGGGACGCCATGTTCATCCCATGCCTCGCCCACGCTCCGCTTTCCTCGTACGCTGCCGGCTGGATCCCGCCTGGATCGTGCTCCGCAAAACTCGCGTCGAAAAGGTTCACCATCGGGATGTCCAATCCGTCCAGCCACACCACCGGTCCCGTGCCGGGATTGCCATGATCGTGAAACGTCCACGACGGCGTCAGAAGGAAGTCCCCCGGCCGCATCGTAATGCGCTCGCCATCCACCGCCGTATACGCACCCTCGCCTTCGACGACAAACCGGAGCGCCGAGGCCGTATGCCGATGGCTCGGGGTCACCTCGCCGGGCAGCACCAATTGCAGCCCGGCGTACAGACTCTGTGTGATCTGCGATGCCCCTGGCAGGCCGGGGTTCTCCAGTATCAGCACCCGCCGCTCGGCTTCCTGTGCCGAAATCAGCCGTCCCGCCTCCATCAGCAACGGCCGGACCTCCTCGTATCGCCAATGCGCCGGAACGGTCTTCGGCTTCGGTTCCCGGGTCACGAGTTGACCGAGCACCTCCCATAACGGTGCCGTGTTCTTCCCCATCAGCCGGCGATAAAACTCGCGCCGTTCCGCAGTGACCTCTGGCTTGGTGACAAACCCACTCATGTGTTCCCCGCAGTGGCGGACCTCGCCTTCCATGGTATCGATCCTTTCCGTGCATTGCGCGGCCAGGCGAGCGGATCGGCCCACCAAAAGCCATGAGGCGATGTGGCGCGGGCACTCTGGGGTTCCCGGATCGTGATACGATCCCGAAATTGAGGCCGTCCGCCGGAGTCCGGCGGGCTCTCTCCTGTATTTTCAACGAATTAGAAGTTCGATTTCAGTCTGAGTCCGGTCGAAACGAGGTTCATGAGGAGTTTATGATTCGAATTTGCGCCTGCTTCCTCTTCGTCCTGGCCGCCGCTCCCGCCGGCTTTGCGCAGCGTGCCCCGATCCCACAACAACTCACGTTCGCGCCGTATCACACGAGCGGCATCTACGACGTGGGCGAAACAGTCGGCTGGACGGTTACGCCCGGTCCCGAAACACCCACCTACGCGTACAAGTGGACCATTCGGCGCAACAACGCCGTGGTTCTCCGCGAAGGCAAGCTCGATCTTTCGTCAGGCAAGGACAAGATCGAAATCGCCGGCGGCCAGCCTGAAATGATCTACGTCGCCATCGAGCCTTACGCCCGTCTCGGCGGCGATGCGGCCGCGGCGGGCTCCGGTTATACAGGAGGCAACACCGGCCGTAATAACGGACTTTACGCCGTCGGCGCCGCCGTGGCGCCGGCGAAGATCGGCCTGTCCACGCCGCGTCCCGCTGACTTTGACGCATTCTGGAAAGGCAAGCTTGCCGCACAGAACAAAGTCCCGATCCACCCCATTCTCACTCCCGTCGAGACCGATGTGCCGGGAGTGGAATTGAGCATGTTCGTGCTCGATGCGCTCGGATCGCAAGCTCACGGCTACCTCGCCAAACCTGCCAGGCAGGGCAGGTTTCCCGCCCTTATCCAATTGCAGTACGCGGGCGTGTACGCGCTGAACGCCCGTGCCGCCGCGCAGCATGCCGCCGACGGCTGGCTGTTTCTGAACGTCGATTCCCACGACAAGCTGCCTTCCGATCCGTCAGGCAACATCCCGCGGAATTATCAGACCATCGGCAACACCGATCGCGAGAAATCCTACTTCCTGAACATGTATCTGCGGGACTCGCGGGTCCTGGATTATCTGTTGGGACGGCCTGACTGGGATGGCCAGACGATCGTACTGACGGGTGGCAGCATGGGAGGTCAACAGAGCCTCGTGCTGGCGGGCTTGCGGCCGGAAAGGATCACCGCGGTGCTGGTGTGCGTTCCGGCGGGGGCGGACACCAATGGCGATCTTCACGGCCGCAAAGCCGGCTACCCCAACTGGCCCTCCGACAGCCCGGAGGTGATGAACACCGCCCTCTATTTCGATACCGTCAATTTTGCTTCCCACATTAAGGCGCCGGTGATGGCGGGCATGGGGTTCATCGACACCATTTCGCCGCCCGCCGGAGTCTGGACGGCGCTGAACCAGATTCCCGGCCCCACCGAACCCCTGCCCCTGATCGAATCCGAGCACGATAACCTGACGCCTCAGAAAGGAAGCGCCTGCCCGGCAAGAACCAGAGAAATCCTGGACCTTCTGGTCAAGGGCGGCGAGTTCCATCCCAGCGGGATCAGGCCATAATGATGTAAGCGATAACATCGAACCGCCGCCGAAGGAGGTGCCAAATGCGATTTCTATGGGCCGCCGCCCTGTGCTCGATTACTGCCGGCATAGGCGTAAGCCAGCGGGGGCCGGCTCCCTATTACGAGGACACCAACAACATCCCGGTCTCGCCCGAGGTGCGCGCCGACCGGACCGTCACGTTCCGTCTCTTCGCCCCCAACGCGGCTGAAGTAGTTCTGATGGGCTCTCCGGGAATCCTGGAGGTAATCAAGCAGCCCATGCCGCTCCAGAAGGACGAGAAGGGTGTCTGGAGTTTGACGGTCGGCCCCTTGCCGGCGGGATTCTACACCTATGGTTTCGCGATCGATGGCGGCCTGCGCATGCCCGATCCGTCCAATCCGAACCTGGAAATGCGCCGCTGGGGGCCCACCAGCCTCTTCATCGTACCTGGCGACGAGAAGGGGATAGTCGAAGAACGGCGCGTGCCACACGGGACCGTGCATGTGAACTTCTACGATTCCCCCAACCTGGATACCGGGCGGATGATCTACGTCTACACCCCTCCCGGCTACGACACCGGCAAACAGAAATACCCCGTCCTCTACCTGCTCCACGGCAACGGGCAAATTGAAGCTTCCTGGACCTGGACCGGACGCGCCAACGTGATCATGGACAACCTGCTCGCCGATCGAAAAATCAAACCGATGGTAGTGGTGATGCCGTACGGCCACGTGCCGCGGGAGATCAAGACGGCGTCCAACACACCCGCGCCCACCAATGACCCGGGCGCGATCGAGAAGGAGTTGCTCACTGCGGTGAAGCCGCTCGTCGAAAGTCACTATCGTGTCCTGACGGACCGCAATCACCGGGCCATCGGAGGATTGTCCATGGGCGCCGGCCAGTCGATGGCGATCGGGCTCCACAATCTGGACCAGTTTGCCTATATCGCCGCCTTCAGCGGCGGCGGCAATCGCACGGAGTGGGAGAAAGCGGATCCGTCCGTGCTGAATCAGAAGCTCAAGGTCCTGTGGATCGGTTGCGGCACGGAGGATCCTGGTTTCAACGGCGTCAAAGCCATGGACGACCTGCTCACGAAGAAGAACGTGAAGCACGTGTGGAACCAGTCCGGCGGTGGACATAGCTGGCCCAACTGGCAGGTGTACCTTTCGAAATACGCACCGCTGCTGTTCCGCGATTAAGGGAGGCGAGATGAGATTCGCAGTGATGGCGTTGTTGTCCGCGCTGCCGGCTTGGGCCGCGGGCCAGGTAGGCATCGTGATCGATGGCCAGTTGGAGCCGCCGGCACGATACGGAATCGCCAGGCTGGAGGCCGCGCTCTCGGCCAAGGGATTGGCGGTGGCCCACGCGCGGGCCGGCGAGCAGGTGCAGGCCGATTTCTACATCCTGGCGAGTGTCGCGAAAGGCGCGCCGCAGTCGTTGTCCATCCGCCGTTCCCCGTACAGGGGGAAGCCGGCCGTGACTCTCTCGGGTGGCGACGCGCGCGGCTTGATGTACGCCGCCCTCGACATGGCCGATCGCGTACGGTGGAGTACGCAGTCCGGCGATCCATTCGCTCGCGTACGCGAAGTCTCCGAAGTACCCTACCTGGTGGAACGCGCCATTTCGATCTACACCATGCAGCGTGCCTATTTCGAAAGCCGCCTCTACGACGAGAAGTATTGGGAACGCTACTTCGACATGTTGGCCGCCAGCCGCATCAACAATTTCATCGTGATCTTCGGGTACGAGAACGGCGGCTTTATGGCGCCGCTGTATCCCTACTTCTTCAATGTCCCGGAGTACCCGGGAGTCGAACTGGTCGGTATGACGCCCGCCCGGCAGGCGCGCAACACCGCGGCGTTCAAAGCCATGATGCGCATCGCCCACGAGCGCGGGATCGATGTCACCGCAGCCATCTGGGACCACATCTATCGCGGCGGCGTGCAGGGTGGCGGAATTCCGGGCGCGGCGGAAAACGCCGGCAAGCGCGTGCCGGGGCTCGTCTGGGGCGTCACGGCCGAGAATCTCGGCGGCTATACCAAGGCGGCCCTGCGGCGATTCCTGAACGTGTTCCCCGAGGTGGACGCGGTCCAGTTCCGCATGCACGACGAGAGCGGCCTGAAACACGAGGAGATGGCCGGCTTCTGGCACGAGGTCTTCTCGTTCATCAAGGCCGAGCGTCCGAACCTGCGGGTCGATCTGCGCGTTAAGGATCTGCCCGATGCGGTCATCAACGACGCGCTCGACCAGGGCCTCCAGGCGCGAGTCAACACCAAGTTCTGGATGGAGCAGTTGGGGCTCCCGTTTCACCCCACCCACGTCAATACTCAAAATCAGCACGATCGGCGCCATGGCTACGCCGACCTGCTGCGGTACCCGCAACGCTACCGCGTGCAGTGGCAGGTGTGGACGGGCGGCACCACGCGGCTGCTCTTGTGGGGCGATCCCGAATACGTCCGGCGCTTCGCCGCGAGCGCGCGCCTTTACGATGGCAACAGTTTCGAGGCGAATGAGATGCTCGCCACCTGGATGCTCGGCGAGCCTCACGACGAAAAGCCGCTTCCGGTACTGAATCCGCGCTACCGCTATTACGATTACGAATTCGAGCGCTACTGGGCGTTCTACCGGATGTGGGGCAGGCTTACGTACAATCCTCAGGCTGATCCGGAGTCGTGGCAGGGCGAATTCGCAGCCCGATTCGGACCGGAGGCCGGCAGCCACGTCCAGAAGGCGCTCCAGGCCGCCAGTCGGGTCTTGCCGCGCATCGTCGCCGCGGCCTATCGCTACCAGTACTTCCCGACCACCCGCGGCTGGGCCGAGATGAACCACCAGGACTCGCTGGCGAAGTTCGCCACGGCGGAAAACAGCGACATCCAACAATTCGAAAATCCGCGCGACGAGGCGCGCAGCATTCTGCAGGGCACCGACACCCCCATGCGCCGTCCACAGGAGACCAGCCGCTGGTTCGCGGAAACCGCGCGCGAAATCTCCTCCGAACTGGCGCTGTCCGATAAGACGATCGGCGGCAAGGCCGGAAACGAGTTTGTCTCCACCGCAACCGACCTGAAGATTCTGGCCGGCCTCGCGCGCTACTACGCCGCCCGGCTGCCGGCCGCGGTGGCCTACAACCTGTACAAGGAGTCGGGCGACACGGCGGCATTCGATGAAGCGATCGTGGGGGAGAAGAGCGCCGTCGCCGCCTGGCGTGACGTGGTTGCCGCGGCGGGCGACGTGTACAGCGACCATCTCCCGTTCGGCGCTCGCGCCGTCGGCTTCCGGCAGCATTGGAAGGAAGAACTGGCCCTCATCGAGCAGGATCTTGGCGCACTCGAGACCGAGCGGACGAAAGTGCAGGCCAAGTCCGGACGAAAGCCGGCTCCGCGCGATCCGAATCTGAAACCACCGCCGGTCACGCTCACTCCGCCAGGAGCGGCGCTGCCTGGCCGCGACCTGATAGTCACCGCCAAAGCCGCGCCCGATGAGGTCAAGTGGGTGCGGCTCCGCTACCGCCATCTCACACAATACGAGGACTACCAGACCGCCGAAATGTCGCTGGACGCGAAGACCGGCTTGTATACCGCCGCGATTCCGGCCGCCTTCATTGACCCGAAATGGGACCTGATGTACTTCGTCGAGGTGGTCGGCAAGAATGGCGCTGGGCGGATGTACCCCGACCTGGAGCGCGAGATGCCCTATGTGATCGTCGCCGTGAAGCGTTGAACCCCGGAGTACTTGCCAATGCGAATCCTTCCTCTCTTTCTCGTCTCGTTTCTGGCTGTCCCCTGTGCATTCGCGCAGGAGCCGGTCTTTCCCTACGGCGCGGTCTACTTTCGCAAATCCAATCCACCCGAAGAAGATTGGGAGCGCGACCATGCAACCGCTGCCAAGGACGGCATGAACATGTTTCGCCACTGGGTGATGTGGTCCGCGGTCGAAGTCGCGCCCGGCAAGTACGACTGGCGCGATTATGATCGCATGCTGGACCTCGAAGCCCGGAATGGAATCAAAACCGTCCTGGCGGAAATGATCACCGCCGCTCCGGAGTGGATGTTCAAGATGTATCCGCAGGCGCGCTTCGAAGCGCAGGACGGCTTCAAAGGCTTCCCGGAGTACTCCGGTTCCAGTGCCACCGGCGGATTTCCCGGCATGTGCCTCGACAACCCCGAGGTGCGGGCGCGCGCCGAAGCCTTCCTCAAAGCCCTGGCGAGCCGCTATCGCAACCACCCGGCGATCTACGGATACGACCTGTGGAACGAGGGCAATACCAACGGCGGCGGCAGCTACTACACGCAGACGCAATCCAGCGCCTACATTCCCAACGAGCACCGCGGCTCGGGTGTCGGCCGCATCTACTGCTACTGCCCCGCGACTCAGGCGGAATTCCGCAAATGGCTGCGCAACAAATATGGCAGCCTGGAGGCGCTGGAGAAGGCCTGGCGGCGATACAGCTTCGCCGATTGGGAGAACGTGGAGGCTCCCCGCGCCGGCGGCCCCTATCCCGACTGGCTGGACTGGCTGGAATTCCGCGAGGATCGGGCTCACGAACTGCTGCGCTGGCGCCGCGAGGTGATTCGCTCGGTGGACGCCAGGAACAAGATCACCATGCACGGCATCGCCTATACCCTCGAACTGCTGCCCTCCGCTTCCACCAATGATTGGCGCGCCGCGGCCGAGGTGGACAGCTACGGCTTCACCTGGGTCGAGGCGCGCAAAGGCAGCGAGCCCTGGAAACAGTTTCATGCCGTGGACCTGGTGCGCGCGGCCTCGCGCGGCAAGCCCTACTGGCATTCCGAGTTCCAGGGCGGGCCGCTGTGGATGCAATCGGAAGTGGTGAACCGCCCCCTCGAAGACGGACGCAAACCGGACGAGACCGATGTGCGCCTGTGGAGCATGATGTCACTTGCGGGCGGCGTATCCGGTCTGCTCTATGTGCGCTTCCGTCCGTTGTTGGATGGGCCGCTCTTCGGCGCTTTTGGTCCCTACGCCATGGATGGCTCACCGACACCGCGCTCCGAGATGGCCGCCAGACTGGCACACTGGACCAATTCGCACCCCTCCCTGTGGAAGTCGCATCCGGTGAAAGGGGATATCGGCATCGTCTTCGTGCCGGAGTCGGAACGATTCAATTTCGCTCAGCAGGGCAACACCGCCTATTATGCCGAATCGGCACGCGGCGCCTACCGGGCGTTCTTCGACTCCAACATCCAGCCCGACTGGGTGCACATCGACAACATTGAGGAGTATCCCGCGGCGTATCTTCCTTATCCGGCGATGCTCTCCACCCGGACCGCGGCCAGGCTCCGCCAATACGTACAGAACGGCGGCGTGCTGATTTCCGAAGGCGTGCCCGGATATTTCGGCGACGGCGGGCATGCGGGCGCCACGCAGCCGAACCTCGGCTTGGCTGATGTGTTCGGAGCTGTTGAAGCCGATGTCGATTTCACTCCCGACCTTCTCGAGAACCTCACCCTGCGGCTCGGGGATAAAAACATCGGCGGACGCTTCTTCAAACAGACCTACCGCCCGACGAGCGGCAAAGCGGCGGGCTGGTATGCGAACGGTTCGGTCGCCGCGGTGGAGAATCACTTCGGCAAGGGCCGAACGATACTGATCGGCACTTTTCCGGGCGCCGCGTATTTCCGCAAGCCGTCTCCGGAAACACGCGCCGTCTTCCAGTCGCTCCTGCCGCGCAAGCAGCGGGTCAGTGTGTCCAACCCGGCGATTGTCGCGCGCCTGCACGAAGGCGAGGGCGGCAGCAATCTCTGGGTCATCAATCCCACGGTCGAAACGCAGAGCGTCACGATCACGGCTGACGGGGGGCCATGGCAATCAGCCACGGACGTCTGGTCCAATGCCGCCGCCGAAATCAGCGGCAACGCCATTCGGCTCAGCGTTCCGCCGAAAGATGCGGCGGTGCTGCAATTAGGCGGCCGCCGGCGATGAGGCCGCGGAAGGGACGACCATCTGGTACCCATCCGGTTTGCTAAACGTCCTGAAAACTGCCAGATAGATCGGAACGGCACCAAAACGGCACGCCAGACTCCGGCGCTGTACGACCGGGGTGCCCTGTGTTAATTCCCCAAACCTTCGCCCGTCTTGTAAATGGAAGAGCCTGATAGGATGAAAGCGATAATGGCTGCCCCCATGGAATCGGCCAATTTGTCCGCGACGGATCTGGAGCGGATCTTCCGCGAAAACCATGCGATGGTATTCCGGGCGGCCTACCGGATTACCGGCAACGCCGACGATGCCGAAGACGTCCTCCAGACCGTGTTTCTGAGGATGCTCAAGCGCGATCCCGGCGCCGAGCCGGTCGGCAATATGTCGAGTTTTTTGCACCGCTCGGCCGTGAATGCCGCGCTCGACCTGGTCCGATCGCGCCAGAACATCCGGCATATCCCGCTCGATGAGTTGGAGCCGGTGTTGGCCGAACCGGCGCACCGCAGCCCGGACCGGGCGCAATCGTCGGGCGAGATCCGCGATTGGCTGCGCGGCGCCCTTGCCAGGCTCAATCCCAGAATTGCCGAGATGTTTATGCTCCGGTTTTTTGACGGAAAAGAGAATCCCGAAATCGCGCGCCTGCTGAACACCACTCCGGGAACAGTGGCCGTGACCTTGTCCCGCACCCGCGATCGTTTGGAAAAAGAGTTTCGAGCTTATCAGGAGGGAGTGGCATGACACCCGCCGAAAACAACCCCGCCGAATTCATCCCCCTCGACCCTGAGTTGGAGCGAGCCGTGACCGAAATCCGAGAAGAAACCCCCGATCCGGCGGTGATTGAAGCCGCCGCCTCGCGAGTGTGGGCCAAGATCTCGGCCGAAGCTGCCAATCTTCCCCACCACATCCGCGGATGCGCCGATTTCCAGGCGCTGATCCCCGACTACCGCGCCGGCCGCCTGCCGGAAGCCCGCGCCACACTCCTCAAGGACCATCTCCACACCTGCGTCACCTGCCGCAAGATCTATGAAGGCCGCGTTCTGACCATGCCGCCGGTGCAGCCGGCCGCGCGCCGCTCCACCCACCGCGCCTACGTCTGGGCCGCGGTTGCCGCCAGCGTTGCTGGCGTCGCGATCTGGGTCGGTGTCGATCAGTTCGGCACGCGCACGGGCCACGCGATCGTCCAAACGGTCAACGGCACGCTCTACGAGGTCTCCGCGGCGGGGATCCAACCGCTCGCCGCCGGCCAGCCTCTGCCGGACGGAGTCGAATTCCGCACGGCCGCCAATTCCGACGCCGTGCTGGTGCTGCGCGACGGCTCGCAGGTGGAACTGCGCGAGCGTTCGGGCGTCTCCACCACCCAGGACGGCAGCGATCTCACCATCCGGCTGGCGCGCGGCAGCGTGATCGTACAGGCCGCCCGGCGCAAGACCGGCCATCTCTATGTGGCCACCGCCGATTGCCGCGTGGCCGTCACCGGAACCGTCTTCAGCGTGAGTTCCGGCGTCAAGGGGTCGCGCGTGTCTGTGATCCAGGGCGAGGTGCACGTAGTGCAGGAAAACCTGGAAAAGGTCCTGCATCCGGGCGAACAGGCGGTTACGAGTCCCAGCCTGGAGCCCGTGGCGGTGAAGGACGATATCGCCTGGAGCCGCAACCGCGAGCGCCTGCTGCAGCAACTGGCCTCACTGCGCAGCGATCTGCAGCAGATCCATATGCCGGCGTTGCGCTATTCCAGCCCTCTGCTGGATCGCCTGCCGGCTTCGACCGTCTTCTTCGTCAGCATTCCGAATCTCGCCCAGTATCTGGGTGAAGCCCAGGCGGTTCTCCACCAGAAGATGTCGGAGAGCCCGGAACTGCAATCCTGGTGGGCGTCCAAAGGCATAAATGCCGAGCCGGTAATCGAGAAACTGCGGACCGCGAGCGAATACCTCGGCGATGAGATCGTGATCGTAGGCGCAGAATCCGGCGATGGCCAGCGCGCCCCCGTCTTTTTGGCGGAGACCCGGCGGGATGGATTCCCCGAGTTCCTGAAGAAGCAGGCTCCCGGAGTGACGATCGAGACCCGTCCCGGACTGGTCATGTTCGGCCCCATGGCCGACGCCGTAGAATCGCTGGCTGCCAGTCTCGATTCTCCCTCCGGCATCAAGACCACGGCGTTCTATACCAAGATCGCGGACGCCTACGCCAAAGGCGCCGGCCTTCTGCTGGCTGCCGACTTCTCGCGTATGTCCAACAATCGCGCGTCCGCGGTGGGCATGGGCGGCCGCTACCTGATCGCCGAACAGAAAGAAGTCGATAACCAGTTGCGGACCAACGCCAGCCTGGAGTTTAACGGCCCACGGACGGGCATCGCCGCCGTGCTGGCGGAACCCGCTCCCATGGGATCGCTCGACTACGTATCGCCGGACGCCACGCTGGTCACCGCCTTTGTAGTGAAGAACCCTTCGGCCATCGTAGACCAGGTGACGGGCATGGTGGACCATTTGCCGATGATCACCGGCCGTACGCGGTCCGACGTGCAGAAGGAGACCGGTCCAGAGATCCGCAACGACCTAGCCGCCAGCCTGGGTGGCGAATTCTCGCTCTCGCTCGACGGGCCGCCCTTCCCCGTCCCGTCCTGGAAGCTGGTGACGGAAGTCTACGATCCGGCGCGCCTTCAGGCCACCTTGCAGAAGATGATTGTGGCCCACGATCAGGATGCCCCCAACACGGGAAACAAGCCTCTTCGCACCGGACAGGAAGTCGTGGACGGGCGCACCTATTACATGATTGCCAGCGGCGACGGCAATCCTTTGACTGAGCTGCACTATACCTTCGCCGACGGATACCTGATCGCCGGTCCGACCCGGGTGCTGGTGGCCCGCGCCCTGCAGATGAAGACGGCGGGGACTTCGATCACGCATTCGGCGCAGTTCATTGCCATGACGCCGCGTGATCACTACTTCAACTTCTCCGGCCTGATCTACGAGAAGCTGGGCACCACGCTCGCACCCGTGGTCGGCTTGCTGGGTGCGTTCGCTCCGCAATCCGCGGGATCGCAGGACGCCCTGAAAAATCTCAGCAACGTCAAGCCGATGATGATCGCTGCCTATGGCGAGCCCGACCGGATCACGATATCGGGCACGGGCGATCTCTCGAGCGGCATGTCCAACCTGATGGGAGGAAATCTGCTGGGATCCTTGGGGAACGCGGTTCCGTTTGCTCATTTCATGGGAACACCGCGTCCTCAAAATGCGTTGAAATAGATGCATGGACTCAGTGATCGAGCTGGACGGTTTGGAAGTGCGCTTCGGCCAGCGCGCGATCCTCAAGAACCTGAGAGCTTCGCTGACCGGTAAGGCCATCGGGCTGCTGGGGCCGAACGGAGCCGGCAAATCCACCCTTCTGAATACGCTCCTGGGTTTCCACAAACCCACCGCGGGAACCGCCCGAATCCTCGGCCGCGACATCCGGACCCATGCCCGCGAGGTGCGCAGCCTCATCGGCTACATGCCGGAGAACGACTCCTTCATTGCGGGCATGAGCGGCGTGCACTTCGTGCGCCTGATGGCGGAACTCGCGGGTCTGCCACGCGAACATGCCCTGGAACGCGCCCACGAGGCGTTTTTCTATGTCGGGCTGGGCGAGGTCCGCTACCGTCCCCTGGGGACCTACTCGTTGGGCATGAAGCAGGCCGCGAAACTGGCGCAGGCCATCGCCCACGGTCCCAAGCTGCTGTTTCTCGACGAGCCGACCAACGGGCTCGATCCGCCTGCGCGCAGCCGCATGATCCAGCTCATTCAGGAGATTCGCGACCGTGGCGACCTGCAACTGCTCCTGTCCTCGCACCTGCTGCGCGACGTGGAAGAGTGCTGCGACCAGGTGCTGATTCTGAAAGACGGCAACGTGGCCGCGTTCTGCAACCTGGAGGAGGAGCGCCGCGCCAACCGACGCTTCCTGGAAATCGAGACGCGCGGCGGCGTGAACGGCTCGTTCCTCGCCACGGTGGAAAAGCTGGGCTGCGAGACCGCTCCTGGCGTCCAGGGGCGCATCAAGCTGATCTTGCCCGACGGCCTCGAGGTCCGGCGGCTGTATGAAGTGGCCGCCGATCAGTCGGTGCAGATCCGCCGCTTGAGCCGCAAACGCGATTCGCTGGAGGACATCTTCCTCAAAGCCATGGAGACCGCCGATGGCCGTCTATAAGAAAACCTACCGGCCGTATGAAGGCGCGCTGACCCCGTCGTGGAGCCGCTTCCTGGTGATTCCACGCTACGCGTTCGAAGATCTCCAGCGTTCCAAGTTTCTCACCATCGCCTTTTACGCCAGCTTCCTGCCGCCGCTCATCTTTCTTCTGCTGATTTACGTGCAACACAATGCCAGCGTCTTCAGTTTTCTGGGGGCGCAAGGCGCCAACCGTCTGATTTCGATTGACGCTGGGTTCTTCCTGCGGGTGCTGGGCTGGCAGTGCATCCTGGCGCTGTTTCTGGCGGCGTTTGTCGGCCCCAGCCAAATCTCTCCCGATCTGGCGAACAACGGTCTCGCGCTCTACCTGGCACGTCCTTTTTCGCGTGTGGAATATGTGCTGGGGAAGATGTCGGTGCTGATGATCTTGCTCTCGATGATGACTTGGGTGCCCGGGCTGTTGGTGTTCGCGTATCAGGGCTACATGGAAGGCTGGGACTGGACTTCGGCAAACCTCCGCTTCGCGACCGGCATCTTTTTCGGCTCGTGGATCTGGATTCTGATTCTCTCGCTGATGGCGTTGGCGCTGTCGGCGTGGGTCAAGTGGAAGCCGGCGGCCGGCGGACTGATCTTCGGCTTCATCTTCGTGGCCACCGGCTTTGGCGCCATCATCAATGGCGTGCAGCGCACCAACTGGGGGTATCTGCTGAATGTCCGGTTCCTGGTGGGTTCCATCTGGTTGTGGCTGTTCGAAGGCAGCAACAATACCACTGGGGGCGCTCCGTTCTTCGCCGTCAATCAGGGCGAGGAACTGCCGCTGGCGTGGAGCTGGATCACGCTTTCGCTGCTCTGCCTGGTGTGCTTCTACATGCTGGCCCGCAAGATCCGCGGCATGGAGGTGGTGCGGTGAGCGAAAACCTGATCACGTTCGCCAACGTGTCGCGCTTCTACGGTGAGGTGCTGGGCATCAACAAGGTCAGCCTCTCGATTCCGCCGGGCATCACCAGCCTGGTGGGCCCCAACGGATCGGGCAAGACCACCCTGATGAATCTGCTGACCGGCCTGATCCGCCCCACCCAGGGAGAAATCCGCGTGCTGGGCGTGGCGCCGAGCCACCCCGAACGGCTCTGCCGCATGGTAGGTTACTGCGCGCAGTTCGATGCTTTTCCCAAGGGACTGACCGGGTACGAGTTCGTGTATTCCTACCTGCGGATGTACGGCTGGAGCAACGCGGAGTGCGAACGTCGCACCTGGGCGGCGCTGGCCCTGGTGGGATTACAGGACGCCGCCAACCGGCCGGTCGCGGCTTTCAGCAAGGGCATGCGGCAGCGCGCCCGGCTGGCGCAGGCCACGGCGCACGATCCACAGGTGGTCGTTCTGGACGAGCCGTTGAACGGTCTGGACCCTTTGGCGCGTTCGGAGGCCATCGAACTGTTCCGGCAGTGGGGACTGCAGGGGCGTCATGTGATCGTCTCGAGCCACATCCTGCATGAGGTGGACCGCATCTCCGACCAGGTGATTCTGCTCAGCCAGGGCTACGTGGTGGCGGAAGGCCAGATCCACAGCGTCCGCGACGAGGTGAAGGAGCAGCCCATGCAGATCCTGGTGCGCTGCGACCGCCCCGGCATGCTGGCCTCGCGCCTGTTCCAGCAGGACCACGTGGTCGAGGCGAAAGTGAGCAACGACGGCAAGGGCCTGCTGCTGCGCACCAAAGACGCCGACAGCTTCTACCTGCTATTGAACAAGGTAATCCTGGACTCGGGCCTGGAGGTGGAGTCCGTCGCCCCCGCCGACGACGATGTGAACTCCGTGTACCAATATCTGATCGGTATGGATGGAGCCACCATATGAGCTCGGGTTGCTCGCTGGGGTTAGGGATTGGGGTTTGGGGATTAGCGGCCGGAGGGCCATCCGTTGCGCGAGAGGAGCGATCCGGTGACCGAACCCACGAGGAGTCCCGCGAGCGAAGCGAGCCGGCAAGCCCCCAACCCCGCGAGCGGGGGGAGCGAGGCGAGTCCGCCCCCGCCGACGACGAAGTGAACTCCGTGTATCAATACCTGATCGGCATGGATGGAGCCACAACATGAGCTCGCGTTGCTCGCTGGGGTTGGGGGTTAGGGGTTGGAGGTTGGGGATTAGCGGCCGGAGGGCCATCCGTTGCGCGAAAGGAGCGATCGAGTGACCGAACCCACGAAGAGTACCGCAAGCGCAGCGAGCCCCGCCCCCGTCCCGGCGAGCGACGCGAGCCGACAAGCCCCCAATCCCCAAGCCCCAACTCGTAGCCCCGCGAGCGGGGGGAGCGAAGCGAGCGCCGCTCGCCAGGTCGCCGCCGTCCTGCGTCTCGAACTGAAAAAGACGTTCCTCTCCAGGCGCGGCTGGTGGATCTATTGCCTCGCGTTTGGGCCCGTGCTCGTCTCGCTGATTCACTGGGCGTTCGAGAAGACGCACAGCGCGGGACGCCACAGCGTCGGCGAAGACAGCATGATCTATGCCGGCATCATCTTCATGCTGTACTATCTGCGCGCCGGGATCTTTTTCGGCTGCATGGGGATCTTCTCCAACCTGTTTCGCGCGGAAATGCTGGAAAAGACCATGCACTACTATTTCCTGACGCCCATGCGGCGGGAAATGCTGGTGGCCGGCAAGTTCCTCGCGGGAATCGTGGTCGCGCTGGTGCTCTTCGTGGGCGGCGCCGGCTTGACGTACTATCTCATCGGCAAGCACTTCGGTCCCGCATGGACGGACTACCTGTTACATGGTCCGGGATTGAGCCAGCTCGGTTCTTACGCATTGGTCACCGCTCTGGCGTGCATCGGCTACGGCACCATCTTCCTGATGTGCGGACTGTTCTTCAAGAATCCAATGATCCCGGCGGCGGTGGTATGGGTGTGGGAGATCATCAATCCGTTCCTGCCGGCGGTGTTGAAGAAGATCAGCATCATCTTCTACCTGAAGAGCCTCTGCCCGGTGGAAGTGCCCTTCCCGCCGCCCTTCAATGTGATGGTGATCGAGACCGACCCGGCCCCCTTCTGGGTCGCCGTTCCCGGATTGCTGGCGATCTCCCTGATCTTCCTGGTATACGCCGCCATCTCGGCGCGCAACACCGAGATCAACTACGGCGAGTGAAGCTTTACAATAGCCGCATGGGAACTCCGATTCCGGCGGATCAGGCATGGCGTACGTTCAGCCAATGGCAGGCCGACGGCCGTGAGATTGGCGCAATCTACTATGCTTCATCCGGCACCAGTCTCTACACGATAGGTATCATCGAGTCGGCACGCAATGGCCGGCTGACGCTCAAAGGCGAGCAGGTGAGCGCATCGTTCCAATTGGCGAGAGCCAGTTTTGCGTATGGCCCAGTCCAGACTTGGCCCCGATGGCCGTCACCGCCGATCGTCGAGGTGATGGCCGTCCAAGCGATGCTGGGAAATGGAGATTGGCTGGCGCTCGCCGACGGGCTCCGCCCCGAGTCCCTGCCGCCCCGCGCCTTAGGCGAGCGGCAATAGTTGACATCCTGATCCGCCCCATATATAAACATGGATGATCAGAATGCGATCTACGCCACAATCCTGGTGCACGCGGCAAGCAATCCGGGGCCGATGGCCTTGGCGTTGAGGTCCGCAGCTACCATTGACGGCACGGTCCCCACCGTCAGCACCTACCGAGGCATCAACGACCAGCAACTGGACGACCGGCGCAAGACCGTCGCAGTGGTAGCATCGTTGGGCGCAATCGCCAGCCTCCTGGCGTCGCTCGGCATCTTCGGTCTGCTCGCCTTTACCGTGGCACAGAGGACCCGCGAGATCGGCGTCCGGATGGCCTTGGGCGCGCGCGGCGCGGATGTTCTGCGGTGTGTGCTTGGGTAGTATGCGCTTCCCTTGGGGATCGGTGCGGGCGCCGGAGTCGCGATCGCCGCGGCCGCGGTTGCGGCGGCCATCACGCCGGTGCGCCGGGCATTGCGGGTCGATCCATCCTCGGCCTTGCGATGCGAATGACTGGCCCCAGGCAGCAGCCACGAGCGTCCGGCCCGCGGGGTTCTAACGAGCCTCTACGGGGGCCGGCATCTTATCTTTGGTAAACCGCGGAATCATCTGATCCAGATTCGCCACATACCAGACCGCCGAAGCCAGCACTACGGCATCGCCCTTCACGTCCTCGGGGATGATGCGTTCGTAGGTGTCCAAATTGGTGTGGTGTGTCACGGAATTGTATTCGATGGGGTCCTGCTGGAAACCGATGCCTGCCAGACCTGCGTTGTTAAATGAGGTGCTGTCGGTGCCGCCGGTAGCACGGCTGGTGGTGGCCGATGCGCCGAATACGCCCAGGTCGGCAAGCGGATCGAGTGCCCTCCGCAGGATTGCGGCGGCTTCCGGCGGCCCGAAGACGCTGGCGCCCCGCACCCGCCCCGTACCGGTGTCCACGTTGAAGTAGCAATC
>Ga0335077_10003818_pt1 | contig 18298 bp, 18 predicted proteins | sample Lox_Sample_31_FD_207151 | JGI IMG/M metagenome (GOLD analysis project Ga0335077, IMG submission 207151) | Soil microbial communities from Loxahatchee National Wildlife Refuge, Florida, United States - Lox_Sample_3.1 | ecosystem: Environmental > Terrestrial > Soil > Wetlands | place: USA... | reverse complement strand
CGTCGAATGTGGCCACGGCGCTTGAGGTCCGCACGCCTTCCGGCAGCCATTTGTCGAAGCCGGCCTCGAAGAATTGATCGCGATAGCGATCGTAGACCACGATGTCCTGGTTCTTGATGCCCGCAGCATTCAGCCCCGCGATGATCTCACGCACGACCTCGGCGGCAGAAATCACGTGCGGCTGGCCGACCGGATTCACCTTGATGCCGACGACGTCGCCCGGTTCGACAAACAAGCGCCAGGCATCCACCCATCCGGCAGTGCCGGTTAGATCCCTCATGCCCTTGCGCATCATCTGTTGCACCGGTTCAGCCTGATACCGGCCCTGGATGATGCATCCCGGATGTTCCACCGCGACTACGCGGCCACGAAATAGGCCGGGAATGGCCAGCTTGCTGGAATCCGTTTTGGAAGAAAGCTGGGCCGCGAGCGCGCGCGAGGTGCTCGTCGAGGCGCTGAGCGCCGCGCCCATCGTCCCCGCCACGGATTTCAGACAGTGGCGGCGCGTCCAAAGCATGAACCATTCCTCCTGGAGGTCTTGGAATTTACAGTAGCACAGGGAGAGGGGAGGAGAAAGTTATCGCGCGATGGTCACGAGACGCAGAATCAGAATCCCGAGTTTGAACGAGTGCATTTCCGGTTGCTGCCCGGCTTTTCTTCGATTACAGTAGACATTTCCTGCAGGAGGGCAAGCCATGAGAAACACTTCCCGGAGGGATTTCGTGACACGAGCGACCGTAGGAGTCTCGGCCGCCGTTCTGGCGCGGCGCGTGATTGCGCAAACGTCGAGTGCGTCAACCAACGGCATTCCCACGCGCGAATTGGGCCGCACCGGCCAGCGCGTTACCATCATGTGCCTGGGCGGCTGGCACGTTCGCTCGATCAAAGACGACGCCGAGGCGATTCGGGTGATGCACGCCGCCATCGACGAGGGCGTCAACTTCTTCGACAACGCCTGGGATAATTACGATGGCGCGGCGGAGGAAATCATGGGAAAAGCGCTGGCCATGGATGCGCGGCGCAACAAGGTATTCCTCATGAGTAAGAACTGCAACCGCGACTACAAAGGCTCGATGCAGTGCCTGGAGGACAGCTTGCGGCGGCTGCGGACCGATCACCTGGATCTGTGGCAGTTTCACGAGCTGGTGTACGACAACGATCCCGACTGGATTTTCGAAAAGGGCGGAATCAAAGCGGCGCTCGAGGCGCGCAAGGCGGGAAAAGTCCGTTTCATCGGCTTCACCGGACACAAGGATCCGCGCATTCATCTGAAGATGCTAGCCAAGCCGCACGACTGGGATACGGCGCAAATGCCCATCAACATCATGGACGCGCAGTACCGCAGCTTTCAGGGCGAAGTGATTCCGGTGTGCCTCAAGAAAAATGTGGGCGTGATCGGCATGAAAGGCCTTGCGGGCGGATATCCGGAGGGCCGCTTGCCGAGCAAGGCTGGACTGACCGTGGAGGAATGCTACCGCTTCTGCCTGAGCCAGCCGGTTTCCGCGCAGGTGATGGGCGTGACGTCCATGGAACAGCTCAAGCAGAACGTCGCCATTGCGCGCAATTTCAAACCGATGACCGCGGCGGAGAAGAACGCGTTGCTGTCGCGCACCAAAGAGGAAGCCACCGACGGCCGCCACGAGCTGTTCAAAAGTAGTAAAGCTTTCGACAGCCCGCACCATCGCAAGCAGCACGGCTTCGATCTGGACCTGCCGGCTTAGCTACTTACACGCCATCTCGGAGCGGCCGATCACTTCACCTTTCGGAGTCAGCTCCAGCGTTGCGGTGCAAGTCTTCAGAGCCGCAGGAATATCGGCGGTCACGGTGGCAGATGTGCCGTGATAGACGCATCGCACGAACAGGTTGAGATCCCGGTAGTCGGTTAGCTTCCAAAGGAAAATCGTTTTCTTGCCCGCGGTCTTTTGGCCGTCCGGTTTCAGTTCGTACTCTTCGCCGCCGGACTTTCCATTGTAGATTTTAGGCATCTTGAAGCGATGCGTGGATGAGGCGGCTTCAGCGGTCCAGCCGTCGAGGGGCGCTGCCGTTTCCGAGACAGGGATGGTTGCCGGACACGCGAATGCGGCGCTTTGTCCGCTGGCGGCCGAGACAAGTGAGAGCGCAAGAAGGCAGGGTGCGGTCCAATGCATTGGTTACTCGGGAACTCCCGCCTTGCGGTAGAGCTGCCGGATGCGTCGAAACTCCTGGCCGGTTTCGCCCAGGCCAAGAAAATGGATCATCTCGCCAATAGGCGCCTGCGGATCGTTCGACCAGAAGATCCCGCGATCTTCATCCTCGTAATAGCGAAAGCCGACGCGCTCGCCATATTTCTCTTTGAGCGCCGCGCCATTGTGAAGCTGCGGACTCCACGGCAGGATGGCGTAGCTCAGATCGAGTCGCTCCACCAGTACGTGGGCGGGCTCGTGGATTTGCGCGATGATTTTTCCGGTCGGCTCGAAAAACGATGCGTTATTGCGCCACGTGCTGGAGACGATGTAGTAGCGGTGGGCAAACGCGCGTGCGGCCGGATGAGTGGTCTGCGGGGATTGCGTCGGCCAAGCCACCAGGTCGGCGCCCTGGCGCGCCAGCTCCGACCATCCGTAATCCCACTCGACGTCGTAGCAGATCTGGATGCCGAGCTTGCCGAAGTCGCACTGGAAGACCGGCGATTCCTTGCCGGGAGTGGTGCCGCCCTCGAGCGAGTCGCTGCCCGTATGCACGGCCAGGTGGACTTTGCGGTAGATGCCCACTATTTCGCCGTCGCGGCCTATGAGAATCGCCGCGTTGGAGCACAGCTTCTTTTCACGGTTTTCCAACAGGTACGTGGGAACCACGATGTAGCACCGGTGTTGGCGCGCTTTCCTTGCGAATGTGTCCTGTAGAGCGCCTTGGAGCGGGACGGCGTCCGCCATGACGTCGTTCGATGTCTCGCCAGTCACAGCGGTCTCCGGCAGGACCGCGAGATCGAGGCCGCGGCCATACTTTCTTTGCGACTCTTCGGCCATCTGGTCGACGAGCCCGCCCAGTTGCTCCAGGCGTTTCTGCAAGCCCGGATATTCGCCCCAGAACGCCTGCATCGACGTGCCGACGATTACTTTACGCGGGGGCTGGGCGGCCGTGCTGGGGACGGTAAGTTCGGCGGCCGCGAGGGACAAGGCCGCGAGCGCGGCGAGCGTGGGAATCAAGATCGCTGAGGTGCGCATGAAAGGAGAGTATCACGGCTGGAATGGGGGGTGCGCTGGTCTGCTCTATACCGCTCGGTCACCTGCTTCTGGCGTAAAATGGATTGGTGACTACCGAGTGATTTTCCGCACGGACCAGCAACAAGCAATGCTTGTTTTGCGAGTGCTCCACCGCAGCCAAGCCTATTAGGGCTACACCGGCACCCCCACCCTCCACAGAAGATACCCCACGGCCTGCCGCACGTACAGCCAGCGCTCGCGCCAGTCGTTCGGCGCATTGAGCGAACGCGGGGAGCCATAGACGGTTAAACCGCGAAATTCGAGCATCTTCTTCACGCGAAAAATGTGGTAGCCGTCACTCACGATGATGCACGACTTCAATTCCATGCGGCGCATGATCTCGGCGGCGGCGGCGGTCGAATACACCGTGCTCTCGCCCTCCGGCTCGACCACAATGGCTTCCGATGGTACGCCCTGGCTCACCAGGTAGGATCGCCCCACCGCGCCCTCGGTGTAGACCGGGTCGCCGCCTGCGCCGCCGGTCGTGAGGATCCGCGGCGCAAGGCCTTTCTTGTACAGGGAAAGCGCGTGGTCGAGCCGGGCTCGAAATACGGGCGAGGGTTTTCCACGATATTCGGCGGCGCCCAGCACGAGAATAATATCGGCGGGCTGCGCCTCGTCCACGGTCGATTGGCGCGCGATCTCCCCTGAAATTTGGGCCACGGCGACGAACAGCCCAACTACAGCCAACGTTACCGCGATGGCGACCGCCCACTTCATCTGCGCTATTCTGATTTCAACATTGTAAAGGAGCTCATGGCGAAGCCCGAGCAGATTTCCAGCGCGGCTAACCCGCTGGTCAAAAGCGTACGCCGGGCAATTGCGCGCGGAAGCCTTACCGAGGACGGCTTGTGCGTGGCCGAGAGTTTCCACCTTCTCGAAGAAGCGCTGCGCAGCGATTGTGCGGTGAAGACAGTGCTGGCTGCACGTTCGGTCCAGTCCGCCGTGGAAGCGCACGTGCGGAGGCTGCATGGGATGCGAATCGCCGTGCTGCCCGACGCGCTATTTCAGAGCCTCGCGGGTACTGAGACGAGCCAGGGCGTGATCGCGCTGGTAGAACCGCCCGCGTGGGCGATTGAGCAATTGTTCCGCGGCGCGAGCCTGGTGCTGGCGCTGGACGGGTTGCAGGATCCCGGGAACGCGGGAACCATGGTGCGCGCCGCCGAGGCATTCGGCGCCACGGGTGTGATGTTTCTGAAGGGGAGCGTCAGCCCGTTCAATCCCAAGACCCTGCGCGCATCGGCAGGATCACTGTTCCGCGTCCCGTTCGTGGCTTCGCTGGATGCGGAACTCGCCCGCGCAGCGTTCAAGCAGAAGAAGCTGGATGTTTACGCTGGCGTACCCTGTTCAGGGCAAAACCATGTGAAGTCAGTGGTGGACGCAGATCTTACGCAGAAGTGCGCAGTGATCATCGGCAGCGAGGGACGGGGCGTCAGCGAGAGCTTGCATGGGGGCGCGATTGATCTGGCGATTCCCACGGTCAGCGTGGAGTCGTTGAATGCGGCGATGGCAGCTTCGGTCATTCTGTACGAAGCGCGCCGGCAAAGGTCGCTCAAACCATGAGCCTGTTCGATACATCACCGCCTGAAGCTGCGCGCACCGACAAACGGCGCCCGCTCGCCGACCGCATGCGGCCTGAGACACTCGAGGAGTTCGTCGGACAGGAACACATTCTCGGACCGGGAAAGCCGCTGCGCGCACAGATCGAGCGCGATGCGCTGAGCTCCATCATTCTGTGGGGACCGCCCGGGGTGGGGAAGACCACGCTCGCCCGGCTCATCGCGCGGCTGACGCGATGCGAGTTCATGTCGTATAGCGCGGTGCTGAGCGGCATCAAGGAAATCAAAGCCATGATGGCTGATGCCGAGCGCCTCCGGGCCATCGGCCGCCGCACGATCGTATTCATCGACGAGATCCACCGGTTCAACAAGGCGCAGCAGGACGCTTTCCTGCCATACGTCGAGCACGGCGACATCATCCTGATCGGCGCGACTACCGAGAACCCGTCGTTTGAGGTGATCTCGGCTCTGCTCTCGCGATCTAAGGTCTACGCACTGCGTCCGCTGACCACTGAAGAAATCGTCGGACTGTTGAAGCGGGCGCTGGCGGATAAGGAGCGCGGCCTGGGCGATCTGGAAATAGAAGCTCCGGATGATTTGCTCGAGCAGATCGCCGTGATGGCGGGCGGTGATGCGCGCTCGGCTTACAACACGCTCGAAGCCGCGGTGGCGGCCTCACCCGACAGAAAACTGTCACGGCAGGCAGTGGAAGATGCTATGCAGCGCAAGGTGCTGCTCTACGACAAATCCGGTGAAGAGCACTTCAATCTGATCTCGGCGCTGCACAAATCCGTGCGCTCGAGCGATGCCGACGCCGCGCTGTATTGGCTGGCGCGGATGCTTGAGGCCGGCGAAGACCGGCTGTATATCGCGCGACGGCTGGTGCGCATGGCGATCGAGGACATTGGACTCGCGGACCCTCGCGCGCTTGAGCAAACGATAGCCGCTCAGCAAGCCGTGCATTTCCTCGGCATACCGGAGGGCGACCTGGCGCTGGCACAGGCCGCGGTTTATCTAGCGGTGGCGCCGAAGTCGGATGCCTCATACAAAGCGCTGGGGGTGGCTATGGCGGACGTCGCCACGACCACTGCCGAACCCGTTCCACTGCACCTGCGCAACGCTCCCACTCCACTGATGAAGCAGTTCGGTTACAGCGCCGGATATCAGCACGCGCACCAATTCGAAGGCGCTATCACGGATATGGAGTGCCTGCCTCCTTCGCTCGCCGGCCGGAGGTATTATTTTCCAACCGATCGCGGGCTCGAGAAGCGCATCGCCGAGCGGATGGATGAGATCCGGAACGCAAGGAAAAAAATGTAGCGCAAATCTGCGATGAACAGCGTTACAGGCCTCTTGTCAACGAGGTCTCGCTGCACTCGCGGGCGCGGATCTCGTAGCCGGCGGCGGCTCGGGTTTGGTTGCCGGGGCCGGCTCGCCGTTCACCAGCTCGGGTTTGATCAGACCGAGCGCCTTACGCACATCCGTGTCGAGCTGTTGCCGGACATCCGGATTGTCCTTCAGAAACTGCTTGGCATTCTCGCGTCCCTGTCCGATTCGTTCGCCTTTGTAACTGAACCACGACCCGCTCTTCTCGACCAGATTCTGCGCAATGCCCAGGTCCATCAAATCGCCTTCTCGCGAAATGCCTTCGCCGTAAATAATGTCGAACTCGGCTTCGCGGAAGGGCGCCGCCAGCTTGTTCTTCACCACTTTTACTTTGGTGCGGTTGCCGACGACGTTCTCGCCGTCCTTGATGGCGGCGATGCGCCGGATGTCGATGCGCACCGACGCATAGAATTTCAGCGCGCGGCCGCCGGTAGTGGTCTCGGGGTTGCCGAACATCACGCCTATTTTTTCGCGGATCTGGTTGATGAAGATCAGGCAGGTCTTGGATCTTGAAACCACGCCGGTGAGCTTGCGCAGGGCTTGCGACATGAGGCGCGCCTGGACGCCCATGTGGCTATCGCCCATCTCGCCATCGAGCTCGGCTTTGGGCACGAGCGCCGCTACCGAGTCCACTACAAGAACGTCGATGGAGCCTGAGGCAATCAACGCGCCAGTGATTTCGAGAGCCTGCTCGCCGTAGTCGGGCTGCGAAACCAGCAGATTGTCGACGTCCACTCCTAGCTTCTTGGCGTAGATAGGGTCGAGCGCGTGCTCGACGTCGATGAAAGCCGCCATCCCGCCTGCCTTTTGAGCCTGCGCGACCACTTGGAGCGCAATCGTGGTTTTCCCTGAGGATTCCGGGCCATAGATCTCGCAAATACGGCCGCGCGGGAAACCTCCAATGCCCATCGCCGCGTCCACGGCGATCGATCCGGTGGAGATGACCGAAACCGGAATGATGGCTTCTTTCGAACCGAGGCGCAGAATCGAGCCTTTGCCGAACTGCTTTTCGATTTGGCCCACGGCCAGCTCCAAGGCACGGGTTCGCTCTTTGTCTTCCATGACGGGGAAACTCCTTCTGTGGGGGCGGTGAAAGGGAATTATACCGTAGCCGTCAAACCTCGTGGATCCGGCTGAGTCCGGGCCATCCTTTTTCGCGGCTGCGCCATGTGTCATAAGCTAGTGGGTCTCCATGCCTGAACCTGATGTCATCGTTTCCGCAAGTGAGCTTGCGCCCTTTGCCCAACGCCTCCTCGAGGCGGTCGGTGTGACGCCCGCCAAGTCCCGGCTTGTGGCCGAATCGCTGGTGGCCGCGAATCTGCGCGGCGTCGATTCGCACGGCGTGCAGTTGCTTCCGTACTATCTGGAACAAATCGAGTGGGGCGATATGGATGCCCGGGCCGATGGGCGCGTCATTTCCGAAAGCGGCGTCTGCCTGCTGTACGACGGGCAGAACGGCATCGGGCAGGCCACTGCGGAAACCTGCTGCGGGCACGCGGCGCGCATCGCCAGCGCGCAGGGCATGGCGATGGTGGTGGCGCGCGAATCGAATCACTTCGGGGCAGCGGCCTTCTGGGCGCAGAAGATGGCCGCAGCGGGGCAGATCGGGATCGTGATGTGCAATGCGTCGTCTCTGGTTGCGCCCTGGCAGGGCAAGCAGCCGCGCCTGGGCACCAATCCGATCTGCATGGCCGTGCCAGGCGGAGAAGAGAAGCCGTGGCTGCTGGACATGGCAACCACGACCGTTGCCGCGGGCAAGATTTTCAAAGCGAAGATCAACGAACAGCCACAGATTCCGCTCGGGTGGGCCATGGACTCGGAAGGCGTGCCAACGACTGATCCCGACACCGCGCTCCAGGGATTGCTTATGCCGCTGGGCGGCTACAAGGGCAGCGGCTTGGCGATGATGGCCGAGATTCTTTGTGCCGTTCTCAGCGGAGGTGCGATGAGCACGGAACTCGGCGGCATCCGCTTTCGCGGCAAACCAGTGCGGGTGAGCCAGATGTTCATCGCCATCGACATCGAGCGGTTTCTGCCGGTCAACCAGTTTCGCGTGCGCATGGACCGGTTGATCCGCATCATGAAAACGACACCGCCCGCTCACGGCTACAGCGAGGTGCTGGTGGCCGGCGAACCCGAGTGGCGGATGGAAGAAGAACGGCGCCGGAGCGGGGTGCCGGTGGGGCACGGGACGTGGAAGGCGCTGTGCGAAGCGGGAGACCGGCTCGGCGTGGCGGTGCCGATAATTGCAAAGGATACGGCGTAGTGCAGGGAATACGCACGCTCCGGGATTTCATCAAGCACGCCGTGAAGAGCACGTTGCGGGGCGCCGGGTACGAACTGTTCAACAGGCGCAACCGATACGTGGAAGATGGACTGCTGACAGTTCACAATGACCATTTTCGGAATGATCCAGAATTCCGGGCAGCTTACAAACGAGGTACCCTGGCGAGTGCGGGCGTCGATCCCCATTTCGAATGGCGCGTGCATGTAGCGTTGTGGGCAGCGCGCACTGCTGTGAAGCTTCCCGGAGACTTCGTCGAATGCGGAGTAAATGCCGGTTTCATGAGTTCTGCGATCCTGCGGAGCCTCAACTGGAGTCATGCTGGGAAGCAGTTTTATCTCATCGACACTTTCGCGGGTCCGGACTTGAATCAGTTTTCAGCGGATGAAATTCGTCGAGGGCGCTTGCAGATTGCTCAGGACGCAGTCGCGGCCGGCGCTTACGTCACCGATATGGATCGGGTGCGCCGCAATTTCTCAGAGTGGCGAAACGTCCAGTTGGTTCGCGGCCTGATTCCAGATATCTTGGCCAGCATTCCATTTGAGCCTGTTGCGTTTCTGCACCTGGATTTGAATTGCGCCTTCCCTGAGCGAGAGGCCTTGCGATTTTTCTGGAAGCTGCTGACCCCGGGTGGCATTGTCCTGCTGGACGACTACGCCTATTTCGGACACACCGCCCAAACCCAAGCCATAGACGAGGTCGCGGCTGGCTTCGGCGTCGGCGTTTTGTCCTTGCCAACGGGTCAAGGGCTCATCGTCAAGTAGTCATCGGCTTGCTGCGAATCGGATCACCGGGCCATGGCCCAGGCGAGTCCGTCCGTGCCCTTTCCGGCATCGATGAGCGTGTCGACTTTCCAGGTTGCGGTGTCGATCGCAGCGATTTTGTGGCTCACGTCACAGGAAACGTACGCGATCTTGCCGTCCGGTCGCACCAGCACCTCTTGCGGCGCGCTGGGAACGTCGATTGTATGCGCGACCTTCATGGTCCGCAGATCCACCACAGCAGCTTGATTCGCCTTGGAAACGGCCACGACGAGCCAGCGGCCGTCCGGTGTGGGCGCTGTTCCATAACCCGGCGCAGGGAGCGGCACCCAGGTTTTCACCTTGTTCGTTGCGGTGTCGATCACCGCGAGCTGCGGCTTAGTCTGATCGGCAGTGAAGGCCAGGCGATCGTCGACCGAGAGGGAAATGCGCTGGGTCTCCTTGGAAACTGGAATCACGGCGATCGTCTTTTTGGCTTCGAGGTCCAGCACAGAGACCGTTCCCGGCCCGACGTTGGCAGTGTAGCCGCGCCGGCCGTCGCGCGTGATCGCCAGCATGTGCGACTCCGCCTGCTCTGTGGGCACGGCCCCGATGATTTTGAGCGTGCGGGGATCGATGATACTCACGGTCTTGTCGAGCTCGGTTGTGATGTAGAGCAAGCCGTTTCGGGGACCGAATTTCGGACAATGCGGCCGCACGCCGTGCCCGAAATCTACAGTGCCGATGATCTTCCGAGTCGCAAGGTCGATCACATCGACCTTCTCCCCGTCGGTGCCCGGTTTGCCGACTCCTGAGTTTCCATAAATCGGCACGAACGCCAAACGGCCGTCTGGCGACGCGATCACTTCGTGCCCCGTTACGCCGTCTTCGGGGACCGTTGCTACCTCGCGAGCCGACTGGGGATCGACAATGCCGAGACTCTGGTCGCCCTTGTTAGCTACGACCAGCAGTCCTGAAGACGACGCGGCGGTTGCCGCGGGAACAAGCGCCAGAAGGAAGAAAGACGACGCACGGAACAAGGAACACCTCCGGGGATCAAGGTATCACAGGGGAAATGCCAATGGAGTTTGCATCCACGCCTTTGTGTCCGCCACGCTAAAATGTATCGATGCCCGAAGAGTCCACCCAACCCGCCGAGAGCTTTGAAGCCTCGCTCGACGCGCTGGAAAAAGTAGTGAAGGAACTGGAGGCGGGGGACCTGCCGCTCGAGCGGTCGCTGGAGCTGTTCGAAAAAGGCATGGCGCTGAGCGAGACGTGCCGCAAGCAGCTCGAGAATGCGGAAACGCGCGTCGAGATGTTGATCCGCAAAGAGGGCAAGATCCAGCCGGAGCCGTTCCGTCCCGAAAAATGAGCTTCCGCGAGTACCTGGCCGGGCAACAGCAGCTCATCGACCGCGAGTTGGAGCGCTTGGTGCCGGGCGAAAACGTGCCGCCTGCAACCATCCACCGCGCCATGCGTTATAGCCTGTTCGCCGGCGGAAAGCGCGTGCGGCCAATTCTGTGTCTCGAAGCCGGTCGCACCGTTGCCGATTCCCCTCACGGCATCGAGACCGCGGCCTGCTCGCTCGAATTCGTCCACACATATTCGCTGATCCACGACGATTTGCCGGCGCTCGATAATGATGACTTTCGCCGCGGCAAACCGACTTCGCACAAGGTTTTCGGCGAGGCCATGGCGATTCTCGCAGGCGACGCGCTGCTGACGCTAGCGTTCGAAACGCTCTCGAAGATGAATTCCGTGCCCGATGATCGCAAAACGCGTGTGATTGCGGAACTGGCCACGGCGGCGGGGACGGTGGGCGGCATGATCGGCGGGCAGGTGGCGGATCTGGAGGGGGAAGGGAAGCCGCCCGACGCGCAACTGCTGGAGGCAATTCACCGTGCCAAGACCGGCGCGCTGCTCCGCGCGAGCGTGCGCATGGGCGCGATCTACGCGGGTGCCGATGACCGGCAGCTCAGCGCCATCTCGCGCTACGGCGAACACGTGGGCCTGGCATTTCAGATTGTGGACGATATTCTGGACGTCGAGCAGTCGAGCGAGTCTTTAGGCAAAACGGCCGGTAAAGACGCCCAGCAGCACAAGATCACGTTTCCCGCTGTGTACGGGCTTGACGAATCGCGGCACATGGCGGAGCGCGAGCGCCTGAGCGCACACGAATCGCTGGGCCTATTTGGCGCGCGCGCGGGCCGCTTGCGCGAGCTCGCAGATCTCATCGTGCAGCGTACGTCATGAAGCAGCGGCTCGATCGCATGCTGGTCGAGCGCGGTCTGGCCGAATCCCGCGAAAAGGCGCAAGCACTCATCATGGCGGGCGAAGTGATGGTGGATGGTCAACGAGCCGTCAAGCCGGGCCATTCCATCGACGTTTCGAGCCGAATTGAAGTCACGGGAAAAGCGCCATATGTGAGCCGCGGAGGCGTGAAGCTGGCTGGGGCGCTGGACGCGTTTGCGATCGATGTGGCGGGGCTGATCGCGATGGATGTGGGCTCATCGACCGGCGGCTTCACCGACTGCCTTCTCCAGCGCGGGGCGGCGCGCGTCCATGCAGTCGACGTCGGTACAGGCCAGCTCGATTGGAAACTTCGCAACAATCCGCGCGTGACGGTGCACGAAGGCATCAATGCGCGGCATCTGAGATTCGAAGATATCGGAGAACTCGTGGATTTTGTCGCGTGCGACGTGAGCTTCATCTCCGTCACCTTAATTTTGCCGGCAGCGGTGAATATTTTGCGTCCTGTGGGCCGCATGGTTATACTCGTCAAGCCCCAGTTTGAAGTGGGCAAAGGCCAGGTCGGAAAGGGCGGCATCGTGCGGTCAACGGGCTTGCATCGCGAAGCTTGCTCACGCGTGGAGGAAGCCGTGAAGAACCTGGGTTTCCGAACCAGCATTATGGAGAGCCCGATTACCGGCGCGGAAGGGAACAGGGAGTTTCTGCTCTATGCCCGTCATTAAGGCCATCGGGATTATCTCCAAGCCTGCCGTGCCGGCCGCTGCCGAGCTGGTTCCCACGCTGATGCGGTGGCTTGCCGAGCGCGGTCTCACGGTGCGCTATGACGAGGAGACGGCGAAGTACGCCGGCAGGCAGGATGGGATGCCGCGAGAGAACGTTCCGGAAGGCACCGACCTGATCATTGTGCTGGGTGGCGACGGCACGCTCCTTTCCGCTGCGCGCGCGATTCACAGTCGCGAGGTGCCGCTGTTCCCGGTGAACCTTGGCGGGCTGGGGTTCCTGACGGCAATCACGATCGACGAGATCTTCCCGGAACTCGAGCGCGCGTTTCGCGGCGAGCACCGCATCGGCAAACGGAAACTGCTGGAGGCCGATCTCATCCGCGGCGAACAGAAAGTCGGTCATTATGAAGCGCTGAACGACGTGGTGGTGACCAAAGCCGATATCGCGCGCATCATCGATCTGGATGCGCACGTCGATCAGATGTTTGTCTGCCGGTACAAGGCGGACGGCCTGATCGTGGCGACACCAACCGGTTCTACGGCGTATTCGCTTTCCGCCGGCGGCCCGATTATATTCCCCTCGGTGAGCGCCATCTGCCTGACGCCGATCTGCCCGCACATGCTGACGAACCGTCCCGTCATTGTGCCGGAAACGAGCACGATCCGGATTACCAGCCAGGCGGGAGACCACGAAGCGTTTCTCACCATCGACGGACAAGTCGGCCAGCCGCTCAAGAAGGGCGACCAGATCGTCTGCCGCAGCTCCGCGTACACGCTCATGCTGGTACGCCCGCCCAAGATGATGTTTTTCGATGTTCTCCGCGAGAAGCTCAAATGGGGAGAGCGGTGAGGCGCCCCTCCCTCACTGCGTGGATCTTCATTGGAATGGCAGCCGGCATCGCGATAGGCATCGCGGCGCCGGGCTTTGCCAGCCGGCTTTCACCGGTCAGCAACATTTTTCTCCGCCTGATTCGCTCCATCATTGCACCGCTGATTTTCGGCACGCTGGTATATGGCATCGCGGGCTCGGGTGACCTGAAACGAATGGGGCGCATCGGCCTGAAAGCCGTCGTTTATTTCGAAGTGGTCACCACTGTAGCGCTTTTTTTGGGCCTGGCCGCGGTAAACCTGGTCCGGCCGGGGGCTGGGTTGAAGCTGGCGGCCACTGCCGAGCCGGTGATCGCGCAAGCAAAACCGACGCTCGGCTCGATCCTCGAACACATATTCCCTACCAGCATTATCGACGCCATGGCGCGCGGCGATGTGCTCGAGATCGTGGTGTTCTCGTTCCTGTTCGGCGCCGCGTGCGCCGCCGTTGGAGCCAAGGCGAAGCCGGTGGTGGCCTTCTGCGAGTCGCTCGCTGAGGTGATGTTCCGTTACACGAATTACGTGATGTATCTGGCGCCTTTCGGCGTCGCCGCAGCCATCGCCGCAACCGTGGCTAGCAAGGGATCTGGCGTGCTGTTCGGGCTAGGCAAGCTGATCTTGACCATGTACGCGACACAAATCGTTTTCGTCGCGGCCGTGCTGGGATCGGTTGTGGCGCTATTCCGGATCCCGATGGCCGCGTTCTCCCGCGCGGTGCGCGAACCTTTTCTCATTGCGTTTTCGACGGCATCAAGCGAAGCGGCGCTGCCGCGCGCGCTCGAGAACATGGAGCAGTTTGGCGTGCCGCGGCACATCGTGGCGTTTGTTCTGCCCACCGGGTACAGCTTCAACTTGGATGGATCGACGCTGTATCTTTCGCTGGCATCGGTGTTCGTCGCGCAGGCAGCCGGCGTGGAGATGCCACTCAGCCAGCAACTAATCATGATGCTGACCCTCATGCTGACAAGCAAGGGCGTTGCGGGCGTGCCCCGCGCGGCCCTGGTGATTCTGGCGGGAACGCTCTCCAGTTTCCATCTGCCCATGGAGGGCGTCGCCGTGCTGCTGGGCATCGACGCCGTGATGGACATGGCGCGCACCTCCGTCAACGTGCTGGGCAATTGTCTGGCTTCCGCGGTCGTGGCGCGATGGGAAGGAGTAGATTTTCGCGCTTTGGCCGTACGCGATCCGCTTCCTGGAATGCCATCATAATAAGACTTCACCATGGCCTACAGCGACCTCCGCGACTTCATTCGCAAGCTGGAAAAAGAAGGCGAGCTGAAGCGGATTTCCCTGGAAGTGGATCCGGTGCTCGAGATCGCGGAGTTCGCCGACCGCGCCGTGAAGTCGCGTGGTCCGGCGCTACTGTTCGAACGTCCCAAGGGCTCCACGATTCCCGTGTTCATCAACGGGTACGCCAGTATGCGCCGCATGGAGCTGGCTCTCGAAGTGGGGTCAGTCGAAGAGATCGCGAGACGCATTTCGGAATATCTCGAAATGCGGATGCCGGAAGGCCTCATCGGCAAATTGAAGATGCTGCCCAAGCTGGCGGAGATGGGCTCGTTTTTCCCGAAGATCATCGACAAAGGCCCCTGCCAGGAGGTCATTAAGCGCGACGGCTTTTCGCTCTTCGATTACCCGGTGCTCCAATGCTGGCCCGAAGACGCGGGACGCTTCATCACGCTACCCATGGTCTTTTCGCGAAATCCCGACACGGGCAAGCGGAACTGCGGATGCTACCGCATGCAAATCTACGACGAGCGCACCGCGGGCATGCACTGGCAAACGCACAAACAGGGGGCGGAACACTACCGCCGCATGCTGGCGCATGGCGGCAAGGATCGCATGGAGGTGGCGGTGGCCATCGGCTCCGACCCCGCCACCATGTATTCGGCCATCTTGCCGCTGCCGCCGGATCTGGATGAAATGCTGATGGCCGGGTTCATCCGATCGAGTCCTGTGGAGATGGTGAAGTGCCAGACTTGCGATCTTGAAGTGCCGGCCAACGCCGAGATTGTGCTTGAGGGTTACGTGCAACTGGGCGAACTGCGGATCGAAGGGCCGTTCGGCGACCATACTGGGTTTTATTCGCTGGCCGACGAATATCCGGTCTTCCACGTCACCTGCATCACGCAGCGCAAAGAGCCAGTGTACGCAACCACCATCGTGGGCCCCCCACCGATGGAGGATTACTACATGGGCAAAGCCGTGGAGCGGATCTTTCTGCCGCTGATGCGCCTGCAATTACCGGAGATTCGGGATATTTCGATGCCCGCCGAAGGCATTTTCCACAATTTGATGCTAGTGTCGATGCGCAAGTCTTACCCCGGCCACGCGCGGAAAGTGATGTCTGCCATCTGGGGCTTGGGGCAGGCAATGTTCACCAAGTGCATCGTGGTGGTGGATGAAGATGTAGACGTGCAAAACGTGTGCGAGGTGGCGTGGAAGGTGCTGAACAACATCGACCCCGAGCGCGACATCCAATTTACGCTGGGCCCTGTCGATTCACTCGACCATTCCAGCCGCCTGCCGAATCTCGGCTCCAAGATGGGCATCGATGCGACGCGTAAATGGCCCGGCGAGGGATTTACGCGGCCTTGGCCGGGCGTGATCCGCATGCCGGCGGAAGTGAAGCAGCGCGTGGATGAGATGTGGAAGAAGGCGGGACTGTGAAGCGATGCCTTGCGTATCTGGTCAGGTGATTCCTCGATTGTCCTAAGTTAGTCCTTCAAGCTATTGTCTTCCTATCAAACAATTCCGGCTTAACGTCGCTTCCGGGGTGTCCGGGAGACGGCTCAGGAGAGGTGTATGGGAAGCATACAGGATGCATCGCTGAGACTCGTGGACCGGGAACGCAAGGTAGTTGGCGGCGATGGCCACGACTTCAGTCAGAAAAGCCGGAGGGATTACATCCAGCGCTCGAAGAAGTTCAGGGATGGCTGGGATCTAGCCGCCGCGGTCGTGTGCGTGATGCTCCTGCTGCTTGCCGTCCGCTACGCGGATTTGGATAGCAGCTTTGCCACCTCCGCTGCACTGACTTCTTCTATTCGCCAGATGCTAGGACTTCCGGCATTCGGTTCGCACGCCGGAACGCAAAGCGGCAAACTCATCCTGGTTGCCGAGAACGATAACGGCCAGCGGCTGATCGCCAAGACTACGCTGGAGCGATACGGCTATGCAGTCGCGCTGGCGGACAGTGGCGCTCAGGCCGTGGCTCTGTTCCGCACGGCCTCGCCTCGCGTGGCGCTCGTGCTTCTGGACCGGGCGGAGTTGCGGAGCTCTTTCGACACTGTGGTCTATGAGCTCAAGAGGATCCGGCCGGATATTCGCATCCTGGTTTTCCAACGCGGCAACGAACGGCTTCCGTGGGGAGTAGCAGGTAGCGTCGCCGAACCGCTCAGCGCACCGCCCTTGACCGAGACTGTCCGAAGAGTCTTAGCATCCAACTGAAGCAAGTGTGCGAGCAGGTTTGAATTGATCGGCCCATAGGCGAGTTGCTCCCTCCACGGTGGGTGTAGCTCAGCTGGTAGAGTCGCTGGATTGTGGTTCCTGATTCAGCTGCACACGTGATCCTAAATCTCAATGAAATTTACTCGTTAGCGGCGCCATTCGGGTCGGAATGTTTCCCGATAGGTTTACACGTCGCGCAACGTTTTGCGCAAAGTGGCGAGCCGCAGCGTTTGCCGGCTGAGTCGGCGGAAATCCGCGCCGAAAGATGCAGACAATCCTCGCCGACCAGCTGTGCCAATCGCTGCGCATCATCGCGCCGATGCACGATCGCCAGCATCTGCTCGAGCGCCCCCAGTTCCTTTGCAAGCGATTCCCATTTCACCGGCTCCTCGCCGCCCGGCATCGACACCTCACATCGCTCGTCAACCACTTCGAATTCCGTCCCAGGATCGGCACGATCCGTCGGAGAGTACACGGACGCCAACTACGTCTTACACGCCTATTTGCGGGCTCCCCACGGTGCCTTTGCGGAGTTTGACGATCTCAATGGGCGTACGGGGGAATGGTAAGGCTCCGGCACCTCCGGGATCAACCCGGAAGGGGAGATTAGTGGCTGGTACATCGACCAGAAAACGTGTTTCACGGGTTCCTGCGCAGCGCGCGCGGCGCGTACGTCACGTTCGACGTGCGCGGAGCCGGTTCAGGCCCTTGGCAGGGCACTCTGCCATTGAACATTAACGCGGAAGGGAAAATCACGGGCTGGTACCTAGACGGAAACGGTACCTGTCACGGCTTCCTGAGAATTGCGACGCGAAAGTTCGGACTGAGCACTTTGACGGCCTCCGGGCTTGCGGCCATGCCCGTCGGCTCGCCCCATGAGGGTCACAGCACGGAGTCAGAGCACAAGTAGCCCGGCGCGCAGGCCTTGAAGTGATCGCTCTGTCAACAAATGCAGCCGCCGCTATCCCAAATTGTGGAGAATTCTCAGGTACGCTAAGGGACTGTTCCGGCAGCACACTCTCACATTGCTGAGTCGCGGCCGTCAGTCCTGTAGGCTTCCGCCAGGCGCACTAACGCTAGCTTCCGTGCGTCCCTCGACGTTCGCTAATTGCTACACTGCCGCCGATACTATGCGCAGTATGGGCAGCAGGATCTACCGCCCGTTCCTACCTGAAGTTTTCCACCAGCATCAGTTCGCTACCAGGCACCTGATCTTCCTGCGTGTAGAGAGCGTACCTCCCATCTGGGGAGACGGACAGGCCCCCGTCTATCAAGTGCGGAATAGAAGCGATGATTTGGATGGCGCCTGTCTTAAAGCTGAGAAACCGGAGGGTACGATTGCTACCAGCTTCATGGGACCGAGCGAAGTAGATCCCCTTATCGAGAACAGCAAAGGTAATGCCGTCAACGCCATCAAGAACCTTTGTTTCCTCGCCGCCCCGCACTGGAAGCCTCCACAGCTTGCCCCCGTCCAAGCTCTTCGTGTAATAAAGGAATGCCCCATCAACTGACTCGAACGCGACATAGCCGCCGTTTCTGGTTACCTGGATAGCTTCACCGCCATCCACCGGCATTTTCCAGACCTCCCAATTCTTTGTCCTGTTTGAGACGAAGTAGATGGACTGCCCGTTTCGGGACCAGCTAGCCACAGCATTGTCGGCGGAGTGCTTGGTCAGACACTTCGGCCGGCCACCGGTGGCGTCGATAACGTAGACGTCGAAGGTTCCAGCGGCATTGGAATCGAACACAATCCGCTGTCCGTCGGGAGACCAGCGAGGGCACCCGGTGATTGCCGCTCTGAGCA
>Ga0335077_10003816_pt1 | contig 18308 bp, 16 predicted proteins | sample Lox_Sample_31_FD_207151 | JGI IMG/M metagenome (GOLD analysis project Ga0335077, IMG submission 207151) | Soil microbial communities from Loxahatchee National Wildlife Refuge, Florida, United States - Lox_Sample_3.1 | ecosystem: Environmental > Terrestrial > Soil > Wetlands | place: USA... | reverse complement strand
TCTGACGGCGGTTTCCGTCGGCCCGGTGGCGCTGCTTGCGACGGTCTTCTTTCTGCTCTCTTCATGCGCGCTGGGAGGCCTGCTGCTGGGGCGCACCAAGACGCAGTCCATCACGGCCGATCTATGCGCCATGCTTCTCGGCACCGGCGTTTACGTGTTCCTGATGACCTTCCTGGCGCGGGTCAGCGTGAACTACCCGGCTGTCTGGGCCGTCTTGCTCGCGATCCCCATCGCAACGGATCTCCGGCATGCGGGCGGGCGCCTGGTTCGCTGGGCATCGGGCATCCGTTCGGTTGAGCTGCGGCCGGCCGCGGAACGCATCTCGTTCGGCTTACTGGTCCTGGTTCTAGGGGCGCAGTGGTTTGTGGCGATGCTGCCGGAGGTCAGTGCTGACGGGCTCGCGATGCACCTGGCGATCCCCATGAACATCGCCGCGAATCACCGGATGACGTTCGAGCCGGCCCGCTACCTGTGGTCCGTCATGCCGATGGGCGCCGATTGGCTGTACAGCATCGTGTACCTGCTGGGCGGCGAGTATGCGGCGCGGATCCTGAACTTCGCGATGTTACTCACGATTGTGACGCTCCTGTATCAGGTAGTGCGCCGCTGGGTCACTCCCGCGACAGGCTTCCTGCTGGCAGCGTCGCTGGCCGCGACGCCGGTGGTGCAGTTTGTCACCGGCTCGCTGTTTGTGGAGAACTATCTGGTAGCGCTGGTGCTCGCCATGGTGACCGGCATCTGGCTGTTCCATGACACCGGCGAGCGACGCTTTCTGTACTTCGCCATGGTCGCGGGCGGTACAGCCATGGCGACCAAGTATGGCGCCCTGGTGTTCGTCGTTCTGGCACTGCCGTTCGCGGCGATCGAGACCGGGCGGCTGTGGAGGATGCCGGGCGCGAGGCTGGGGCCGAATCCGGTACGTGTGTGCGCGGCGGCATTGGGGTTGCTGCTCGCCACGGGACTGCCCACCTACGCGATCGCCTACGCGAAGACCGGAAACCCGATCTTTCCGTTTCTCAACAACCGGATGCACTCCCCGCTGTTGAATCCTGCGGTAGTGATCGCCGACGCGCGCTTTCACATACCGGTGGATTGGAGCTCGCTCTACAACCTGACCTTCCACACCTCGAAAGCTTACGAGGGCCAGGACGGTTCGTTCGGTTTTCAGTACCTGGTGATTGTGCCGCTGGTTCTGCTCGGGCTTCTGGTGGTGCGCCGGGGCCCGATTCTGGCCGCCACGGTACTGTCGCTTGCCGGCGGACTACTGATCATGCAGTCCACCCCGAACGTCCGGTATCTCTATACGGCGATGCCTCTGCTGCTGATCGCGATGGCAGGCCTGTTGGGATGGCTGAGTTCGCACCAGCGCTGGATCTACTCGGCACTGATCCTGTACCTCTATCTGTGCACCGGCCTGAACACGTATTTTCTGGCCTCGTCGAGCTACTACCACAAGGACTTCTGCCCGCAGCGCCCGTTCTCGCGAGCGGATCGGGAGCGGTACCTCGAAGAGGCGGCGCCGGTGCGGAGCGTGGTGGCGTATTACAACCAGCACCACCCGAACTCGGTGGTTCTGCTGACCAGCAGCACGGCGCATGCGGGTATCAACGGCGAGGTGTTCATGAACAACTGGCACCAGTTTCCCGTCGTAGAGCAACTCCGCGGCGCGCAAACCCCGCTCGACATGTTCCACCTGATGCAACAGTGGAAGGTGGGGTATTTCATCGAAGAACAACTGGCGCCCGGCGACCAGTTGCCGGGCGGTCTCGAGCCGCTGCTGAGCGCCTGCACGGTGCCGGAGTACAAGGCGGGCGGATTCACCCTGGCCCGTCTCAGTCCGGATTGCACGCCGCCGCCTCCCGCAGGTCCGCTGCACGATGTAGACCCGGCAACCCAGACGCCGGTCGGCGCCGGAACGTATGACGACCTCGATGCGGCCATCATCTTCCACGGCGACTGGGCGCACGACAAGAGCTTCGATAACCCCTACAAGCACACCATCAGCTATACCGATACTCCCGGCACGAAGGCTTTCATTTCCTTCGAGGGGACAGGGCTGACGTATGTGTTTACGAAGGCGCCCAACCGAGGTATTGCCAGCGTGACGATTGACGGAGGCACTGCGCACACGGTGGACTTGTACTCGCCCAACGCGGAGTGGCAAACGCGGCAAACCTTCTGCTGCTTTACTCCGGGCCGGCACCACGCGGTGCTCGAGGTCACGGGTCAGGCGAATCCCAAGTCAGCGGGAAGGTTTGTGGACCTCGATGCATTCGTGGTGCAGTGATCCAAACTGCGGCCGATAACCCGCCGGCCTTGCAGAGGATACACTGATTCGAGGAGCACTCTCGTGAAACCATCCCGCCGAGACCTTGGACGCATCCTTCCCGCCGTGGCAGCGGCCGCAACTGCGGCAGCGCAGGAGAAGGAGACTCAGACACTGCCTTCGAAGGCCTTCCCTTACGGAGACCTCCCGGTGAAAATCAACGGGCTGAACAAATCGCGCGCGGTGCTCAAGGGCCAGACGCATTCGGCCTTCGACATCGAACTGCACATGACTGAGCTGGCCGCCGGGCAGGCGCCCCATCCTCCGCATCACCACGTGCATGAGGAATTGGTGATGCTCCACCAGGGCAGCCTGGAAGCCACCATCAGAGGCGAGACGACCGTCGTGACCGCCGGTTCGGTGCTATATCTCGCGTCCAACGACGAGCACGGATGGCGGAATCCCGGCCCCGGGCCGGCACAATATTTCGTGATCGCGCTCGGTAAGGATGCCTAAGGGCGACACCACGGGAACTTCCGTCGCGCTCCCGGTGTCACTCCTCATCATGTACCAGGATGCGCGCTTTGCCTTCCGGATGCTGTCCCGAAACCGCACCTTCAGTCTGGTAGCAATTCTCTCGCTGGCTCTGGGCATTGGCGCAGCCACGTCCGTCTTCAGCGTGGTAGACCGCATCCTGTTCCGCAGCCTGCCTTACGCCCATGGCGACCGCATACTCTCGGTCGGCATATCCGCGCCCATGCTCCCCTACGAGTTCGTCTTCGGCGCTGCTTATCTCGACCTGCGCACCCACCAGCAGGCCTTCGAGGCCGTCACTTCCTGGTCAGGCGTGACCGACTGCGACCTCACAGACGGCGAACCCGTCCGCCTGAGCTGCGCGGCCGTCGAGTCCACATTCCTGTCGACCGTGGGCATCAACCCACTGCTCGGCCGCAGCTTCACCGTCGAAGAGGACGGCCCTTCGAGCCCGCGCGTGGCGCTGCTCACGTCCGGACTGTGGCGCGCGCGATTCGGAGGGAACCCGGATGTGGTGGGACGCACGATTTCGCTCAACGGGCAAGCGGCGAGGATCGTGGGCATCCTGCCGCCGGAGTTCGAAACTCCCACCCTGGCGCGTGCGGATGTGCTCGTTCCCCAGCGTCTCGACGATGCCACTCTGCAACGCGCCGTCACCGGAAGGCCGCTGCGGGTGCTGGCCCGCATGCGTCCCGGAAGCGACGTTCAGGCGCTGCGCGCCGCCGCCGAACTGGCCTTCACCAGCACCCTGCCCAATCAGCCGGGAGCGCGTGAACTCCGCGTCCGGGTTCGCACACTGCGCGATTTCCAGGTGGGCGACGGAAAGACGGCATCCTGGGTGCTCTTCGGAGCGGTGATGTCGCTTCTGCTGCTGGCGTGCGCGAATCTCGCGAACCTGCTGCTCGCCCGCACGGTGGCACGCCAACGCGAACTGGCGGTGCGCGTGTCGCTGGGAGCGGGACGATGGCGGCTGGCCCGGCAGTCCCTGACGGAAAGCCTGGTACTGTCGGCCATCGGCGGCATCGCCGGTGTGGCGCTGGCCTGGGGACTGCTGAAGCTGTTCGTCAGCCTCGCGCCGGAAGGCATCCCACGACTCTCAGAGGCCAGCCTCGATGTGCGCGTTTTGGCGTTCACTCTCGCATCGTCCCTGCTGTGCGGCCTGGTTTTCGGAATCGGACCCGCGCTATCCAGCGGATTGCCCACGGCGCCCGGCGTGACTCAGGGACGCGGTTGGCTGCGTCCGGCGCTGGTCGTCACCCAGCTCGCTCTCTCGCTGGCATTCCTCACCGGCGCCGGGCTTCTCACGCGCACGCTGTGGAAGCTCCAACAAGTTCCGCTGGGCATGGAGACGCAGCAGGTGCTCACAGCGTCTTTCTCGCTCGCGGCAGCCCGCTATCCCGATGCGGAGCGGCAACTGGCGTTCTCCGAGGCGCTCGAAGAACGCCTCCGCAACTCGCCGGGCATCCTCGCCGCTGCCATCGCCGACGGCCATCCGCCGGATGTCCCGCTGCGATCGAAGCCCATGTGGGGACTCGAAATCGATGGCCGGCCGCCCGATTCGCCGTACCACGGAACGGTTGTCTGGCGAGCCGTCAGCCCCGACTATTTCCGCGCGCTTGGGATCCCGATCCTGCGCGGCCGCGCCTTTACCGAACCGGATCGCGACCCGAATACCGAGGTCGCCATTCTCAGCGATTCGCTGGCGCGCCGTCTGTTCCCCAGCGTCGATGCGATTGGCCATCGGCTGGGCAAAGCCACCATCGTCGGGATCGCCGCCAACGTACGCAACAGCGGCGGCACGGCTCCGGACGATCCCGAATACTACGTCCCCAGGTGCCATTCCGCAGGCGCGCCCGTGTATCAGTATCCCGACGAGCTGCGGCGCGCCACCGCCATCGTGCGTACCCCCATGGCCCCCGACGCGGCCGCGCGCCTGTTGCGCGAGACCGTCGCCGATTTGGATCGCGCCCTTCCGGTGCAGGTCGAAACTTTGTCGCAGAGCACCAGCCGTCTGTCCTCCCGCCCGCGATTCAATGCCACGCTGATCGGCCTGTTCGCCGCCTTCGGTCTGGCCCTGGCGGCGTTCGGGCTGTACGGCGTGCTCGGCTACCTGGTAGCGCAACGCACCCGCGAAATCGGCATTCGGATGGCGCTCGGCGCAACACCCGAGGCGGTGTCTCGCATGGTATTGGGACGTGCCGGCCGATGGCTGCTCTGCGGACTGGCCTGCGGCATCGCACTCTCCGCCGGCGTCTCGCGCGCCCTCCACTCCTTGCTCTACGGCGTGGTCTCCGAGCGCGACCCCTCGGCGTGGGCGCTCTCGGCCGCGGCCCTTCTCATCGCGGTGCTGGCGGCGGCGTGGCTGCCGTCGCGAAGGGCGGCGGGTGTAGACCCCATGGTGGCATTGCGTCATGAGTAGCACTCCCATCCTCGAGGCGCAGGAGCTCACCAAGCGCTACAGCGCCACGCTGGCGGTGGAACAGATCAGCTTCGCGATTCACGCCGGCCAGATCCTGGGCGTGCTGGGACCCAACGGCTCGGGCAAGAGCACCATCGTCAAGATGATCACCGGGCTGTTGGAGCCGACCCGCGGCGCCGTTCTGTTTCACGGCGAACGCATCACGCGGGAGATGAGCGCCTTTAAGAGCAGCCTGGGCTACGTCCCCGAGCAGCCCGATCTTTACGGCTTCCTCACCGGGTGGGAGTATCTCGACCTGGTGGCCACGCTGCGCGGGCTGGATCGACGCCGCTTCCGCGAAAAGGCCGGTGCCATGCTGCAGGGCTTCACGCTCTATTCGAGCCGCGATGTGCCCATCGGATCGTACTCCAAGGGCATGCGACAGCGCGTCGTGGTGATCGCGGCGCTGATGCATGATCCCGAACTGCTGGTGCTCGACGAGCCCTTTTCGGGCCTGGACGTCACCAGCGCTCTGGTGCTGCGCAGCGTCATCGCCAGGCTGGCGCGCGAGGGGACGGCCGTATTCTTCTCGTCGCCCGTGCTGGAGCAGGTGGACCGCCTGTGCACCCACCTGACAGTCTTAAAGCGCGGGCACGTGGTGGGCCAGGGCTCCATGGAGGAGATGCACGCGGGCTTTGCCGGCCTCGGCCTGGAGGCCGGCTTCATGCAATTGACGGAGCAGGTGGATGCCGATCGCATTGCGCAGGATATTGTTTCCGCGGTTCGTGCGCCGGCCCATTAGACGCCTGGCGCGAAGCCCGCTCGGGCGGCTGGTGGGGCACTTTCTGGCACGCGTAGTGTCGTCGTCCGCAGGCCAGGACTCCGAGTTCGAATTCGGCGCCGGCGCCTTGCTTGGCCTGCTGGCCGCGCCAGGGGCCTTCAACTGCTTTCTGCTGCTCGACAAGTATTCCAGCTTCCTGAACTGGCTGCGCGGCCGCCGCCACCTGGACGTGCTGGTGACCTCCATTCCCGACAAGTACCTGTTCCTTTCATTGGCCATGGCCGTGACCGGCATCGTCACGGTGCTCAAGTGGGACCGCATCCTTCCGGACTCCCAGGACTACATCAACCTGGCGCCGTTGCCCATCCGCCCGCGCCGAATTCTGATGGCCAATGTCACCGCAATCCTGATCGCCGTGGTGACCGTGGCACTCGACGTCAACCTGCTGCCGTCCGTACTGTTCCCGCTGTTCGTCACCGCCTCGGAGCACGCGTCGTTCGGCTACTTTCTACAGTTCGCTGCGACTCAAGCGGCCTCCGTTCTGCTGGCCAGCTTCTTTTCCATCTGCGGCGTGTTCGCGCTGCTCGGGACGCTCGCGGCAGTGCTGCCCCGCGAAGCCTTCCGCGCCTGCTCGTCGTGGGTGAGGGCGTTGACTCTGCTCGCGCTGCTGGCGCTGCTGCCCACCGGATTTGCCGGCGCGGGCCTGGTCCGCACGCTCGAACAGAATCCCGATTCACCGCTTCAATATCTGCCCACACTTTGGTATCTGGGCCTTTACCAGTCGCTGCAACACCGCGCCACGCCGGTGCTGGCTGCCATGGAGCGGCGAGGCCTGATGGCGGCGGGCGTGGTGTTCGTGCTCATGGCGATCTCGTACGCGTTCAGTTATCGGAGGCGTTTCGCGGGCGTCCTGGAGGGCGGCCGCAAGCCTGCCGAGCAGCGCCTGTTCGCCGCCCTCCTTGCGGTGCTCGACGTCTTCTCCTGCCGCGCTCGTGGATTTCCGCGCGCCTGCCACCGCTTCATCGTGCGCGCCATGCTGCGCAGTGAGCCGCATCGGCTGGCGATCGCCGTCGCCGGCGGGCTGGGATGGCTGCTCGCCTGCCAGGACATCTTGAGCGCACCGCCGCCGGAGTTCTGGGATGGCCCGCCCGCGCTGGAATTGCTGCAAGCGCCCCTGGCTGCGGCCTACCTGTTGATTCTTGGACTGCGGCTGGCCTTCGAGATCCCGGCGGGCGTCTCGTCCAACTGGATCTTCCGCGCGATCCTCGATCCGCGCGAGAACCAGACGCTGCCCGTCGCGCGGCTGGTGATCCTGAGCTTCCTGGCCCCCGCGGTGCTGCTGCCCGGTTCTATCCTGGCGTGGGACCAATCGGGATTCCCCATGGCCGCGATCGAGACACTCTACGTCCTTGCGCTTTCGGTGAGCCTCATCGAGGTGCAACTGGCGGGCTATCGCAAAGTGCCGCTCACGTGCCCCATGCCCGGCTTTCGCGATCACCTGCCGATGCTCTGCTTCATCCAGTTCCTGGGGTACGAGTTATTCACACGCGGCGGCGCCGCCATGGAGTTGTGGATGTTGAGGCAGCCTGCGGCATTCCTGCTGGTGCCCGCCGCCATGGCAGGCGCCTGGTATTGGAACCGGCGCCGCATCGAGGACGCGCGCGAGGCCGGCGAACTGGAAGAAGGAGTGACGTTCGAGAACGCGCCGGTAAGGGCAGTGACACGGCTCGACCTGTAATGCCGCATACTCGTGTTATGGACAATCCGACCGCAGTCGAATGGAGACGGCTCCTGACCATTCTCCTGGCGCAGCGACTGGAGTTGAACGCCATCGAAAGCGCGCTGAAGAACGCCGGGGTGGTGACCGGCGAGAAGCTGAAAGAGATCCGCACGCAGGCAACCAACACCGCGGCGGCGTGGAGTTCACAGGCAGACGACGACGTCCTCAGGCTCCTCTCCATCCACTCCCAGCCCGGAGCCACCATGCTGGTGCCCCAGAGTCACGAGGAATTGCGGAGGCGCTTCGAGGCGGAATAGGCCGGCGGCGCCGCTCACGCGGGCCCGGGCACTACATACCCGGTCCTGGCACGCACCCGCGACTTCGGGTACCGCCTGGCAGCCTCGGGCGTCAACTCTACGTGGATCGTTCGCGTGGTGCCGGGCTTGGCCTGCGGGAGTCCGTAATACAGCCCGTAACGCGTGCGGATCCGGTGCATGGCGTCCCGGAAGGCGGTGCCCGGGTCTCCTGAATTCACGGTGTCGCCGCCGGTCTTCTGCGCGATGCCCTTCATCCCGGCCTCCAATGCCAGCCTTTGCGGCCCCATGATGACTCCCACGGTATGCAACGCCTGGTAGGTGGGGTTGCGGACGATCAAGCCGCTCAGAATCGCATCCGCCTCCCAGAAGTCGCGCACCACCGACTCCTCGCGGCGCGTGCGCTGGCCGATATTGTCGGTAATGATCAGAACCGCGCGCCGCCGCTGACTTCTCTTTTCGTGCAGAAAGCGCAGCGCGGCGTCGTCCACGGCCTGCTGAATGTACGTACCACCGCCGAACCGGAGCCCGAGCACATCGTCCTGGATACTGCGGTTGACGGAGTCCAGGTCCTCGGTGAACTGCGACACCACGCGTGCTTGCGTGTTGAACACCATGACCGACACCCGGTCGCCCTGTCGCAGTTCGCGCAGTCCTTCCTGGGCCGCCGCGGCCACTCCCTCTACGACCGCGCGCATGCTGCCGCTGATGTCGAACAGCAGGATCAGGTCGAGCGGCTCCTCCTCCGCGGAAAAGTGAACGACCGGCTGTTCTTTCCGCTCGTCCAACACGCGGAAATCGTCTTTGGTGAGGCCGGTCAGGATCGTGCCCTCGGCGTTGGTCACCTCGGCATCTACGTGGACCAGGGCGACCCCCGAGCGAAACACCACGTCGTCCTGGGCTACGGCGGCGGCGCAGGCCAGGAGCAGAGCAAACGTCCAGCGCATGTAGAGCGTTAGACTCGCGGGGACCAGATCGGGTTTCTTCCGAGGCCATTTCGAACGAGATTCGATCCCGGGGCCCAAGCTCTTCCACGGCGTAGAATCTACTTATGCGACTCACGCTCTCCTTCCTGGTTGCGGCCGCGGCCTGCGCCCAGGGACCCCCGCAACCGCCGATTCCAACGCCGCCGGTGGCGCAACTTGCCCGCCTGGTCAAGGACTACGGCAACACGTTCCGTTACGCCGCCCAGAAGCAGACGGTGTCGCCGCCCGCCGCGGGCGAAGATCAGGTGGTCTTCATGGGCGACTCCATCCTGCGGTTCTTTGCGGACGTCGTTGCATTGCAGCCGCGGGCGGTGGTGATTCCGGCCGGCACCAACGACATCGGAGGAAGCATCGGCGCGCTGCCGCTCGAAGCCACAGAGGGCCTCGCCCTCAACCGCTGGATCAAGGACTCTACGGCGAAGATGCATTTCGTCTACCTCGACCCGAACGCGGCCGGGTACGAGATCATGGGCCCTCTCGCCGAAAGGGCAATCGCTCAGGCACCGGGGAAATAGACCGCCATGCACGATCCAAATCATCTGAAACACGAAATGTTAAACGTGATGCGTCCAATGTACGCGCGGCAGTGGTTGCTAGGCCCCGCTCCGCGCCACGCCATTCCCGAGGACGGCATGCCGCCCGGCACCGCCTACCACCTCATCCACGATGAGCTCATCCTGGACGGCAGTTCGCGCTTCAACCTCGCCACGTTCTGCGGCACCTGGATGGAGCCCGAGGCCCACAAGCTCATGGCGGAGACGTTCGACAAGAACATGATCGACAAGGACGAGTATCCGCAGACCGCCGAATTGGAGATGCGCTGCGTCCACATGCTGGCCCAGCTTTGGAATTCGCCCGACCCGGAGAACACGCTGGGATCGTCCACCATCGGATCGAGCGAAGCCTGCATGCTCGGAGGGCTGGCGTTGAAATGGGCATGGCGCGAAAAGATGCGCAAAGCGGGCAAACCCGCCGAACGCCCCAACCTCGTCATGGGCACCAACACCCAGGTCTGCTGGCACAAGTTCACGCGGTATTGGGACATCGAAGAACGCAGCGTGACGCTGGAAGGCAACGCATTTGTCATGGATCCGGAGCGGGCCGCAGAGATGTGCGATGAGAATACCATTGGCGTCGTTTCCGTGATGGGCAGCACCTACACGGGCGACTACGAGAATGTGGAAGCGCTCAGCGCCGCGCTGGACCGTCTGCAGGAGAAGACCGGGCTGGACGTCCCCATTCACGTCGATGGAGCCAGCGGCGGCTTCGTCGCTCCCTTTCTGCACGCCGATACGAAGTGGGACTTCCGCCTGCCGCGCGTGAAGTCGATCAATGCCTCCGGTCACAAATACGGCTTGGTCTATCCCGGCGTCGGCTGGATCATCTGGCGGGAGGCTTCGGACCTTCACCCCGACCTGATCTTTCACGTGGACTACCTGGGCGGCACCATGCCCACGCTCGCGATCAACTTCTCCAGACCTGCCAGCCAGGTGATCGCTCAGTATTACAACCTGATCCGCCTGGGCAAGTCCGGCTATCGCGCGGTTCACCAGGCCTGCCAGAACGTCGCGGTTCACCTTGCCGGCCAGATTGAATCGCTCGGCCCGTTCGAACTCGTCAGCACCGGCCGCGACCTTCCGGTGTTTGCCTGGAAGATGAAGACGGCCGCGAACTGGTCCTTGTACGACCTGGCGGACCGCTTGCGCGATCGCGGCTGGCAGGTCCCGGCCTACCGCCTTCCGGCCAATCGCCAGGACACCGTCATCCAGAGGGTGGTCGTCCGGAACGGATTCACCTGTGACCTGGCGGACATGCTGGTCAGAGATATTCGCCGCCATCTCGACTGGTTCGCCTCGCAGCCCGGGCTCAACGCCAAGCTGGACAGCGGCCAGTTTCACCACTAGAGACGGAACCGGGCAGGGGCTGAGGTCGCGATATGCTTGATGCGGGTACCTCACAGCATGCGCCACATGATCTATGGGATGTGTTTGCTTCTCCTTGCCTGCTGCTCCCCGGCGTCGGCGGCTGACGATCAGCAGTGCAATGACATTCTGCAGCACGCCCTTGCCGCCAGGAATCCCGACACACGCAAGCAGGCGGTAGTCGCCCTCAGCCTCACGACGGAGCGAGGACCGCTCATGACCACCCTGGAGAAGATGCTGGATGACAAGGATATGGAGGTGAAGCTGGCGGTGGTCGCGAGCCTCAGCGAGGTCTCAACGCCCACCTCCACCGCAGCCTTGCTGAAGGCGCTGAACGACGATATCCCAGAGGTGAGCTTTGCCGCAGCCAAAGCGCTGTGGACCCGCAAGAATCCGGCCGGCAAGCAAGCGCTCCTGTCTGTACTCCAGGGGGACAGCAAAACCGCCTCCGGCTTTTTCACCTCGCAGAAGCGCGAGGCACTTCGCATGATGCACACACCGCGCACCACATTTCTCTACGCCCTGCGACAGGGCATTGGGTTCGCCCCCGTGCCGGGCTTGGGCGAGGGCATCTCCTCCATGCAGGCGATCCTCACCGACCCCGGCGTCTCCGGCCGGGCGACTGCCGCGCTGATGCTCGGGAAGGATAAGGACGCATCGACCTTGGCGGCATTGAAAGATGCGCTCTACGACAAAGATTGGCGTGTCCGCGCAGCGGCAGTGCATTCGATCGCACTCCGCAACGACGTCTCGCAGCAGAAGGAAATCGAGCCGCTCCTGGCCGATGACCGTGAGGAAGTCCGTCTGCGCGCGGCAGCCGCTTATTTGCGTTTATCGGCGATTCGAGCGCGTCCGCCGGCGCGCAAACCGGCAGCCGCGGCTCCGGCTAATTGACGCGGCAACTACTTCTTGCCCGCCAGTCCTACCAGGCGCTCCACCTCCGGCATCAGCCCATTGCCTTCGAAGATGTCCCTGCTCATCGGGCCGTATTCGTAGTGGCGCTGAATCATGCCGCTGGCGTCGATCAGGTACACCTGCGGAAGATCGAACTGTACGACCCGCAAGTACGAGTACGCCACCTGCCCGCAGTCGAACAGTATCGGGTAGGTAATGTTGTAGCCGGCTATATATCCCTCCACTTTCATCTGATCGTCCGGCGGATTGGAGATCGCCAGAATCTCCAGCTTGGGGCCGAAACGCTGCTTCACCTTGTCCAGGATCTCCACGAACGACGCACAATGTGGACACGTGGTCTGCATGAACTCCAGCAACACCACTTTGCCATGGTAATCGGCAAGATCGTGCTGCACGCCTTTCAAGTCCGGAAGCGAAAAGCCGGGTGCCCGGCGCGGGAGATCGGCGGCAAGAAGCGACATGGCACAAACTAGCGTCAACAGAATCGTTCGCATGGGTTCCCCTTCAGGATACCTTGGCGCCGGCCAAATCCCGCAGCGACTGCTCGTAGGGAGCGCGAGCCACGCCGCGTTCCGTCACAATCGCGGTCACGTACCGCGCGGGCGTCACGTCGAAGGCCGGATTCTCCACCGCGGTGCCGGACGGAGCCACCTGATGGCCGAAGACGTGCGTCACCTCGTCGGCGGACCGCTGTTCAATCGGGATCCGGTCGCCGGACGGGAGGGAAAGGTCGAGCGTCGAGATGGGCGCAGCCACGAAGAACGGAACCCCGTTCTCGTGCGCCAGTACTGCCACCGAGTAGGTGCCGATCTTGTTCGCCACGTCGCCGTTCGCCGCAATCCGGTCGGCTCCGACCACCACGCACCCGATGCGGCCCGACCTCATGAAGTGGCCGGCCATGTTATCGGTGATCAGCGTGGTGGGGATGGAATCCTTCTGCAGTTCCCACACCGTGAGCCGCGCACCCTGTAAGAATGGACGCGTCTCATCGGCAAAAACGTCCACCCGCTTCCCGGATTCGACGGCCGCGCGGATCACTCCTAATGCGGTTCCGTAGCCCGCGGTTGCCAGTGCGCCTGCGTTGCAGTGGGTGAGCACCGTTTTCCCGTCTGGAACCAACGGTGCGCCGTAGCTGCCCATGGCGCGGTTGATGGCGATGTCCTCCTCGCGGACCAGCACCGCTTCCTGAACCATCCTCTGCCGGATCTCGTCGATCGGCCGCCCTCGCAGGCTTTCATACAGCCGCCGCATGCGGTCGATGCCCCAGAAGAGATTGACCGCGGTAGGCCGCGTCCGCGCCAGTGTGTCGCAGATGACGGCCATCTGCGAGCCGAGGCACTCCTCGTCGGCATGCAGGACGCCGAGCGCCACCCCCATGGCTGCCGCCACTCCGATGGCCGGAGCGCCGCGTATGATCATGTCGCGAATCGCCGCGGCGACCTCTTCATACGTCTTGCAGGTCACGTACACTTCTTCGAGCGGAAGGCGCGTTTGATCGATCATCACCACGCCGCTGTCGGTCCATTGAATCGTCTCTACCATTTCGGGAAACAGGTTTCATTCTAACGTGGTCAAGACAGTCGGGCGTTCGAGTCCCGTGTGGCGCGGACGCTCATGTCTGCCGTCTCATGCCCAACGCGCCGGTCTCTGGCTCGCGGCGAGCCCCGCTTCCTCCCCGGGCCCGATCCATTACAATCGACTTATGACAAGGCGGGAACTTCTGGCGGCAGGAGCGGCCTGCGCATCCACCCTGTGGGCGCGCAGCCACATGGATAAGTCGCGCATCAGCGCCATCACCGACGAGATCGGCCTCACCACGGATGAATCGATCGCCTTTGCCCACCACTACGGGATGCAGTGCGTCGAGATCCGCAATCCTCCCAAAAGCGAAGCCAACGGCAAGCAGGAGTATTTCGCCCTGTCGGAGCGTGAGATCCGCGCCGACGCCGGCCGTTTCGCCAAAGAGGGACTCAAGGTCACCTTCGTCAACACCAGCCTCCTGAAGTTCGGCTGGCCCGGCAGCGAACCCGTCCGCCGCCGGCCCGAGGAGCCCGCCGCCCGCGAAAAACGCCTGGCCGCCGAGAAGGCGCGCTGGGACAATCGCATGGAGGACCTCCGCAAGGCCATCCGCTGCGCGCAGATCATGGGATGCGACAAAGTGCGGGTGTTTGCCGGCTCCCGGGTCGAAGATCCCAAGACCATGTACACCCGCATCGCCGAAATCATAGGGGGAGAAATGGCCGCCGTAGCCGAGCGCGAAAAGGTCTACCTCCTCATCGAAAACGAGGGTTCCCAGAATATCGGCACCTCCGCCGAACTCGGGGACATCTTGAAGCTGATTCCCTCGAAATGGGTCGGCATGAACTGGGACCCCCACAATGCCTACGGCAAAGAAACCTCCTACCCCGACGGCTACGCGCTCCTGCCTAAAGACCGGATCTTGAACGTGCAGGTGAAAGGCAAGGGCGTCATGCCTGCGAGCCCCGAAAAGGAGGATTGGAAAGCCATCATGCTCGCCCTCGACAAAGATGGCTACCAGGGGCGGATTGGCCTCGAGACTCACATCTTCGACGGCACGCTGATTCCCGCCGCGCATACCTCCATGGAGGAGATCCTGCGCATCGTCGGCGAGATCGGAGCATGAAACACCAGTTCTGGGTGGCGTGCGGTATCGGCATTGCGTGCGTCGGCCTGGTCGTCGCCGGCGTGCTGTTCATGCAGCGCGGCGCGCGCGTGGGCCTCACCGGCAGCGTCCTCAAGGTGCGCACCGCGCCGCTCGATGACAACAGCTCGGTAGTCGTTCTGGACTTTCGCATCAACAATCCCGGCAACGTGCTCTTCGTCGTGCGCGGCGTCACGGTCGTTCTCGAGGAAAAGGACGGCAAGCAGTTCGACGGGCAGACCGTCGCGGAGATGGACGCCAAGCGCCTCTTTGAAGGACTCCCGCTGCTCGGACCCAAGTACACCGACACACTGGTGGAGCGCGACCGCGTACCGGGGCACACCTCCCAGGACCGCATGGTAGCCGCCCGGTTCAATGCGCCGGAATCGCGGCTGGAAGGGCGAAAGCGTTTTCTGTTGCGAATCGAGGAAGTCGATGGGTTGGTTTCGGAGATTACGGAACGTTAGCCTCGCGGCCGCGTTGTTTCTACCGGTCTCTGCCTTCGCGGTAGATTTGCCGGCCGGCACGGAGATTCAAATCCGCCTCAAGACCAAGGTCTCCACGCAAAGTTCCAAGCCGCAGGATCCCGTGGACGCCGTGGTCATTGCTCCGGTAATGTCGGGATCGCAATTCGTGATTCCCGCCGGCGCCGAGGTGCATGGCGTTGTCCAGACGGCCACACAGTCGTCCAAGCCGGACGAGCGCTCCGTACTCGCCCTCAGCTTCACGCAGATCGCCGCCGGCGCCGCGAAAGCAAAGCTCGCCTGTCAGCTCGCGGGGATCGACAACGCCCGCGAAAAAGTGGACGACCAGGGACAGATCAACGGCATCCTGGCATCGGAGACCATCACCGGCAAGATCGATGCCGGCCTCGACAAGATTGCCGGCAAATACTCCGGACTGGCCGGCGTGCTGCGCGAGGCCAAGAACGCCGTGCTTAAGGCTGCCGAGGGCGACATCACCTACGATAGCGGCGTGGAGATGACCTTGCGGTTGACCGCGCCGCTCTCGTGGGCCGGCCCCACGGGCCGCTCGACCACCGGGAGGCTTCAGCCGGTCCGCAACCATGCCGCGCTGGCCGCCCTGGTGGCGCGCGAGCCCTTCCAAACCATGGCGGAGAATCCGACCAAGCCCTCCGACATTACCAACCTGATGCTGGTCGGCAGCGAAGTCCAGGTCAAACAGATCTTCGAATCCGCGGGCTGGTTCACCGCCCAAAAGCTGAGCGCGGTGGCCAAGTTCGAGACGGTGAAAGCGCTCGCCGAAGACCGGGGCTACAACGAAGCGCCGGTCTCCGTGCTGCTGCTCGACGGCAAGCCTCCCGACCTGGTTTTCGAGAAGCTCAACAACACGTTCGCGCGCCGCCATCATCTCCGCATCTGGGCCCGTCCGGCGACGTTTCAGGGAATGCCGGTGTGGGCAGTCGCCGCCACTCACGATATTGGTATCAGTTTCTCGGAGGAAAATCGCACCTTCATCCACCGCATCGATTCCTCGATCGATACTGAGCGCGCCAAGGTGGTGAACGATCTCCTCTTCACCGGGCGCGTCCAATCGCTCGAAATGATCGATCGGCCGAACGTCCCGAAAGACGGCGAGAACGCCACAGGCGACAAACTGGCCACGGACGGCAAGATCGCGGTGCTGGTACTGAATTGACGGGGCAGAGTTCAACCAGCTGAGCGTGGTTGATGCTCTGACCTCCCAGACCAGCTTCAGCCCAGCGTTACCTTCCATTGCGTGGGCGTTCAGTTCGGTTCGCGGCCGGCTGTGCCACACCCAGCGCCCCTACCAGTGCCACCCTCCATGTGAAGGTGGCGCGCGCCGGGGTCACGGTAACTGGAAGCGGACTTAGCACTGGCAGCGTGTACTCGCTCGCAGTACCATTGGGGCTCGCCCTTGGCGGCAAGTACAGTCAGTGGGACGTCATCGCCTAACGACGCCTCCCGTGGCTGGCTGGGCAGGGCCGGCATCTTTGCTTTCAACTGAGAACAACCAGCTTGCGGGGGCGCACACCGCCCCCTCTCGCGGGCCGATGTCACTGGCCCCACTCACAGCGGGCGCCGAACACGTGTCGAGCGCGGCACTGCGTGATAAGTCTCGACGTTAGCCGCTGATCTTCCGACGCGATTGTGGTCGGCTTAGTTGAGGTCGCTCTCCCGGGCCTCTGGCTTCTCCGCGATCATCAGTTCCGATTCGCTACCAGGAGGGCTTCGTGCCGCGCCTCTGGGGGCTGTGAACACCAGAGGCAGCCTTCAGAAAACACGCCACACCAGACGGAGAGATGCCCGACGCGGCCGGCCTCGTCCGGGGAGTTCGGATTTCGAGGTTCACTTATGGCCTCGCCGGATGACCATTGCGTTGATCACAGCGTCAGAGACATCCGCCACCATCTTCAACTGCAATAGATCCGGGACGTCGAGTTTGTAGTCGGCACCCGAAGCCCGAATCCTCGAAATGATGGCTTCGTCACTCTCGCCAGCCGCTTTCCATTTGAGGATGTCGGCATTGGTCAGCTTCACTTTCGCTTTAAATGCGGCCTTAACCGGGGCGGCAGGCCCGATCTCCGAGTCCATCCGTTGCGCTGACGACGCCGCCGTCGTGACACCCCGGGAAAGCACTGGTAATGACTGCTGCGGTGGAGCGGATGCTGCCTCTGGGGAGGCCGGATGGCTGCCGGATAGAACCTCTCGAACTCCACCCAGCTTGGGTTCGAAATCCGGGGTGGGTGAGGAAGCCTTGGGCCTGAGCAGCCGCTGTGGCAAAAATGGTCGTCCAACGTCCATTTCGAAATGTGCGGATAAGGTCTCAGGGACAGGGACGGTCGAAACCGCAAATGCCGTCCGGCCTTGGTTCGCGCCTCCAACCCGCGTCATCATCGCACGAACAACGTCGTCGGAAACGCCTTTTCTTTTCAGATTAATCAGACATTCCGGTGAAACGTCAAACCGGGTGGCCGATTCCAGAATCGTTTTGACCATGACATCTCCGGCCACGCCAGAGTGTGCCATCTTCACAACATCATCGTTCGTGACCAGCCGCTGGGCCGGGAGCGCCCCGCAAAGAACCATTGCGAGGAGGAAAGAGCTTGGTTTCATCCCTGGATTGACATCGGCGGACTGGGGGACAAACATTAGGCTTTCCGCAAAGCTCGTGTCAGCGACATCCACAGGGGACCTGCGTCGCGCGACGTTGTGGCGGCTTTCGGCTACTCTTTGGAGCTACCCATTCCGGATCTGGAAGTCGGAGGACCTTCCATATGCCATGCCAATGCTTCTCCACGGGACGCTCACCCGAGGGTGTCGACCGTAGTGCCGCTGGCACCACTCGTCGTGGTCGTTCCGAACAACGACTGAACCTCCTGCGCCTGCAGTTGGGCCTGGTAACTGGCGACCCGGTTGGAGGGCGCTGCGCTCGCAGCCAGGTTCGCCAGGATACTGTCGGGGATTGAGTCCGAGTTGGCTGGAGTGGAAAGGGAAAAGAGCGCGTCGACGGATTGCAGGTCGAGCGCCTGATCGCTCAGTTGGACTACATCCTCAGGAGAGGCTTCCTGGAGCATGGATTGTATTTGCGAGCCGGATAGACCGGTTGAAGTCGCGAGAAGTTGGGTGAGGTAGGTGAGGCCGGGGCTGTCACCGACAGAAGCTGTTGTACTCATTTGGACCCTTTCAACCGTCATATCGGCCACTACGACGGTTTCATGAGCCGGAAACCGATGTGTCCGGCTCACTCCATGAAAGAAGCACCCACGTCACTGATCTGTCTGTACGGTCTCTTGACGATCCAATCCGGAGCGCCTGATCGGCAAAA
>Ga0335077_10003815_pt1 | contig 18310 bp, 12 predicted proteins | sample Lox_Sample_31_FD_207151 | JGI IMG/M metagenome (GOLD analysis project Ga0335077, IMG submission 207151) | Soil microbial communities from Loxahatchee National Wildlife Refuge, Florida, United States - Lox_Sample_3.1 | ecosystem: Environmental > Terrestrial > Soil > Wetlands | place: USA... | reverse complement strand
TGCAGGAACTGCTTGCAGTTCCTCACCGTCGACTGGAGCCATACCCGGATTATCCGTTATGCTGCTGTCACGACGCGGTACATCTTGTCGGTCTGAGGCGAGGCCTCGTTAGGTCTTCAACTCCGCCACAATCTCGGCGGCGATCTCCCGGGCGCGGGCCAACTCCCCCGGCTCCAGGCTGATTGCGCCGACGCGGGCATGTCCGCCGCCGCCGTAGCGTTCGCAGATCACCGCCAGGTTGTGTTTCGGAACTTCGGGCGCCCACGGGTTAGATCCGACCGAGATCTTGGTCCGGAAGCTAGACGGGCTCACCGAGACGGTGTAAACGGAGCTCGGAAACAGGTAGTAAGGAATGAACTTGTTGTACCCCTCCACGTCGCGGCCGGCGAGGTCGAAGAACACCACCCCGTCTTCCTGGTGAGCTCGGCTGCCGATCAGGTCGATGGACTCCAGGTGCCGCTGGTAGAGCGGCTCGTACAATTGCTGGATTTCGGGTTCCGCGATGATCTCCGAAAGGAGGCGGCGCTGCATCCAGTGGATGACCTTCTGCACGATATCCGACCCCTTGGCGCCCTCGATCACGAGGGTCAGTTTCATGGCGGGCGCTCCCAGTTCGACCGCGGTTTTGGCGTTCGGGTATTGCGCGCCGTCGATGATCACCGACCAGTTGACCAGGTCATCGAGGTCGGAAGCATGGAAGCCGAACCGCTCGGCCGCCACGGCCCGGATGAACGCGGTGCAGGATTTGTAGTTCGGGTCGTAGAGTTTGCGGCCGCTGGTGTCGCGGCGGAAATGCTCGGCGTCTTCGGGGGTCAGGAAGGCGCTTTGATGGTGGTCAAACCACCAGGTGAGACGCGGATCGCTCGAGTACTTGAAGTCCACGATGGCGTTTTCATCGCCATCGAAAACCTTAGGGTCGAAGAGCTGGGATGCCTTGTGGGCCATTCCCGTATAGCGAAACTCCGCATCGGGGTGAATCGCGCCCGCGATGAAGCGGCTGAAGTAAGCAGCCGACGCCGCTCCGTCGAAGCAGTGATCGTGATACAGCACGCGTTCCAGCATTGGGTGGGAAAACCTATCAGCTTGCCTGAATGCGAGACTAAATGCAACTATAGCAGGGAAAAATTCGCGGTCCGGCCGGCCGGAGGGAAGGCTAATGGGGGTTCGCTGCCCGCGCGATCACTTCGAAATTGCTGCCGTAACGCTTCAGGAAGGACACCCGCAGGATGACGTCGTCGATCCGCCGAGCGAAGCGGTAACCGGTCCGCCAGCCGGGAAAAAGGCCGGCCAGGGGGGACGAGGCGAAATCATAAACTTCCAGGCGCGTTTCGAGCCCTTCACGGCGAAAGAGGCCGGCGGTAGCCTCGGGATCGAGTTCGCGCTCGTCGGGACTCTGATAGCGTTTCATCAGGCCGGGGACGACCCGCCGGCCAATGGCTCCGGAGAGGCGCCGGCGGCTCGGATCGAGCGAGTAGAAGACGCCGCCGGGGCCCAGCAGGTCGCGCAATGTGCCCGGGAGTTCCGCCAGGGCGCGGTCCGCGAGGTGGTGCAGGAAGAAGATCGCAATCACCACGTCAAACCGCCCGGACGCGGTGCTCCCCTGCTGGAAGGATGCGTTGGCGATGCCGAGGGTGGCGGCATCCTGGCGCGCCTGACGGACGGCCGAGGGCGAGAGGTCCACGCCCACCACTTCCGCCACGTGCGGAGCCAGCAGCAGCTCGGTATCGCCGATTCCGCACCCCAAGCTCAATACGCGCGACCGCGGGCCAGCTCCCGTGTGGGCGAGAATTCTCCCCACCATGTGCTGCCGCAGGGCGCGCACCGCGGGACGCGCGAAGTGCGTCTGCGCAAAGCCGGAGTACAGCTTTTCATGATAGGCCAGCTCGCGATCGAGAACGCCGCTCACGCCATCTGCCGCTGCCTGCGGAAAGCGATCCAGGTGAGCAGGAGCGCGCCCGCCAGCATGCTGCCGTCGCGGAGCAGCGTCCAGGCGGAGATGACCTCTCCGGGGCCGAAGCAGCCGCAACTGATCTCCTTACCCTGCGCGAAGGCCCTCACCATCAGGCCGAAAAACACCAGCAGCAGGAGCGACGTGGCTGGGGCCGAAATGCGCAGGCCGCGGCCCAGCAGGAGCATCAGGCCGATGGCCAGCTCGATCCAGGGCAGCGTGCGCGCCACCAGTTCCACCGCCTTTAAGGGCAGCACGCCGTAGGAGTTGATGGCCAGGGCGAACAACTCCCAGGGCTCCAGGCGCGGAGGCCAGTGCATCCCGAAGAGCTTGACCCACGCGGCGTATACGAACACCAGCCCGAGGACGATGCGGAGCAGGATCCCGGCCGTCCGCAGAACTCTACCGGGTGACGAGGTCATCGATCAAGGCTCGCAGAAAGGGATAGTTACCCGCGTCCGGGCCTGCGTAGGGGTAGCGCGTCTTGCCCTTGCTGATATAGATCGTGGGCGTCTGGTTGATTTTCAGCGAGTTCCCCAGATCGACATCGGCCTGGACCAGCGCCAGAACGGAAGGATCTTTGGCCAGGCCCTGCACTTTTTTCTGCTCCGCCGGATTCAAGACGGTGGCCACCGTCTCCCAGACCTTGCCATTGGCGGTCCACATGGCCTGGGTGTGGAACAGGGCATCGGCGACCTGCTGATACTTGCCAACCTGCGTGGCGGCCACGGCGTAACCGGCGGCTTCTCTCGAGTACTGGTGCATGGTCAGCGGAAACTCGTGAAAGACCATGTAGACCTTGCCCGGTTGGACGTAGTCCCGAATCATGACAGGCAGCAGATTTTCGTGAAATCCTTTGCAGGCGGGGCACTGGAAATCACTGTAAACGTCGATTCGGACGGGAGCGACTGGGTTGCCGATCGCCCTGGCTTTTTCGACATCACCCACGGTCAAAGCCATGCAGGGCAGCAACGCGAGGGCCGCGGCGGCGTAGAGCTTCATGAAACCTATTATAAGGCAGAGGCCGTTTGGCCTCGCTCTCTACCCTCACTTCTTACACATCACCGTCAGGAACCGGGAGTCGGGGCTGGAGTACTCTTTGAGGATCTCGAGGCCGCCCTGTTGTCCCACCAGCCAGCGGAAGGCGTCGGGTGCATAGGCATATTGGAAATTCATCGCGATGCGCTCCCCGCGCTCGAGCGGAATCTCGTGGCCTGCCACGGTTGCCGAAAGATCGCGTTCGGCACGGAAGTAGCGGGTGATCAGGTGCAGCCCGGCGTGGCGGTCGTCGTGCTTCAGGTTGAAGCCGATACTGCCGTCGTCCTCTTCGATTCCCACGCTCGCCAGCAATGCCGATACGAATTTTCGAGAGGAAGGACTGTCGCGCCGGCCCATGCTTTTTTCCGGGTCGAAGAGTTCGCCGTCGATCAACAGGCGGTCGTCCTGCTTCATGCACTGTGCGATGTAGCGGATCTCGGCCATCGGATCGAACGACCCCATGGTGTTGCCGGACATAATGAACAGGCGGGGCGGTTCGGCCGCATCCGCGGCGTAGACCAGGTGTATGGGGCTCGAGATATCGGCCTTGATTCCCACCGTTTCGATGTCCTCGTCGTCAGCGCCGGCGCATGCCATTTCGAGCATCGTCTGGCTGGCGTCCACCGGAAAATACAGGCATTCGCAGCCGGCGTCTTTGAGGGCGGACATCAACAGGCGGTCGCGCCCGCCTTCGCCCGCGCCGAAGCTGATGACCGGGACGCGATTGCCGAAGTGCCTCGCCAGGAGAGGCGCGTCCTCGGCAATCTCATTCCAGGATTCCCAAAGGCCTCCATACAGCTCGGAGTCCCCGGTGAGCGCGGCCCATTCTTTGGCCGATCGGGGGAACCAGAAGAAGAACTTTTCAGGCAGGTCGCGCGCCTCGATCGCCTCCGCGAATTCCTGTGCAATATCCGCTTCCGTGAGGACCACTTCTACTTTCATAAGGTTAGAACCATTATGGCAGGCTGGTGTCCGAATCTCGAAATGAAAGGGACGCCCGACAAGCGTCCCGAAGAGTCGGGACGCGGCAGGCAGGCCCGCGCCACATTCTATTGGATGTAGAGATTGAATAGGGCGCCGAAGTTGCCGCTGATGAAAAGATTCGTCGGGGCCACGGTTTGCTGGGGCGCCACGAAGTTGATTTGGAAGATGCCGGCCGCAAGCCCGGGTGCGGCGCCGGCAAATGTGATCGGCAGAATCGTCATCCCATTCGGGTTGTTGATGGCCCATGCAATCTGAATGGGCAGCGATGGAGCGGGCAGGGGAGGAGCATTGATCTGGCCGTCCTGGCTTGGCGGATCGGTGGGCCCTACACCCGCGAGGTACAGGGTCACGATGGAACCGGCTCTTGCCGGGTTGGACGCCGTGTTGGCCGACAGATCGTCATTGAGAAGTCCGAGAATCTGGACATCCTGCGCATTCACCGCCGTGCGGACCGTGTTCGATTGGCTGCCGTGGTACTGAACCTGGATACTGGTTGCGGTTTTCCCGGCCAGCTCAAAGGGAGTCATGAGATCGATTTCCTGAGCGCCGGCAAACAGCAGCGGCGCCGGAACGCCGTCGAAGGTGACCTGCACACCGGCCACGGCGGCGGAGAGAACTCCCGACACAATCGAGCCGGCAACGGGCGTGGTTGGACCCAGGTTGCGTCCGAGAATGCGGAGCACTTCGCCGGGGGCAACTCCTGGAAAGGTGGCGGGGCCCGCGGACGCGACCGCACTGGCGATGGAGTCCACGGTGATGGTCGTGGGGGTGGAGTCGATTTTGGCGAGGTACGCCGGCTGCGTATTCGTGACGTTTTGGTAGCTGCCCGTTCCGGCGATGTAGGCGAAGCCGGAGTTGTCGGGCGCGAAGCCGGCAATGGGGTCGAAATAGGTCGAGAACAATAATTGCGTGAAGTCCGCGCTGAATTTGCTGAGGAAGCCGGGGCCGGTGAACTGCACAGGACTCACGGTCTGGAGGGTGCTGACGCCGGGAAAGGACCCGGCAATCCAGGGCTGGCCGGCAGAATCCACGGCGATGGAATTGGGCAGCAGGCATGACGGAGCGCCGAGATACGTGAGGCGCAGGATGTTGTGCGCGGCCGGGTCGAGTTTGAGGACGACCGCGTTGCCTTCCGCCGAGTAGACCGCGGGCCCGATGCTGAAGAAGGGGCAACTGGCGCTGGCTTTCGGTTGAAACGCGCCCGGAGAAGCCGGCTGCGACAGTCCTCCGCTTTCGCCCGCGAGGAAGAGGTTGCCCGACGGATCAAAAGCGATGGCGTTGAGAGAGTCGTACCCCGACCCGCCGAGGTAACTGGCGTAATCGAGGCCGCCGGACGGGTTGAAGCGCGCCAGAAAGCCGTCGTAGTAGCCGCCGCCGGTTTTCGACTGCAGCGCGTCGCTGGTGACGGGAAGATTGGTCGAGACGGTCGAGCCCACGATCCACGTGTTTCCCGCAGCGTCGAGTGCGATGCCCTGGCCGTAGGTCGCGCAGTTGGCGCCGAACAGCGTCGAATACACCAGGGCGTCGCCGGCGGGCGAGATCGTGGTTACGAACGCGTCGCCGGATGGCACGGTGATCTCGAAGGGGATTTGCACATCGCAGCCGGCTACCGGCGCGGATTGGAAGGCGTTCGGGGTGACGGGAAATCCGGCCTGCGCGGAGCCGGTAATCACGGCGTCGCCGCTGCGGTCCACCGCAATGCCGGAGGGCCTCGCAGGTCCGACCAGCGTGGAGTAGAGCAGCTTCGACCCGTCCGCGCTCAACCTGGCGACAAACATCTCGAGCTGTCCCGAAAACCTGGTCTGGTAGGCGCCGCTGGTGGTGGGGAAGTCGGGCGATTGGGTAAATCCGGTGATGTAGGCGCTGCCGCTTGCGTCTACCGCGATGGCGCTGGCGGAGTCGCTCACGGTTCCGCCGAGGAACGTGGAATAGAGCACCTGGCTTCCGTCCGCGCTCCACTTGGTGACGAACACGTCGAAGTGAGTGGAGGTTGCCAGGAAGAGGCGCGAGTCGGCTGGAGAGACGAAGATCGACTGCGGCGAGACGGGATATGGCAGCGGAAGCTGGGACCATCTCGCGCCGCCATCCGTGCTGCGGTAGAGGAGATTGTAATCCGCCGCGTAGACGGTCGAGGAATTCCGCGGATCGATCGCCACCTGCGCGCCGACGCTGAATTGGACAGAGGGCAGGACGGGGCTGAAGGTCTGCCCGCCGTCCGTGCTGCGCTGGAGACCGCTGATGAGGTTGACGAGGTACAGGATGTCGGGATTGCCCGGAGAGATGGCCAACGCTTCGCGGTTATAGATCTGTTGATTCGCGCCCGCGGTCCAGGTGGCGCCGTTGTCGCTGGAGATTTCGAGTCCGCTGACCGTCCCGAGAATGATCGTCCCGGGCTGACCGAAGAGGATGGCAAGGATGGGAACCATCCGGTCGGCGGGAGTTGGGATCTTGGTCCAGGTCTGGCCATAGTCGGCGCTGCGGAAGAGTGCGGGCTGATTTTGAATACCCACGTAGACCACGCCGGCCTGTGACGGGCTGGAGGCGAGCGAGGCGACACCGGTGCCTGTGATGCCGTTGGAGGCCGCTTGCCAATTGGCGGCGCCATCGGTGCTGACGAAGAGGCCTTGCGAGGTGGCGGCGTAGAGTGTGGCGGAGGAGTTCGCATCGACGGCGAGAGAGATGGGCGCGCCGGTGAGGCCGTTGTTAGACGGGGCGGTCCAGGTGTTGCCGCCGTCGGGGCTTCGAAACACGCCGAGCACCGTGGCGGCGTAGAGGGTCGAAGGCGAGGAGGGGGCAGAGGCTATCGCGTTCACCTGGTTTGCGCCGCCGATGGCAACGGAACGCCACGTCTGGCCGGCGTTCGCTGCTACCAGGAGCGGAGCGGTGGCGAGGTGGGCTTGCGCGGGATTCGCGGTGGCGAAGTCAGGTGAATTGGTCATGCCGGTAACGTAGAGATTGCCTTGCGCGTCGCGCGCGAATCCCTGTGCGATGCTCTGAGCGCTGCCGCCGAAAGTCTGATCGAAGACGATTTCGGGATCGATCACCAGCGCGCGGCGGCGGTCGTAGGGGCCGGTCCGAAATCGAACGTGTCGCGATTCGTCGAGCCAGAAAGACGCGGCGACGGGCTGCCGGCGGCCGGCGACGATTTGATAGGCGACGGGCCTGGGCTGGCGGATGGTGATGGCTCCGGCCCGCAGAACGAGGCCGCCTTCGGAATCGATCTGCAGGTCGTCTGCGGTTTCGAAGGCGAGGGCGATGGATTGCGGATGGCGGCCGGCGGCGATCTCGAGATCGTATTCGAGATGCTCCTGGTTTCCCCGGAAGACGAGGTCGATGCCAGGATAGACGCCGTGCCAGCGGACGCGGCGGTAGAGATCGTAGGATGCGCGGAGGCTGCTGAGGATATAATGCGCACGGCCTGGCATGCGGTCGAGTCCTTGCAGCGAGGGTTTGGAGTTCGCGGCTGCGGCGGACATGGTGATGGTGCGGCCCCCGATTTTCAGGACGGCGGCATCCGCGGCGATGGAAAGCGTGTAGCTTGCTCCACGCGAGACGTACTCCGATTGGCGTGCTTCAAAAGCCAGCACGTGGGGGAATGAGGTTGTGGCGCCAAAGCAGGCCACGGTCAGGATGGGAAGGATGAAAACGCGCACAAGGGGACTCCCAGAGTGTGACGCGGAGGATTACGATTCGATTCTAGCATCGGGGCATGGTTTACTAGCGTGAAGTTTGGGAAGGGTTGGATGAGACCGATATACTGAAGACCATCATGAAACGCATGGCCGCGCTCGTTCTGTTGGTCCCGCCGTTATGGGGACAGTCGATCCAGTATTCGGAGAGCCGCAAGGTGTGGCTGCTCACGACCCGGCAGAGCTCATACGCACTGGGAGTTGCGGCAGACGGAGCGCTGCGGCATCTCTACTGGGGCGGGCCATTGTGGCGTCTGGACGATTTGCCGGCTCCGGCGCCGCGGCGCGATATTTCGTCTTTCGATCCCCGGCAAATGATCGAGAACGAGGAGTTTCCCGGCTGGGGCGGTACCCGATACTACGAGCCGGCGCTGAAAATCGCGCGCGAAGACGGCGACCGCGACCTGGTACTCAAGTACGCGTCACACCGCATTCAGGGGAACGGCCTGGAGATCACGCTCAAGGACATTCGCGACGATATTCAAGTCACGTTGCATTACACGGTGTACGCGGAGCACGGCATTCTCGAACGCCATGCGACGATTCGCAACGGGACGGCAAAGTCTCTGACCGTGGAGAGCGCGCAATCGGCGGCCTGGTATCTGCCGGCGGGCGAAGGATACCGGCTCACGTACCTCAGCGGACGATGGGCTGCGGAAACGCAGATCAATCGCGAGCCGATCCACGAAGGCATGAAGGTGCTGGAGAGCCGCAAGGGGCACACAGGTCATAATTTCAATCCCTGGTTCGCCATCGACCACGGCGATGCCGGCGAGGAGAGCGGCCGCGTGTGGTTCGGCGCGCTGGCGTGGAGCGGCAACTGGCGGATCACCGTGGAGCAGACACCGTATCGGCAGGTGCGCGTGACCGGCGGGTTCAACACGTTCGACTTCGCGTATCCGCTGAAGCCTGGCGAGTCTCTGGATACGCCGATGTTCTATGCGGGGTTCTCGGAGAGCGGCTTCGGCGGGGCGTCGCGCGCGCTGCACCGCTTCGAGCGGGAAGAGATTCTGCCGGGAGGCAGGAAATCGCGCTTGCGGCCGGTACTCTACAACTCGTGGGAGGCAACCACGTTCAACGTGAACGAGGCGGGTCAAAAGGAACTGGCGCAAAAGGCCGCCAAACTGGGCGTGGAACTGTTCGTAATGGACGACGGCTGGTTCGGCAAACGTAATAACGACCGCGCGGGGCTGGGCGACTGGTTTGTCAACCCGCAGAAGTTCCCGCAGGGGTTGAAAGGGCTGATCGATCACGTCAACGCCCTGGGCATGGATTTCGGGCTGTGGGTGGAGCCCGAGATGGTGAATGCCGACAGCGACCTGTACCGGCAGCATCCCGACTGGGTGATCCGCTTTGCGGACCGCCCGCGCAGCGAATTGCGCAACCAGATGGTGTTGAACCTGGCGCGCGCAGATGTGAAGGAGCACATTTTCGGGGTGCTCGACAAGCTGGCCGGCGAGTACAACATCCGCTACTTCAAGTGGGACATGAACCGCGCGGTTTCCGAGCCGGGTTGGCCGGAGCAGGCGCCCGCGGACCAGCGGAAGCTGTGGGTGGATTATGTGCGCAACGTGTACGAGATCATCGACCGGCTGCGGGCGAAACATCCGAAACTCGAAATCGAATCGTGCTCGGGCGGCGGCGGCCGCGTCGACCTGGGAATTCTGCGGCGCGTGGAGGAGGTCTGGCCGTCGGACAACACCGAGGCATTCGACCGGCTGCGGATTCAGGAGGGATTCTCGCAGGCTTATGCAGCGAAAATCATGTCCGCGTGGGTGACGGATGTTCCGAACATGAACGGGCGCAGCACGCCGCTGACGTTCCGGTTTCTGACGGCGATGCAGGGGGCGCTGGGGATCGGAGCGAATCTGAACCGATGGATGCAGCAGGATTTCGACGCGGCCACGCGCCTGATCGCGCTGTACAAGCGGATTCGTGCGGCCGTGCAGACGGGAGACCTGTATCGCCTGGCATCGCCCAGGACGAACGACGTGACGGTGAATGAGTATGTCTCGCCCGATGGAAAGCAGGCGGTGGCCTTCGCATTCCGGCATTCGCAGGAATACAATACGGCGGCGCCCGTGATCTACCTTCGAGGCCTCGACGAGCGGGCGATGTACAAAGTGGAGGCGGTGGACGGAAAGTTGCTCGACCGGCAGACGGAATGGAGCGGCGCCTACCTGATGCGCGCGGGCCTGAATCTGAATCTGCGCGGGGATTTCGATGCGACAGCGGTGGTGCTGGATCGGCAGTAGAGCGGCAAGGCGCGGTAGTAAGATCGGAAGGAATGATCGCACCCCGCACGGACCTCACGCCGCAGGCACTCGCGCCGAAGCTGCGGCGGCTGTTCGACTTGTCGGCCGCTAAGATTCGATCCATCGAAGAGTCCCGGGAGCCTTCGCAGGGCGCGCCGGTGTTTACGGCAAACGGACGGTACACGAGCCGCGGATGGACCGAGTGGACGCAGGGCTTTCAATTCGGCTCCGCGATCCTGCAGTTCGATGCTACGGGGGAGCGCGAATTCCTGGAAATCGGCCGCAACCGTACGCTCGCGGTCATGGCGCCGCACGTCACGCATACGGGAGTCCACGATCACGGCTTCAACAACATCAGCACATACGGAAACCTGCTTCGTCTGATGGCCGAAGGGCGGATCCCCGATAATCCCTGGGAGCGGCGATTTTACGAGATGGCGCTCAAGTGCTCGGGGGCCGTGCAGGCGCTGCGATGGTCGCGGACGGCCGACGGCGGCGGGTATATCCATTCGTTCAACGGGCCGCACTCGCTGTTCGTGGATACCATCCGGACGGTCCGGGCGCTGGTGGTGAGCCACCGGCTGGGTCACGTGCTGATGGGCGAGAACGATCGGAGGATTTCGCTGCTCGAGCGGGCCATCGAACATGCGCGCGCCACGGCGCGCTACGCGGTCTATTACGGCGAGGGGCGCGATGCGTATGACGTTCGTGGAAGGGTCGCGCACGAAAGCATCTTCAATGCCAACGACGGCTGTTATCGGTGCCCCAACTCGCAGCAGGGATATTCGCCGTTCAGTACCTGGACGCGCGGGCTGGCGTGGGCGATGTGCGGCTTCGCGGAACTGCTGGAATTCTTCGACGAGGGCGGGGGGGTGCCGCCGGCGGCTGCGGAATTCGAGAGAGCGGCACGGGCGACGTGCGACTTCTACATCGAGAACACGCCGCCCGATGGCATCCCCTATTGGGATACCGGCGCGCCGGGCTTGGCGGCACTCGGCGACTGGCGGGGGCAGCCGGCCGACCCATGGAATTCACACGAGCCGGTGGACAGTTCGGCGGCGGCGATTGCGGCGCAGGGGCTGTTGCGGCTGGGGAGGCGATTGCGGGACGAGCGACACTGGCAGGCGGGACTGGCAGTTTGCGAAACGCTGTTCGCGGAGCCTTACCTGAGCACGGATCGCGGCCATCAGGGGCTCATTCTGCATTCGGTCTATCACCGTCCCAACGGGTGGTGCGCGGGCGCCGGCGAATCGTCGATGTGGGGGGACTATCACGCGCGCGAAGTAGCGCTGTATCTGCTGAGGATGGTGGAGAAGGGGCCGTATCTGAAGTTCTGGGTCTAGGCTGAAGCTCTGCTGCTGCTCCTCACCGACTTCCGATGGCATACAGAAATTCGGTGGTGCGGATGAAAATGTGGCCATCCGAGACGGCGGGCGAGCTGAGCGTGTAGTCTCCGAGGTCGTTTTCGGCCAGCACCTCGAACTGGTCGCCGGCCTTGATCACGGTGGTCAATCCTTCTTCGCTGGTGAAGTAGATCTTGCCATCGGCCAGCACCGGCGACGAACTGTAGGTCGCCGGCTTGATTCGCTTCTTGCCCCACACTTCGGTTCCGGTGCGGGCATCCAGGCACCAGATGATGCCGCGGTCATTGATCGCGTAAAAGTACTTTCCGTCGGTCACGGGCGTAGGCACGTCCGGGCCGTTGTTGAACGTCCAGAGCTTGCCCGACTCCGTGATATCGCCATGGCCGCCCGCGCGGAACGCGATCAACGGCCGCTCGCGTGTCGGAGCGTAGACGATATCGCCGAACACTACCGCAGAAGCGATGGTGCGGAAGTTCGGATTGTTGGTGGGATTCAGCCCGTTTCCGCGCCACACTTCTTTGCCGGTGGCGGGGTCGTGGCCGGTTACGCAATCTCCGCCGAGGACCACGATTTCGGCGTGGTCCGCGTACTTCAGAAGCTGCGGGGTGGAGTAGGAGTCGGGCGACTCGCGAATGGCGGAGGTCGGCCGTTCCACGCGCCACAGTGTCTTGCCGGTCTTCTTTTCGATGCGCAGAATGTAAGACGGGTCGTGTGTCTTCATGCCGTGCAATACCTGCACGTAAAGGCTGTCTTCGTAAAGCAGTGGGGACGAGGCGTATCCCCAGTTGAGGCCGAACCTGCCGTAGTCTTTCTGGATTTCGCGCATCCAGAGTTCGTTACCGGAGAAGTCGAAGGCTTTCAACACACCGACGCCGGTCAGAACAAATACATTCGTACCGTCGGTGACCGGCGAGGGCGACGACATGTTCTGCTTGTTGATTTCGTAGTTACCGCCCGCGATGAGTTTCTTCCACAGCAGCGTGCCCTTGCTCTTATCGACGCACCAAAGGTAGAGGTTCTTGTCGGACTCGGCAACATTCAGGAAGATCCGAGGTCCCCAGATGATCGGCGTAGCGCCGGTCTTGCTCGGCATGGCCAGTTTCCATGCGAGATTCTCCCTGGTGCTCCAGTGAACGGGCAGGTTGGTTTCGCCGCTGGTGCCATTCAGGTTGGGGCCGCGCCACTGAGGCCAGTTCTCGGCCGACAGCGGGAGAGAAAGCGCACAAGACAACAGTGCCAGCGATCGCCGGGTTCGCACGGCGTCCTCCTCCTTTGCTGCAGCATATCATTGACGGCGATGCGGCGCGGACGGCGGCCCAAAAGCGTCCCGATGAGTCGGGACGCGGCAGACACGAGTGTCCGCGCCACGTCTACTCAGAGCGTAAAGCGGCCAGCAGAGGAGCGCGTACCACGGCAGTTGTCGCCACCAATGATGCCGCGATACCAGTGACGAGGACCGCAGCCAGTAATACCGCGAGGGAGGCCACGGGCAGGTGGCCGCCGCGCGAGGCCACAGCGGGCGTGACTGCCAGCAGAGCGCAGGCGGTCCCGGTGGCGAGCCCCAGCAGCAGCAGCAGCAGATTTTCGGCCAGCACCAGGTTGGCCAGGTGGCGAGGACGGTATCCGGCCGCCCGCAGCAGCGCCATCTCTCTGCGGCGCTCGAGCACGTTGCGCAGGACGATCGCCGCCAACCCGATCGTGCCGAGCACCAGGCCCAATCCGCCGAGCGCGCGGAACGTCGCGAGGTAGGTGTTCTCCACGCGGTGATAGCTCGCCAGGCGCGCGCTCACGGACTGGACGTCGAAACCGTAATCCGCCAGCGCATCCTCCAGCGTCTTGACGGCATCGGGGGGCGCCTTCAGCAGAAAGAACCGGAACCCCTCCGCCTCGGGATAGAGGCGCAGAAAATTCTCTTCGGAAATCACCAGGTCGCTTTGTAGGATGCTGTCGTGGAGCGCATCCATGATCTGGAACTTCTGGTGATCCACCGGAAACTGGTCGCCAGGTTTGAGGTGCAGCACGTACTCCAGGGAGTTCGCGTCGGCGATCGCCGGGACCGCGCCATTCGCAAGTTTGGTTCCGAGCTGCGGCCACCGGTCAAACGATGCGGGCGGCGCGAGGATGCGCGGGTTTCGCGGCTGGTACAGATTCAGGCAACTGGCATCGTCGCCCGGCCGCAGACGGAACGGCACAATCTCCACGCCGCTCAGTTGCGGGATGTTGAGCGCATCCCGGCCTTCCGGAGTGGCCGGATTGTGAATCAGCGGCAGCACCGATTCCGCCATCAGGGGATAGCCCGCGAATTCCTGCGATTCGGCCTGCTGCTGGAACGCATCCAGCGACACAATCACGAAGGTGGCCGAGGCGATCAGCGCGATCGTCAGGACGCTGCGCCCTGGCCGGTAGGCCGCGCTGCGCATGCCCAGCGCGAACGTGCCGCCGATCGAGGCAAATCCTCGCGAGTGGAGCCATGCCGATTCCAGCAGCAAGGCCGCGATCAAGAGCAGGGAGCCCGCTCCGAAGAATCCGCCGGTCTGATCCAGCTTGCCATTCCAAACCGCCGCCAGCAGACCGCCTGCCGCAACGATGGACACAAGCGCCGCCGCCAGCCGCCAGCCTACCTTGCCTCCGGCCCTGCGTTCCCCCAGCACCAGGCCTCGGGGAGTTGCCGACTGGACCCGCCGCAGGGTCCAGGCGATCGCGCCCAGCCCGGTGGCGGCGCCCGCGGCTGCTCCGTATACCAGCGATGGAATCGAGATGTGCAGCGCGATCAATCGGGTGCCTACGGCGTCTACCCACCAGGTCCGCAGGCCGTAAAGAATCAAGGCGCCGTACCCCGCGGCTGCGCCTACGCCCAACACCGCGCCGGCCCCCGCGAGCACCGCGCCTTCCTTCAGGAACAGCGAGCGGATCCGGGCGGCAGGAAATCCGAGCGCGCGCAGAAGGCCGACCTCGCCCAGCCGCTGCTCCACTCCGAGCTTGAAAAACAGGCCCGTCAGCAGGAGCGCCGAAACCATCAGAAAGAAGCTGAAGTACACGAAGTATTCGCCGAAGTCCGTGGCGCCCTGAGCCGCCTCGAGCCCCTGCGCCCGCACCGGAAGAACCGCCAGGCCGAACTTCTGGGGGTCGATCGCGCCATGCAGCGCAATGTCGTATCCCGACACTGGCGGGACAACCCGTATCGAAGTCAGGCTGCCAAACCGCGTGGTCCACAACTCGCGGCCGCGTGCCAGCGGGATAAAGGCCTTTGGCGTGGTGCGATAATGCTTCCAGTACTCCTCGTCGCCGGGCCGGATCCGCGAGAGGTCGAGCGGAAACGGCGGGTCCCAGTCGTGAAGGCTATCAGTGTCGGTAATGCCGGGATAATAGGGCGCGAGGTTGCGGTCGGCCGCGGCTCCTTCGATGGCGACGACGCGCGACACCTTGAACGGCGCACTGGCCGTGTGCAGGCGCCCGTCCGACTTCCAGACGTAATACTCGAGCGTCAGCGTGTCGCCGAGCTTCGCGTCCAACTCGCGAGCCGCCCATTGGTTGAGGGTGATGCCGTCGGGTTCCTCGGGCGCCGGTTCGGCGACCGCAGCCGTCACCAGAGAATACGGAATCGAGCGGTTCCCGATCCGCATGGTGTTGGCGAGATACGAGAGCACCGGCTCTACCTGCGAGCCCACGGAGGATGCCGCGTCCATCACGACCTTGGACAACTCGTCGCCGATCATCCCGCTATCGCTTTCCACCGACCAGCAATCCGGCATGGAGAGGCGACGCACCCGCAGGCCGAGGTCTTCCAGGCGAAACTTCTGTTTCAGCGTCTCCGCCAGGTTCGGCTGGCGGCCTACCAGAATCGTGTTGACGCGGTTCGGCACCGCGAGATCGCGCTGGAGGCGCGGCAGCGGGACGTAGGCGGCGCGCACATCTCCCTGCTCCGGGCGGAACGAGAAATCGCGCGGCACCACTCCGCGCAGAGTGAGCCTGACCGTCTGGCCGACGCTGTCTTTGCGTCCGTGCAGGGATTCCAGGGGAATCGCCGAGGGCTTCTGGACGCGCAACAGAATCGAGTCGCCCGCCTGGCCGCCCAGTTCCCTCGCGAGTGCCGCGGAAAGGAGGACCTCGCGGCCGCGCGGAGGCTCGCCGGCCTCTGCCCGGAAGCGCCAGAATCGCTCGTCAACGCCGAAGACCTGGACTTCGGTGGCGCGGCGTCCGCTCGACTCATGCGCGGCAACGCCGGTGAGCGCGATGATCGGGCAGGCGGGCCCCAAATCGGCGGCCAGGCCCTCGCGGAAGAAAGTCGCGCCAGCCACCACGGACTCGGTTGTTCCCAGGCGGCTGAGCACCAGGTCGCGCAGGCTGCCGCGAACCGAATCGCCGACCAGCAGGGCGCCGCCGAGCACGGCGGTCGCGGTGGCGACTCCCAGCAGGACCGCCAGGTTGGTCCGCCAATACCACGCGAGACTACGCGAAAGCAGGGTGGAGGTTCGCATGGCGAAGTTCGTATCGCAGGGGGAATCTTGCGGCCAGGCCGGGACTGTGGGTCACCACCACCAGGATCGCCTCTTTGCGGCGGTTCAGCTCCAGCAGCAGGTCGGCTACGACATTGGCCGAGGCCTCGTCGAGATTGCCGGTGGGCTCGTCGCACAATACCAGGTGTGGCTGGCAAATCAGGGCGCGCGCCAGCGCGGCGCGCTGCTTCTCGCCGCCCGAGAGTTCCGAGGGCCGGTGATTGAGCCGTTCGCCGAGGCCCACGCGCGCCAGCAGTTCATGCGCGCGGCCAAGATAGTGACCGGCATCTTTGGCGACGAGCGTGGGGATCAGCACGTTTTCCAGCACCGAACACTGCGGCAGCAGGCAATGGTCCTGAAACAGAAAGCCGATTTTGCGATTTCGAAACTCGGCCAGCTCCTTTTCTCTCATCGTGTAGGGATCGCTGCCATCCAGCGTCACCCGCCCCGAGGTCGGCGGCTCCAGACCGCCGGCGATGTACAGCAGCGTGCTCTTGCCGGAGCCGGAAGGGCCCATGATGGCCGCGGCTTCGCCCCGTTCGAGTTTGAGCGATACTCCGGTAAGTACGGTGAGCGGTCCGCCCGGCGCGGGGTATTGTTTCGCGATCTCGGCGAGCTCAAGCATGGACGGGCGGATTCGCGACGCCCCGGTAGACTTCGAGCACGCGCGCGGCCATCCGTTCCACGCCGTAGTGCTCGCGCACTCCCTGCGCTCCCCGCCGGCCCAACTCGCGAGCATGGTCGCGGTCCCGATACAAGGTCAGGATGCCCTCGGCAAGAGCGGACGGATCGTTGGGCTCGACGAGCAGGCCCCCACCGGTTCGCCGCAGAATCTCGGGAAACGCGCCGCGGCGCGGCTGCACTACGGGCACCCCGCTGGCCAGGGCCTCCAGCAGGAAGATGCCCTTGGGCTCGTCGTATGTGCCCGGTACGCTGAGCACGTCGAGGCTGGCGAGGAATTCCAGCTTCTGAGCGCGGTCGAGCACGCCGCGATAGCGGAACTCTGCTGCGAAGCCCGCCGCCGCGATGGTGCGCTCCACACCGCGGAGGTACTCCCGATGCTCGGGCGCGAGGTAGCCGGCAACCTCGAGAGTGCACTCCGGCAGTTCTCCCCTGCGCCGCAGCAGCAGGTAGCTTTCGGCGAGAACGTGCAGGCCCTTCTCGGGAGCCACACGCGCGAAGTATCCTACGCGGAAGCCGCCGCCAGCCGTGCCCTCACGCGGCGTGTAGCCTTCGAGATTGATTCCCAACTGCGCCACCTGCATCTTGCGCTCCGGGATGCCCAGGTAGCGGCACATGTACTCCGCGTAGAATTCGCTCACCGCTACGAATCCGTCAATCTGATCGAGATTCGCCCGGATGAGATCGAGCGACTGGCTGCGATACGACTCGGGAAGCTGACTCAGAAACAGGTCTTCGCCCTGCAGCGTGCAGCATACCGGACGGTTCACCGCCTCACGGATTGGGCGGGCCAGGCCGATCAGCAGCGAATTGGGGAGCGTGACCACGTCGGGCGCAAGCGCGTCACGCGCCTCCAAGCGCAGCCAGGCGGTCAGCTTGCGGATCTCCTTGCCCTGGAAGCCGTCCTCGCCCCGCAGCATGGAGACGGTCATCTCGCCGAGCAGTTTCGGATTCACGGGGATATTGCGCTTCGAGGCGAGTTTCAGCGCCCATCGCGAATCCCAGATGCGGTCGAGGATCCATGGCGTTTTGCGGAAGAGCGCCGAGTGCTGCTCCAGGTAGACGCTGATGCCGCCGAAGAAGACGTGGGCGTCGCTGACATTGGGCTCGTCGGTGAGGGTGGGGGTGTAGATCGGCAGCAGGATGACGTCGTGCCCCTGGCGCTTCAGTTCGGCAGCCAGCGCGTTGTCGCGCAGACAACTGCCGCAGTACATGTTGGCGGCCCCGGCGGTGAGCGCGAGGATCTTCATACGGCGCACTGAAACGCCCGGCGGGCGTAGAGATGATCGAACAGGTTGCCTTCGTGCGGCTGGTCCCAACTGATTTTACAGGTCGGGATTCCACCCAGGTTCAGACGTCCCACGTTGGGCGAGGAGAGCAGCCGCGCAATGAGGGCGCGGTCGTGGGTGATGGCCGTCACCACCAGGCTCGGTCCCAGGGCCCGCGGAATCTCGCTTTGGCTGACGGGCACCACGCTGGCGAACGGGAACAGGAACTCGCGGTTGGCCAGCGGATGTTCCGGCGAATCGCAGAGAGCGATGGTGGGAAGCAGATAAGCGCAGCCATTGTAAACGGCCAGGCGGCTGCCCTGCCGATAACGCGCCGTGACATCGCGCACGCCCTCGCTGTCGAGTTCGCCTTCGATCATCTGATGGATGCGCGCCGCGACGCCGGCATTGGCAAACGGCGCGATCAGCGCGGTGTCGTCTGCTTCATCGCGGGGCGCGGCCGCCGCAAGCCGCTCGGCCAGCGCCTCGGCGATAGCCTCCGCATGCCGCGGCACCCACACACCCGACGCATTGATACACGAACGGCCGGAGTTCTCGAGGATCGACGCCACCATCACGTCGAGATA